>ERZ1034949.955-NODE-955-length-15545-cov-71.567527_pt1 | contig 15545 bp, 10 predicted proteins | sample MGYA00520590_ERZ1034949 | MGnify/ENA primary metagenome ERZ1034949 (study PRJEB33766, sample SAMN09781752) | gut metagenome | biome: gut microbiome | host: Homo sapiens | place: Madagascar | study: EMG produced TPA metagenomics assembly of the PRJNA485056 data... | reverse complement strand
ATTTTGATTCGGATTTTGAACACCCTACCTGTAAGGGCAAAAGCTTTGTATATTGCCCGGTATTTTAAAGCTTTTGCCCTTACAGGGCGCCTTGCTGATTGCCATTATACCCAGGGCGATGCCCTGGGCTAGGAGCTTTTGGGCCTTCAGCCCGTACTTAAACCACTTGCGAAACTTGTGTTATTTATATGCATCGAATACGGCAGTTGGTTTGCCGCTGTTGTCGAAGGCTCCCTTGGTATATGCATCCCAACCCAGAGTGGTATAGTTGGCTGGCTTCCAGTTATTGTAAACTTCTGGTTCCCAATAGAAGATACCCTCGCAGGTAGAAATATTCTTGCAGCCATCCACCATCTTCTTCATCATTGGCGCAGCCTGGTCAGAGCCCCACCACATACCGATTTCTGAGATGATGACATGGCAGTTGTACTGTTCTGATAAAGTCTTAATATTATTCAGACAATTGGTGGTTAAATCCTGCCAATTGTTATCTTCTGGATAAAGTGACATGCCGATGACATCCCATTTTCCACCCTTCTTCTTCAATTCACCAAAGAGCCAGGTATAACGTCCGAGGTTATTACCCTCATCCACGTGCACGATGACTTTAGCTTGTGGATAAACCGCCTTAACAGCATCATAACCGGCGTTGATATAAGCTGCAAAATTGGCTGCATTCTTAGATACCTGACCGGTTACAGCCTCATCGCTGTTGAAGAGCATTCCGTCGCGGGTTTCATTGCCCACCTGCACCCACTCTACGTTGGTTACACCTCTATCCTTCAGGGCTTTCAACACATCCTTGGTATGATCAGCCACAGCCTGCTTCATCTGCTCGGCAGTATAGCCCTGCCATGCAGCAGGTACTTTCTGGTTGCCCGGGTCAGCCCAGGTATCAGAATAGTGGAAGTCAATCATCAGACGGAAGCCGAGCTGCTGAGCACGCCAAGCCTTTGCGATGACATCGTCCTTGCCACACCAGCCACCTTCCGGATTTACCCAGACACGCAGACGGATGGAATTGGTTCCCTCTTCGCGGAGGAGCTTCATGCATTCTGTAGCCTTTCCATTCTGATTATAGAATTTCACACCGTCCTTCTCCATCTCTGTGAGCCAGGAAACATCGGCGCCCTTGGCAAAACCGCTCATATCGTATGTTTTCTCCTGCTCATGAACCGGAGAATCGTCGCTGCTGCAACTTGTTCCTGTAATAGAGAACAAGAGCGCTGTAGCCAGCAACATGGCTTTTCCAAATATATTCTTCATTTTCTTTTTTTTCTTGCAAAGATAATCAAATAATTGATTGGTTTATAAAAAGGAGACTTACTCTTGGAAATTATTCCGTGCAAACGATAGCACGGAATAATTTCATGTTATTTATACTCCCATGTCATGGTGTTGAGGTCGGCGGTAACGGTTACTTCACCACCAGTTACATCATCCTTGAACCAAGGACTCCACTTGCCGTCTGCCGTAGAAAGATTAAACATCTTATCGTCACTTGGCTCGCAACCATACCATGTTTGCTTGTCATCCTTGTTGGCTCCTACATAGATAAACATAAATCCTTCCCAAGCTGTTGGCTTGTACTTGCAGGTATAGATACCATCACTCACCTTATCCATTGCTGCAAGAAGGGTGTTGCCATCCTTAGAGAACATACAGAGAGTATTGCTGACCTCTGGCTCCGGAGTTGTCTGATCGCCAGATACGATGGTGTATTCCAACTGACTGTGCTCACCAACCTTCACGGTAATGGTATAAGTACCCGCCTTGGCAATATTCACGCTTCCAGCGTTCTCTGAGTCAGTCATCTTGCCATCAGCCAAAGTATAGTTCATTGTCTTGACTACTGCTGCAGCATCATCTGTACCTGTAGCCTTGCTGTACTCTGCACCTGTTGCTACGATGCTGACTGGAGTATTATCGGCTGTGGTTGTAATCACCTTGGTCCAAGCATAGTTAGGCGCATCATAGTCCATATCTTCACCATTCAACTGCATCGACTTGATGTAAGTTGGTTTAAATTCCTTAGCCTTTGTATCAAGAACAGTATAATAAATACCTGTTTGACCTGGGAACCAGATGTTCCATGCAGACTCAGTATTATCCATTTCGTACACATGGTTATCCTGTCCTACATTACCCCAAATGGTACCATCATTTTCCTTACCCCAGATATGGAACCAAGAAGAGGCATTCATATAGCCAGAATAAACTCCATCAGAATTAGGAGAATAGAGTTTGGTCAGAACTTGATCCTTTTTCTCATTCAGGATATTGATGTAGCTCATATCAATGAGGTATGGAGTAACCTTTACCTGACAGACATTGCTGTAAGCGGCATCAAGATTGCTACCCATCTGACTCTTGATACGGAAATAGAGAGGTGAACTCTCATCAGGTGTCAAGCCGAGATCCTTGGCAGCAGCATTGAGGTCAGCACCGGTGAAAGCCTTGGAAAGGTCGGTTACGGTGTATTCCTTTGCTGAAGCGAAATCTTCAGAGGCTGATGCCTGCAGATAAGTCTTCAGCACTCCGCTGCCCGCAGGCTTGGTTTCATCACTCGAAAGCAAGGTAGGATTCTGCCAAGCCAACGAAAGGACAACGTCCTTACTGTTATCTACAGACAGCTTCACATCGGATGCCGATGCCATCAGACCGGATGCTTCGAAGCCATCCAGATATATCTTGTCGCCGCTCTCGTCGCAACTCACCAGGGCGGTGAGTGCGCAGAGAAGCATCATCAGGTTTCTAAATATCTTTTTCATTCTTTTATCCTATTAATAGTTGTCGTTATGAAGATTTGGATTGGCGGTAAGCTCGGTGTTAGGGATTGGATAGATGTTGTACTTGCTATCCACTGCCTGTCCATCGTGGGTGCCACCCTTCCACTGCCAGATATACTTGCTGGTAGTGAACTCGCCGTAACGAATCAGGTCGGTGCGGCGATAGCCCTCATGATAAAGTTCACGGGCACGCTCATCGAGGATGAACTGGAGGAACTCATCGTCGTTGGCAAAGTTGTTAGCCCATACATCAGAAGCATTAGAGCGCTCACGAAGCTGGTTAATCCAATAGATAGCACCCTGCTTGCGGGAAGCAATCACGGTTGGATCTGCAGCATCGCTACCACCACCCCAGTTATCCCAGTCGTTATGCAGACGAACCACGCACTCGGCATACATCAGATAAACATCTGCCAAACGGAAGAGAGGGAAATCGGTTTCTACACCATCATTGGCAGTATTGGATGCGGTAGTACCATCATCCTTCAGATTACTCCATTTCTCTGAAAGATAGCCGGTGGTTTCATCGGTCATGCTGGTTACATCCTTGCTCTGACCATTGGTGAAGAACTTGCAGCGCTTGTCACCACCTCCATCAATATCGGTCTGGGTAAACTTATCCACGAACTCAGGACGGAGACGGAATTCGCTCCAGCCACTGGTTACACCGAAGTCGGCAACATTCTGGTTGGCATTCGACATACTCAACTGTCCGCAGACCAGATAGGTAGAAGAACCCCAGCTTACAGTATGTTCTGCGCTTACCGGCAAAGCGAAGATAATCTCGTTGGTACGCTTGTCGTTATCTGCATTGAAGAGTTTGCTGTAATCTGATTCCAGGGAGTAACCCATGTTCATCACCTTTTCACAAGCCTCCTTACACTCGGCATATTTGGCTACACCGGTATAAACCTCGCTGTTCAGATAAAGCTTGGCAAGCAAGGTATAGGCAGCACCCTGAGAAGCCTGACCGTAAGGACAGGTGGATGCAGGAAGCATATCGCCTACACAATCCTTCAACTCGCTCTCTATATAATCGAATGTCTGCTGGGGAGTATAACGAGGAGGAATGTAGCTGCCCACAGGGTCGTTCTCTGTCACCATCGGAATGTTGCGATAGAAATCGAGCGCATGGTAATAGAACAGAGCACGCATAAAACGGACTTCAGCCTTATACTCCTTCATCTTCTCTGCATCAGCACCTGAGAAACTGGCACTGTTGGCATTGCGCAGGAACTCGTTGCAGAGGGCGATGTTGTAATAGATGCGATAATACATATCTGATACCCAGGCATCGTTGGCATCCCAGGAGAGATAACTCAAGCCTGTGGTCTGCTCACCTGTTAGCCAGGTAGAGGCAAATTCATCGGTACCACACTCCTGCATATTGATAAACATACGCATGTAATCGAAACCACTACCATTGTTCAATACGGAAGACATATCCTTATTATCGCCGCCCTTGCCCTGACCGCTGGTCACCATGGCAGCGTAAATCTTGCCCAGCACTGCCTCGTAATTGGCAAGCGAGGTATAAACATCCTTAGAGGTTGTCTCTGTATGAGGATATTGGTCGAGATCGGAAACACAGCTGGTTGTGCCTGTCAGCACCGCTGTTCCCATCATCATACTATATAATATATTCTTAAGTTTCATTGTTATCTGTTTTGATTGTTAGAACTGAAGTCCGAGGCTTACTGAGTAAGTGCGAGGACGTGGATAGAATGAGTTGTCCATTCCGTTTGGCACCTCAGGATCTGTACCAGAGTAACCGGTGATGGTGAATACATTCTGTACCATCGCAGATATGGTGAGCGAAGCCCACTTGTTGATTTTGCCTACATTGTAACTCAAACTCAAGTTGTCGAGTTTCAGGAAGGAAGCATTCTCTACATAGTAATCTGAGAGATACTGGCGGGTCTTGAAACCTGTCTTCAGGAAACTGGTGTTGAGATTGTTGAGCTGTGAGTTGTTGTAGCTTACTGTCTCAAAAGCACCTGTACTCATACCCATGCCGTTGTATACATAGTTGTCGATGTTGGCACGGAAACTCATACCGAGTGTCAGCTGCTTGTATCTCAGGGATGTGCTCAAGCCCATGATATACTTAGGGGCTGGAGAATGATAGCGGTAGAGATCGGCATCATTGATTTCGCCATCGTTGTTGAGATCGGCATAAGCACCCTCGATTGGCTTGCCTGTCTTAGAGTCGTAGAGCTGATGATATACATAGAACATGTATGGCTCATATCCCTCTGAGAGTACCTGGAACTGGTAAGCATCAATAGATGGACCTACCTTCACGTTGGTCTGGCTTCCACCCTTTGTCAATGAAAGGTTCTTCACCTTCATGTTCTGCCAGGTAAAGTTGTAGCTCAGGTTCCACTCCCAGTCCTTGGTCTGGATAGGGGTTGCATTCAAAGAAATCTCGATACCCTTGCTGTCTACATTACCTACGTTGGTAAGGATAGTCTTTGAGAAGTTGGTACCTGCTGCTGTTGGTACTGATGCCAACAGGTCCTTGGTCTTACGGGTATAGAAATCGATGGCACCACCGATACGGCCATCCAGGAATCCGAAATCAAGACCGAAGTTCCAGGAGGTTGTAGTCTCCCACTTCAAATCTGATACGTATGCCTCAGGACGGTAAGTATTGATATACTGTCCGTTGATGAATGCTTCGGCACCTGTCACACTATATGTATAAACCGGCAGATAGTTGTAGTTGCCGATGCCTTCCTGCTGACCGGTAACACCATAGCTGGCACGGAGTTTCAAGTTAGAAAGTACCTTCTGGTTCTTCAACCAAGGCTCTTCTGTCAAAGTCCAACCCAAAGCAACAGATGGGAAAGTACCCCAACGGGTATCCTTAGAGAATCGGGATGAAGCATCACGACGAACGGTTGCCGTCAGGAGATACTTTCCATCGAATGAATAGTTGATACGTCCGTAATATGACAACATTACATGACGGTAATCTGATGCCTTTACGGTTGACAGGTTTGTGCCTGCCGCACTTTTGGTATAATAAAGAGGTGTAGTACTCTTCCAGTACTGATAGTCGTAACCGGCTGTCAGGTCTACATTACTCTTGATATCTTCGAAATACTTCGCATAGTTGGCATAGAGGGTAAGCAATCGGTTCTCGTTCTTCTGAGGACCATACTTGTAATCGCTACCGCCCAAAGACTCATCCTTGTTGTAGCTCTGTGCTGCATAGACAGGGACATGAATGGTTCCATCGCCCTTGGCATAGTCAGCACCCACGGTAGCATGGAGCTTGAGGTCTGGCAGGAAATGAACCTTGTAATCTACATCCATCGAACCGATGAAGCGGCTTACCTTACTCTTTGAATCATACAGATCAACCAGACCGCGAGGGTTTCTTACACCGGCATTTACTGGATAGCCGTCAGCATCGAGTGCCTCATTATAGCCACCATACTTGTCGTTGCCGGAATAAACCGGAATGGTTGGGTTGAATGTGGCAGCTGCCCAAACGGCACCACCATTATTGAATGAGTTGTTATTGAGCGTTCCCTTGGCGTTGATGGTCAACTTCAGGTGATCCTGGAAGAAGCTAGGAGTCAATACCACGTTACCTGTCCAGCGCTCTACATTGTCCTTGCGAACCAGACCGCTCTGGTTGTAATAGCCTACAGATACACGGAATGGCAACCACTTGTCGATGCTGCCGCTCACGCTGAGGTTATTATCTGTACCGAAGGCTGTACGGTAAACCTCATCATTCCAGTCGGTATTGGCAGTACCGAGCAATGACTTTTGGTTATCTGTACCAAACTGGTTGATGACATTCACAAATTCATCACGGCTCAGCATATCTACCATCTGCGCACGGGTCTGCATACTGTTGGTAGTATTGAAGTTCACCTTTACAGCACCCTGCTGTCCCTTTTTGGTGGTAATGATGATGACACCGTTAGATGCACGGGAACCATAGATGGCTGTAGAAGAAGCATCCTTCAATACTGTCATGCTCTCGATATCAGAAGGATTGATCATGCTGAGGAAGTTGCTGCTGTTACCAGAGATACCACCCTGCTCCAATGGCACACCATCGAGCACGATAAGAGGATCGTTGCTGGCATTCAGAGAGGCACCACCACGCACACGGATGGTACTACCGGCAGAGGCAGAACCACTGTTGGACATAATCTGTACACCCGAAACCTTACCATTGATCAACTGTTCTGGAGAAGAAACGAGACCTTTATTAAAGTCCTTCGATTTCACGGTAGCTACGGAACCAGTCAGGTCACTCTTTCTTGCCGTACCATATCCGATGACCACGACATCAGCCAGCGCCTTGCTGTCAGATTCGAGTTTCACCTTCATATTGTCTGAGATAGAAAGTACCTTATCAATATAACCGATATAAGATACCTTGATCTTCTTGGCTGAAGAAGATACCTGAAGACTGAAGTTACCGTCAAAATCAGTAACTGTACCGCCCTTTTCGCCTTCCACCATGACAGTGGCGCCAATCAGAGCCTCACCATTCTGCGCATCAGTCACCTCACCTTTGATGGTTCTTGTCTGCGCCATGAGTTGCAGACATCCGATGACCAACAATGCCACGAGAAGCAAACTTCTCTTTGCTAATTTCTGGATTGCTTTCATTGTTTTACTTTTAGGTTGCGTTTTACGTTTAAATGCGATTACGTTTAAAATTGTTTTCGGTTGCAAAAGTAGAGAAAAGAGAAAAAAACAGCAGATAGATTTAAGACAAAAATAAAGAAAAAACGGACACGAACCAAAATGTTTTGATTTTTGTCTATTATATAGCATCTATTACATGCAAAAGCCCTCGATGCATTTCTACATCGGGGGCTTCATTATTTTCTATCATACATTGAAGTCCTAGGACAGAACATCAACTGCAAAATCATTCATACAGCTACTCAGCAGGAACCAACTTGATTCCGAAGAGATTCACAGACTTATTTTTCGTAATTTCATAAGTGCCGGCATTCAATGTGGTGGTATAAGTGCTGCCTGTTGCAGAAATTTTGCTGCCTGCCAACTTCATAGAGGCAATTTCACCATCAGCAAAATAGAAAGTGGCATTTACCTTCTTATCAACAGTCAGTCTGATAGAAGTCGAAGACTCCATCTTGACACATATTTTATATGTTGTACCATCAATGGTTGCCTGTCCCTTACTATCAGAATAGTTTCCTGTTACCGATACGATACTGCTAGATGGAGCCTTTCCTGTGAAGGTTACTAAAACGGTTCCCTCAACAGAAGGAACAGATGGTTCTGTTGTTCCACCGCCAGTCTCGCCACCAGTGCTACCACCTTCTGTTGAACCTCCGGTAGAACCACCTTCGCCAGTTGCATTACTCTCACCGAACACCTTGACAACACCAGAAGTATAAGAGTCAAGAATGCTTGCCAAAGCAGGCAATGGCTGCTGATGACCATTGGTTACTACTGTCTCATCAGGAATAACGAAATCAATATCGCCATGATTCAAACGACCTGCACCATAGAATCCTTCTACAATAGCAGGAACATCTGCAGCCTTATCAGCTACGTATGCATACATGAGGCTTGGGTTGGTATCGAAATTATCATAAGAGGTACCGCCTACCAAAGTCTTTACGCTTGAAGGAACCTGCTCACTTGGATCAGAAACCTCGTATGCATCAAAACTTGTATTGTTTTCTGCGTATGGAACGTAGCTGAAGTTAGCTGGCTTGTTGGCAAACACATTGCCGTATGCCTTAATCAGACCACCATTCTCACCAGAGAAAGTACCATCGCCCTTGGCATCAGTACCCTGTCTGGAACTCATGATAGGGCGCTTGGTTGCATCAAAGTAGTTTGACTCCATAAATACGCTTGAACCCATTGTAGCACCAACACCATAAACATCATTGTGCAGATAGTAATTGTTGTACATGTGAACACTCATGGTACGAATACGGGCCATACGAGAGTCTGAATGGTCGAACCAGTTATGATGATAAGTGATATAGTTAGGACCACTTTCAGTCTTCATACCACACATAGAAGCCTTACCATTATCCCAAAAACGGTTGTAAGCCACGGTTATATACTGAGAGTTAGCCTTGATATCTACCGTACCATCACCCTTAGCCTGGTCGGCAGCACTACCCTTCTTGCCATAGAAGAGATCCATATTGTGAATCCAGACATGGGAGTTGTTGGTATCAAGAGACATGGCATCGTCCAAACAACGCATGATAGCCAAGTTGCGGAACTCGACACTCTTAACGTCTCTAAGTAAGAATCCGAAACCATAAACAGTAGCATCATCACCGACACCCTCGAATGTCATATTCATTGTGGCACCCTTAATCTGCAAACCTTCGGCAGAGCTTGAAGTGTGATCCAAGTCAGAAAGACTTATCTTACCGATAAAACGGAAGGCGATTGGGGTTTTATCCTTACCTTTTGAATATGCATCAATAATAGACTGAAGACCGGTAATGGTCTCAAGCTTACCCGTATTAACGGTTGTAGAAACGGTCTTGGCTGATCTGGCTGTGATATAGAGAACCTTCGCACCTGCCTTCAAAGTTCCGTCATTATTGTAAGCACCTACACCATCATATTTAAAATGAGCAAAGCCTTCACGGTTGTAGCTTTTTACAACCAAGTTAGAAGCAGTATTGGCACCAGCAATCTCTGCACCATCAGCATTTACAGGAACAACCTTTACAGAATAAGTACCTTCCTTCAAACCGAGGACATCGGCACGATAATAAGATTTATACTGACGAACCAGCTGAGCGTCAATCTTCTTGTCATCTACATAAACATTGTAAGAAGAAGCACCCTCGAAAGGAGCCCATTTCAGGTAAGCAGACTCCTGCCAGCCCTTTGCTTCTGTAATCTGGATAACGCCTGCAGGATTGTTGAAATCGCCACTTGCCCCCTGCTCTACTTTCTTTGCGAAACTGATTTCCCGAACAGAAGCATCATACTCATCATTCTCTGAACCTGATTTAGGTGCGATGATTGCCTTATCACCTTCGAACTTCACACTTGTCAAGTCTGCAGTATTATAATACTTCACATCACCCGACTTGGTGGTAACATACATCTGGTTCACCTTGCTGTTGCGAGCCACGGCATGGGTAATCTTAAATGTCCTTGTCTGTGCCACGGCAGCACTCAAACTCATCAGGAGGAGTGCCAAAGTAAATACCATTTTCTTCATTGTTCAATCCTCCTTATTTTATTTGATGATAACTTTCTTACCGTTAACAATATAAACACCCTTAGATAAGCCCTTAGGGGATTTACCAACACACTGGCCCTGAAGGTTATAAACCTTACCTTGCAATGCTTTCTTTATATCTTCTATCTGGCTGATGCCGGTAGTTTGATAAGTGAAAGAAAGAGTTACGAGCGACATATCTGCCTGATCAGATGTATTATCCGAATACTGAAGAACAACATTGTCGCCATCAAAGGTAATCTCTGTGACTGTCTTGTCTATGACCTGACCATCAATCTTTACCGTTTGCTTGTTGTCGGCAAATGTTGCCGTAGACAACATTGCAGCCAAGAATAACAAATAAGCTTTTTTCATTTTAACGAATGTTTGTTAGATTAATTTTTGGTTTGATGCTAACTATTATGGTGCAAATATAACCAAAATACTTCTACTACAGAACATTTTACGACAACTTTTATACGCAAACGTTTTCATAAGTGTAAAATGGAGTATTATAAAAAAGGGCATAAAAAAAGACTGAATCCTGTTACGAAGATTCAGTCTCACAAAGAAGTGGTACCACCAGGAATCGAACCGGGGACACAAGGATTTTCAGTCCTTTGCTCTACCAACTGAGCTATGGCACCAACTTTTACAAATCGCGATTTATCATTTGCGGGTGCAAAGGTAATACTTTTTTTTGGTTCCTGCAAATTTTTCGGGAAATTTCTTTCAAAAAAGATAAAAAAGTCTATTTTTGTTGGTATTATCCATTATTTAATGTACCTTTGCAGCAGATATCGGGATTTAGCGCAGTTGGTAGCGCACGTCGTTCGGGACGATGAGGTCGCTGGTTCGAGTCCAGTAATCCCGACCAAAAGCCGTCTAATGTGCCTATACACAGGGGATTTGCCTTGGTCGTGGCCAATATGGTCGGCGAAATTTCGGTATCACAAGAACTTAAAAATCCGTAAGCCTATGAAGTTTATAAAGGATTTTTTTTATATCAATTACCATGAACGGCGAGCATTACTCGTAATCCTGACCCTGCTCGTTGTCAGTACCACAATGATTTTCATTGTAGGTTCTAAAGAAACGATGCCCTCAGAAAAGCAACAAGCCCATAACGACAGTATCATCAGACATGCCACGCGGCAACAGCCAGGCTATTATGACGAAGAACTTCAGTCGAGCGAAGTATTCGCCTTTGACCCCAATACGGCAAGCCAATCTGATTTCCAACGGCTGGGACTGGAATCATGGCAAGCCAGAAACATCATCAAATATCGGAATAAAGGAGGTATCTTCAGGACACCTAGTGACTTTGCGCGGGTTTACGGACTAACCAAGAAGCAATTTGAAAAACTGCTGCCCTTTATCAGAATTGGTAAAGACTACCAGCCGGCTGCCAACTTTTACCCAAGAGAAAGATACAACTACGGCTATCAAGAGACAGCTATAAGAACTAGAGAAGAAAGGAAGAAAGACAGTACCCAATACAGTTATCCACGAAAACTGAGAGAAGGTCAGTATATCAACATCAATTCTGCTGATACGACCGAACTGCAGAAAATTCCCGGCATAGGCTCCTACTATGCCAGAAGCATCATCCGTTACAGAGAGCGGTTAGGCGGTTTCGTTTCCATGAGCCAGATACAAGAAGTGGAAGGCGTGCCCGAGACAGCCCTCCACTATATGAATATTGATGCAAAACATATCCGGAAAATGAATGTCAACCAGCTCAGTTTAGCCGAACTGCGCAAACATCCTTATCTGGACTTTTACCAGGCAAAGGAAATCGTAAACTACCGCAGAACCCATGGTCCGCTGAGAAGTGTGAATGATTTGCGTCTTCTCAAAGACTTTCCACCTGCCGAAATAGAAAGAATCAAGCCGTATCTTGCCTACTAGGGGCAAGATAAAGCTAGCTTGCCTATCTGCAAGTTTGCCGGTTTTGCTAAATGACACCAAACTGGTGCAGGAAGATAAGGAAAATACAGATTGGACAGATAAAACGGATGGTGAACAGGAAAACAGGGAAGAGAGTTCCCTTCAGGGTTCCCCAGTTGGTAAACTCATCACGCACAATCTTCTTAGGCACATACCATCCCAGGAACAGACAGGTGATGAATGAACTCAACGGCATGAGAAGCTGGGCAGTAAAGTTGTCACAATTGCTCAGGAAATCCTTGCCGAAGAAACCCAAATCAGGTACAGCACCCTGAGAGAGCGAACAGAATACAGCTATGATGCAGCAAACGATGGTCTCGAACCAGGCTCCCTTGGCACGGCTTATCTTACCCTCCTCATAAATAAAGGCGGTACCTATCTCGTGCATCGAGATGGTAGAAGTCAGGGCTGCCAATACAAGCAAAGCATAGAACAACACCGAAATCACATAACCAACAACCGGCATGTTACCGAAAGCCTCCTGGAATACGTTTGGCAAGGTAATGAAGATGAGCGAAGGACCACTGTCTGGCTGCACACCTACCGAGAAAGCTGCAGGGAATATCATCAAACCTGCCAATACAGCGATTACCGTATCAATGGTCACAATCTGAGTAGCCGACTTCAAGAGATTGGTCTGTCTGTTGAAGTAAGAGGCATAAGTACACAGACATGCCGTACCCATACTCAAAGAGAAGAACGCCTGTCCCAGCGCTTCGAGCAACACATTCTCATCTACCTTAGAGAAATCCGGCTTCAGCAGGAACTCCACTCCTTTCATCGCTCCCGGCAGAGAGCAGGAAGCTATCACAATCACAATCAACAGGAAGAAGAGCATCGGCATCAGTATCTTGGATGCTTTCTCTATGCCATTACGCACACCGCGTACTACCACCATGTGGGTAAGCAGGATAAAGCCTACTGCCCATAAGGTAGGACGGATAGGATCGGCTGAAAAGGTCTGGAAATAGGTCTTCACATACTCTGCGTCACCATGAACACCACCCATGATACTGGCATAGAGATACTGCAGGCACCAGCCAGCCACTACGGCATAGAAACCCAGGATAATCATAGAGGTGATGACACCCATCAAGCCCAAAGCACCCCAAGCCTTATGCTTACCCAAATTGGAATAAGCCCGGGCTGCATTAGAAGCGGAATGGCGGCCGATGATGAATTCGCTCATCATGCCAGGCAATCCGAGCAGGATGATACATACCAAATAGATGAGAATGAAGGCGGCGCCACCATTCTGACCTGCCATATAAGGGAAACGCCACACATTACCCAAACCGACTGCCGAGCCGGCTGTGGCAAGAATAACGCCCAACTTACTACCAAAATTTCCTCTTGTTTCCATTATCTAAATCTTTAATGTGTAGTGTTTGTTGTTTTCCGAAGAAACGGCAGATGCTACACCTTATTATATATATATGCTTGTCTGATTATATGATCATCCGATTACAAATACTTTATCCAAAAACCCCAAACTGGTTCAGGAATACCAGGAAGATGAGGACAGGACAAACGAACTTAATCAGGAAAAGATAAATACCGAAGAGATGTCCCTTCAAGGTTCCCCAGTTGGTAAACTCATCCTGCACGATCTGCTTAGGTACATACCAGCCCAGGAACAGACAGGTAAGGAATCCTGCCAGAGGAAGGAATATCTGACCCGTAACGAAGTCGAACCAATCGAACAGCGCCTTTCCGAAGAACGAAAGTTTGTCTGTTGCACCCAAAGAGAGCGAACAGAAGGCTCCGATGATGGCACAGGAAACTGTAACAATGGTAGCACCCTTCTTGCGGTCTATCTTCAACTCCTCGTAGAAGAAAGAGGTATTCACCTCATGAAGTGACATCAGCGAGGTCAGGGCAGCTACCGACAGCAATACGTAGAAAAGCAGCGAGATGATCCAACCCAGTACAGGTAACGATGCAAACGCCTGATTAAAGACATTCGGCAAAGTGATAAAGATGAGCGAAGGACCACTATCCGGTGATACTCCTACAGAGAAGGCTGCAGGGAAAATCATCAGACCAGCCAGTACTGCTACCAGCAAATCGATGATGGAAATCTGCAAAGCACTCTTGAAGAGATTGGTCTGACGGCTGAAGTAAGAGGCATAGGTACAGATACAGCCCATACCGATACTCATAGAATAGAACGACTGACCCAAGGCATTCAGGAACACGTTTCTGTCTACCTTTCCGAAATCAGGCTTCAACAGGAACTCCACGCCCTTACCTGCATCCGGCAACAGACAAGCTGCTACCACAATGATCAAAAGCAGGATGAACAGGAGAGGCATCATCACCTTAGAAGCCTTCTCTATACCGCCGCGCACACCATGAATAATCACGAAATGACAAATCAGGAATATCGCTACCGTCCACATAACCGGACGCACAGGATCAGAAGAAAACTCCTTGAAGTAATTCGCCACAAAGGTAGGGTCACCATGCAGTTCGCCCATGATACTGGCATAGACATACTGCAGACACCAGCCCGAAACCACCGCATAATAGCCCGTAATCAGGAAACCGGTAAGCACCTCAAGATAGCCAACCCACTTCCAAGCCGTACCATTAGAGAGTTTGGTATAGGCACGTGCGGTATTAGAGGCACCATGACGACCGATGATAAACTCAGAAATCATACATGGAATGCCCAACAGGAGCACACTTCCGATGTATACCAGAATAAAGGCTGCGCCACCTTCCTGACCAGCCATATAAGGGAAGCGCCATACGTTACCCAAACCTACGGCGCCACCTGCTGTAGCAAGAATCAATCCAATCTTGCTACCAAAACTTCCTCTATTTGAATCTGTCATTTCTATCTTTCTATTACTAATTTCTTACTTTTTAATTTTTCTTCGTGCAAAATTATAAAATAATTCTGAAATATATGAATTATTTGAAAGCAAAAACACAAATTTAGTAATATTTATGCAATTTCGTCCGTTTTAGAACGCAGAAATGACCTTTTCTATACATTTTCTAGCGATATTCAGCCGGCAAGGTATCACGCCACTTCGAGAAAGGATTGCCCAAGAGATGCGAATTGTAGAATCTCTTGTCTCCTGTTACCTCCATGCCGATGAAATCGGGTTTCTCATAGGCTTCGGTCTCGCTAGCCAACTCCACCTCTGCCATGACCAGACCTTCATTATCGCCATAGAACTCATCTACCTCGAAGGTATGACTGCCGCTTTTCACCAGATAGCGACGCTTATCGATGACGCCACCCTGACAAAGTTGCAGAAGATGCTGCGCCTCGTCCATCGTTATCTCCTTTTCAAACTCATAGCGGGTCATGCCGCCATTTACCGACTTGCCCTTAATAGTAAGGTAAGCCTTCTCATCCCGTGTGCGAACCCGCACCGTAGCCCCCTCGGCAGGAATATATCCCTGCTGGATATGACTAGAAGAAAAGGCGGCACTTTTGTAAGCGTCGCCCTTCTTAACGAGGAATTTTCTTTCTATCTCTAATCCACTCATAGTCTTATATTCAAGTTTCGCAAGTGAGTTCCACACGCCCTGAAAGGGCAGAAGCCCCTAGCCCAGGGCATCGCCCTGGGTTATTA
>ERZ1034949.950-NODE-950-length-15585-cov-64.968641_pt1 | contig 15585 bp, 13 predicted proteins | sample MGYA00520590_ERZ1034949 | MGnify/ENA primary metagenome ERZ1034949 (study PRJEB33766, sample SAMN09781752) | gut metagenome | biome: gut microbiome | host: Homo sapiens | place: Madagascar | study: EMG produced TPA metagenomics assembly of the PRJNA485056 data... | reverse complement strand
CATTCCATAAGCCAGTCGAGCACATATTCTTGCTTGATTCCATCATGAAACTGGACGGGGTCGTTGTCCAGGGTGAGCAGATATTTTGGAAAATTGTCGGAGATGGACTTCAGAGGTGCCAATTCTCTCTGCATCGTGGTCTCATCCCTTACGCTGAGCGATACCTGGTAGTATTCCTTGTGTTCACCAATGATTACCACGAAGTCTATCTCTGCATCACCGGCTTTGCCTACATAGATTTCTCCGCCTCGTCGTGCTAGTTCCAGATACACGATGTTCTCCAGTACGTGCCCCAAGTCGCCACCTTTGGTGCCATTGATGACTTGGCGCAGACCTACGTCGGCAAGATAAAGTTTCTGTCCAGTCTTCAATAGCTGCTTACCCTTGGCATCATATCTCTGCACTGGGTAGAAGATATAGCTGTCGGTGAGGGCAGAGACGTAGTTTTCTATCGTATGAGATGTAGTCTTTCTGCCCAGCGAGGTCATGGTGTCACTGATGCGCTTGATTACGGATATGTTGCCTATATTGTCAGCAAGGAATCTTACCACACTTTGCAACATCATCACATCGGTTATCTTCTTGCGGCTCACCACATCTTTCAGTACGATGGTGTTGTAGAGACCTGACAGGTATTCACGCACCATCTCTCGGTCTTGGCAGATTTGGGGAATGTATGGGAAGGAACCCAGTTCGATGTATTGGCGATAGGCGAGCTCTCGGGAAGTATGGGCAGGCTGTGTCTGCATGAATTCTCGGAAGGAGAAAGGGAAGAGTTTGATTTCGATGTATCTTCCGGTGAGCAGGGTGGCTATTTCGCCAGAGAGCAGGTAGGCATTGCTGCCAGTAACGTAAATGTCTACGTTGTCTAGCAGGAACAGGCTGTCTATCACTTTTTGGAAATTTTCCACCATCTGTATCTCGTCAAAGAAGAGATAGTTCATCTTGTCTGGGCACAGGTTCTGCTTTACGTGCGCGTACAAAATTTTATAGTCGAGGAACGGTTCGTTGTCGAGATCCTCGAAGTTGAGGTCCTGTACTTGTTCTTCGGATACTCCGTCCGAGAGAAGTTTCTCCCTAAACATCCTCAGCAGCGATGACTTGCCACAGCGTCGTATGCCTGTTACTACCTTGATGGCCTTCTTGTCTCTCCATTTCTCCAGGAGATTCATGTATTCTTTACGCTCTATCATATTCTCTTTATGTTCTATTTATTCATTTTGCTATTCATTTTGCATTCTATCTTGATTGCTAAAAATGAAATGCGCTGCAAATATACGAAACTTTTTCGAGAAATTTGCAGTGCATTGCAAATTTCTCGTGTTTCTGAGTGAAATTTGCAGTGTATTGCAAATTTCTCGTGTTTCTGAGTGAAATTTGCAGTGTATTGCAAATTTCTCTCTGTAGAACTGATAACACTTTCTATAAAACTGATAACCTTTCTGTAATCTGTATATCCGAGAATTTGTATTTATTTAGTTTTATTGCCCGATACATCCTATAGTTTTTATTGCCCGAAACATCCTATAGAATGCGTATATATAAACCGATGTTGTGGTTATCATACTGATGAGATTCATGCAGGTGAAGGCTGTCTGCCGGGTGTTGCCTGCCAGATAAAACACTGCCGTCGGGAGGAGATGACAGAAATCAAGCCAGCGGTCTAGACCGATAAAAACTCTTAAAAAGCATAACGTATCTTCTTGGATATCAATATTTGTTGCTATCTTTGCACGGTATATACTAATAACGCTACGTGGATAAATACTAATAGTGTTACATGGGTATATACTAATAGGAATATAAGTTTAATCATGAATAATATGAAGAAGATTTTCTTAGGTTTGGCAGCTACACTGATGTTGACTGCCTGCAACGAGAACAGACAGCCGGAGGCAACAGCTAGCGTTGACTCTGCAAGTGTGGTAACCGATTTGATGATGAGTCGCAGAAGCATCCGTGCTTACAAGGATTCCGTCATCAGCCGCGATACCCTAAACGAGATTCTGAAATGCGGCATTCATGCGCCAAACGGGCAGAACCTGCAGTCGTACGAAATCAGAGTGATAGATTCCCCTGCTCTCATCGATTCAATCACCCAAGCCGTGGTAAAGGATAATCCTAAGATAGCAGAGCGCAAGGGCTTCAAGAACATCTTCGTGAATGCTCCATGCGTGGTTTGCATCGCCTACGATACTACTTATGATATGGCGCAGATTGATTGCGGTTTGCTTGGCGAGAACATCATTCTTGCAGCATGGGCAAAGGGCATCGGTTCCTGCTGCCTGGGCAGTTCTGCCCGCTTGATACTGGATTCGCCATCTGCCAAGCCTTACCTCGACCGCATGGCATTCTCCAAGAATTATAAACTGCTCTACTGCATCGCCCTGGGTTATCCTGCAGAATCGCCAGAGGCAAAGCCAAGACGCCAGGACATGATCAAGTTCATGGATTAAGACTGATGAAGGTTGATGTCCTGTTTCAGGACATCAACGTTTGAAGATAGATATGCATCTTTTTGAAACATTATTCTGTGCTCCATTTCAGTATGGCTATGGGCAAACACATGGAGAAGGAGCAACTGGAAAGATACCTGCTCTATATCATCGGCTTGAATGAAAAGAAGTTTGGTATAGAAAATGATGCTGTTTATCATCTTCTCGCTTTTGACTGGCTATGTGGTAGATGTAGAAGTGCACACACCCAATGGAAGGGTAGATATCGTGCTGTTGACCGACATCCGTCTCTATATCATAGAGCTGAAGCTGAACAGGGATGCCCAGACGGCTTTGCAGCAAATCAACCTCAAGAACTATGCCCAGCGCTTTGCGCTTTGCGGGAAACCTATAGTGAAAGTAGGTGTCAACTTTGATTCTACCCAGGGAAATATAGAGGATTGGATAATTGAAGAGGAATGACCGGGCTAGTTAGCCTCTTTTTACAAGAGGCTAATTACTATGGGTATGTCAAGTGAACTGTGTCATACACAAACTCTGTATTTTGTTCAATCCATTTTAGGTTGAATCGATAGTGCATTCTACTGCTTAATATGTGTATCATGCCGTCTGGTGATTGTGTTCCAGCCAGATAGCCACGAGGTTCTGCATGTGTAGCATCCATATCAAAGAAGCCTGTCCATGCGCCACCATCAAGATGGCGTTCCTTGCCGTCATTTACCAGGCGTTTCACGGGCCATGTCTTACCATCGTCATAAGATATGGCGGCATACATTCCGTATCCTTTGTATGTCTTACCGCTGCTATCCTCAAATAGCATTCCACGTTCAGCTGCTGGTGTACGCTGAGGGTGGTCGGTAAATGAAACCAGCAGCAATGGTCCTTCACGTAATCGCATCAGCACTAGTCTCTGACCTCCATCTATGGGTGGAAATTCTGAGGCTGAATAGTTCCATGTTTTGCCGTTATCGTATGATACCGACATCGGCATGTGTTTCTTGCCATCTTTGCCTATAATGCTGTTGCCGCGTCCAAGTGCCATAAGAGAACCATCGCGACGTATGACCAGTCCGGCATGGATGCCGGCAATAGTAGAGCCTTTTCCTCCTTCTGTAAAATCAGGCAATGGTTTGCCATCCCATGGGTCATACCAAGTCTTTCCACCATCTTTTGATATATGTATCGAGGCTCCGTCATTACCGCCAGGACCTGCATCGCACAACTGGTAAATCCATCCGCGACTATTGCTGATTGTGCCCGAAATAACCTGGTGGCGCCTGGTGTGTTCCGGTTCTATGATGTGCGGGTGGCTCCATGACATTCCTCCATCATTACTCTCACGCAGAATCAATGCCAGATTCTGCCAATCGCCTGCTGCTTCTACGCCATTGAAATGAAACAGATGTCCTTTACCGTCATTGAATAGTGATGTGCCTGTCACATTCCGGTCGGGTACTGAGAAAAATAGCTCTGCTGGTGTCCATCTTTCCGCACCCTTTTTCAGTCTTGATGATAATACCACCATTCCACGTCCATTTTCTACATTGGCAGAAAACCATGCAGCAAGTAGGTCACCATTGTCGCACCAGGTAATAGATGGTTGATGATTGTGACGATAAAACGGTACGGTGTTCAATGCTGGCTTCACGACAAAAGGAATCGGTTCAAGAAATATGGGGCTGTTCATATCCTGGGTAGCCTTCTGTAGGGGATAGTCGGACTGAACCACTCTAAAACCTGTCAGGCTCTGACGGTCTTCTGGTATCATGCCCATACGGTTGGCACTGCGCAGATATTCTACTGGAGTATGATGACTTCCTCCACGGGTTACCCTGTACAATCCCTCTGAAGGACCTACGGGGTCTGTCTGTTCTGCAGCATCATAAGGTCCATACCAGTCGCTGCACCATTCTTCTACATTTCCGTGCATGTCGTACAATCCGAATGCATTTGGAGCAGTCTGGCCCACAAGGAGGGATACAGGCTTGTAATCGCGTGCCACTACCTGGTTGCGACACATAGAGGCAGGTAATCCATCTCCTGTATAATATAAGGTGTATGTACCAGCTCTACAGGCATATTCCCATTCAGCCTCTGTTGGTAGGCGGTATGCTTTACCTTCTTTTTTTGAAAGCCATTTGCAGAAGTCAACAGCATCCTGATAGCTTATATTAACCACTGCATCATCGTCATTTCTTGATACGTTATTCTTGCCACGTAACTTATGATGTTCAGGTCGAAACAACTCATATTGTGCATTAGTAATCTCAGTACGTCCCATCTTGAAAGGGTGGGTGATATGGACCTTATGCACGGGAGATTCGTCAAAGTTTTCACCATCTCCATTACTTCCCATATAGAAGCTTCCTGCCGGTATCTCCACAAGAGGAATGATATCGGTATTCTGTCCCTGAGTTTTATCACAAAAGATGAATCCTCCTGCCAGGGTAATCAGTATTTTTGTTTTTAAACTTACCATAAATATTTATATTCTAAATATAGTGAGATGACTATTGTTTTGTTGTTTTATGCCATATTGGTTGCAAAGATAGTTATTTATAGTGAAACTTGTTTCTGTATTTAGGATTTTTTTAGCATAAGGTGTAACTTTGGTGTTCATCAGGTTGCAGCGCAATCACCTGGTCTGCGTCCTTCGCCTGAACCCCGTCAATTTTTTGAGTCTTATATCCTATATAGTTAATATATAGTGTATATGTCTTTTCTTTATCCAATCCATCAATCTGGAAGTTTCCGTCGATGTTGGTGATAGCCTTCACGTTGGTATGCTTACCGCCGAGAGCAATCCTAATACAATAATTCCCCTTTTTAGCATTCATAACCTATATCGTTTGATTACGGTTGCAACAACTAAAAAAGTTTAAACATTTAACCTGATGTTTTGAGATAAATATAGAAATTACTATATTTGCATCATGATTACGGAATATGGTATAGAGGCAAAGTCTAATTCTGAGATTATATCAGAATTGGGAGGACGATTCAAGCAATATCGTCTGTTCAGCAATCTCACTCAGAAAGAGGTGGCTGTAAAGGCTGGTGTGAGCATTTTCACCATTAGCCAGTTTGAAAAAGGCGAAGCTAAGAACATAGGCTTTGGCACTATTCTTTCTCTGTTGAGGAGCATCGGATTCCTGGAGGAAGCAGAGAAACTCTTGCCGCCATTGCCAATGCTGCCTAGCCAAGTGAAGAAAATGAATGAAAAGAAGGAAAGGGTAAGACATGAAAGATAATGTTGTGCAGGTAATCCTGATTCACATTTCTATCGTAACCATGAACTTACGGTTCTTGGCAAGCGAAAGAATATAACGAAGCAGGATTTGATGCTTTTTGCACAAAGACAGGATATCAGTAATGCTTCTAATATCATAGAAGAAGTGGAAGACATAGTGATGAACTTCAAGTCTTATGCCGAAAAAGTGGAAATTGATGAGCACTGGATACGCAAAATAGAACGGGTTTTGGAAGAAATCCGTAAGTAAGCGATTTCATCAGGCAATATTTTTAGCCCCCTTACTCCTTTATCTCTTTCATGTTTGCAGGATTATAGGGAGTCAACTGTTGCATCTCCTGCTCTGTTGCTTCAGGCAAGGAAGGTATCTTGTTTCTGATACAGAAATCGGTAATGGCGGCAGCTGATTCTTTGGGAGTAGAAGAATCCGGTTTGATGGATTGCTTCTTTTCTACATACTCCTTTTCCGTGATATATAGCTCGGTAATCACATGGATGAGTTGCTGCTGCTTGTCTTTCTTGTGAGAGAAAAGATAGCTGTTGTCAGATTTCTGGAAGAGCAGGTCCTTGAAGGAATAGTAATCTTCAGGACTTATCTGATAGGTTTCCACCACATGGTCGTAGATATCTGTCTGGGTATAACCGAAAAGCTGGTGCGTCAGATTCTTGTAGGTAGGAAGCTGGTTGATTTCTATCTGACAAATATTCCGGCTGCTGTCCGTTTGAATACTGCCTATTGTCTGCTGATTGAGCAGGACGAGTTGAGAGCCCAGTGAATCTTTCAGATGATATTTCTTTCGATATTGCTCAATAAGTGTCTTCTCTTCCGGCCAAGGTCGGAAGGTTCCTTTGTCGCTGACCATGAATGCTCGCTTTTTGGCTTCGGAAACGAGCCGGCTGTTGTGAAGATTTCTTTTGGAATAGGCATTGAGATCCGTCTTTCCATTCTTCAGGTTGATGTAATACTCCACGATGCCGTCGTTGAAGTATTTCATTACAGAGTCGTTGGTCTGGTAACTGCGATAATATCCCTTAAGTCTGATGAAGTGAGGACGATTCCCTGTTACGTTCACATCCTCCAGTTTCTGTATTTTTGTGATATGTCCAGGCATCTTCTCTTCCTTGTTCTGCGCCATGAGACTGGTAGGAAGGAAGAGGAGAAGCCAAAGCTGATATTTCAAATAATGATGTTGTTTCATATTGACGATGCTTTAAAAAACTACTTAATGATGTGCAAAAGTAAGAATAATCAGTTAGATGCGCAAAGAAAATCTGTTATTATTAGGTTAAAACTGTAAATAAGTAAACGGTTTCATATAATTTGCCTGTGCTTATCCATCAAAAATACTACGCAGAAGAAAAAAAACTCAATCTGTGAAACCAACTTTCATAGGTACATCTTAATTTTGCATCCAAAAAAGAATGTATTAATGTTGTATGATGATGGTTAAGCAAATATCAGATAAGAAAGATGTGGAGCCGATAGACTTGCTCCAGGCCTTTGAAATTATCGTAGAAAAGGCAAAAGGGTCTTCTCTCGGAGAAGTGTTTTATCAGAAAGCAGAACCGTATCTTGGTTTTATTTCTGATAAACTGTGTATCTCCAAGCGAGCAAGTGTTATCATGGCCCTCTTTGCCGACCGGTGTTATGATACCCATATCCGGTTTTCTGATTTGACGGAATTCCTGGATTGCAGAATCCTGACATTGCTCAGATATTCCAACGAAACTCAGGAACTTATCGATAAGGAATATGTTTGTCAGAATCGGATTGAAGGACTCAGCTATAGCATCCCGATGGAGGTGATGGAGGCATTCCAGCATAATCAGCGATATATTCCTTCGGATGTGGATGAATTCACAGCCAGAGAACTGTTTGATAAGTTTGATGAACTTTTCTCGAAATGCCGCTGCGAAAAACTGAACAAACTGGTTTTGAGAAAGAAACTCAGAGCACTGGTTGTCAAGAATAGCAACCTGGCATTTGTCAAGGCAATGGCATTGTATGATATAAATGTGGAGGATAAAGATTTTCCGCTTTTCATCTTGCTGTGTACACTCTTTGTTATTGATGGCGATGATGACATCCGTTGCCATGACTTGGATTTTATCTATGAGGAAGGTGAGTCGGTCTGGCGATGGGCTAAGCGAGACCTTAGCCAAGGCAATCATCGTTTCTTGCAGAAAAAGTTCATAGAATATACCAACGATGACGGCTTTGCCGACAGGGAATCCTTTAAGATTGCAGACAGTGCGAAGAAGCTGCTCTTTTCGGAGATGAACCTTTCTGCTATGCGAGGCTCCCGTCCTAAAGGTGGCATGTTATCCTTTGAGAGTATCAAGCCTAAACAGCTGTTTTACAACGACAAGGAACGTAAACTGGTAGAAGAACTCGCTGCTCTTTTGGATGAAAAGAATTTCCAGGGTATTCGAGACCGCTTGAAGGAAACCAATTTCAGAAGTGGCTTTGCCTGCCTATTCTATGGTGCACCAGGTACCGGAAAGACGGAGACGGTTCTTCAGATAGCCAGGAAAACGGGTCGTGACCTTATACAGGTTAACATCTCGGATATCAAGAGTATGTGGGTAGGGGAGAGCGAAAAGAACATCAAGGGTATCTTTGACGATTACAGAAAGATGGTGAAACAATCGGCAAAGACTCCTATTCTGCTCTTCAATGAGGCAGATGCCATCATCGGCAAGCGTATGGTGGGTGCAGAGAAGACTGTGGATAAACTGGAGAACAATATCCAGAACATCATTCTTCAGGAGATAGAGCTGCTTGATGGCATTCTTATTGCTACAACCAATCTTGCCGAGAATATGGACAAGGCCTTCGAGCGTCGTTTCCTTTATAAAGTGAAGTTCGAAAAGCCTGATTTGCATGGTCGTTTACAGATTTGGCAAACGATGATACCATCTTTGAATGATGCTGATGCTTCTTTCCTTGCCGCTAGATATGATTTCAGTGGTGGAGAGATTGAGAACATTGCCCGCCATTATACCATCCAATCCATTTTGCATGGCAAACCGGCGGATATGCTCAAATCTCTTGTCGGGTATTGCGATAGTGAAAGGCTGGAAGGAAGAACCCCCAAGAGAAAGGTTGGGTTCTGATGCATCACCCATAAAGAAAAGGCGGCAAATACGAAAAATGTATTTGCCGCCTTTTTCTCCTAGTTTCAGATGACTGTATCTGATATTTCTTGATAGATTAAATCTGTTATTCCTTAATTGATTAAATCTGGTATTTCTTTGTGAGATTTCTCAATTTTTCGGCAATATCCTCCCTTAGCCATTGAGGTTCCAATACTTCCATGGTATCCATGTTGGAGAATATCTCCTGTTCAAAATCGAATTCAGGCTTCAGATGGTATTCAAAGATAGAATATTCATCTGTGCGCTCCGTTTCCTTTTGCGAGGTATGGAGAGGAAGGTTGCGGATATAGTTGCTTTGGAATGCATCCACCTTGAGTACTACCTTTTGCACCTCAGAATCCTCGTTGTTGATGATGCCGAAGCAATCCTTGAAATATTCAGCAGGATCCAGATCCTCTGGCAATTTGAATGTTTCTTCAGAGATGGTGACATTCTCCATACGGTCGAGCGCATAGCATCTGATGTCATCTGTGCCAGGACTGTAAGCCACCACATACCAACGCTTCTTGAAAGCCTTTACGAAATAAGGATGAATATCAAATTCATGATACTCCTCTGTATTGAAGCTATAGTAGGATATGGAGATGACGCGGTTGTCACGCATCGCCTTGATGATGTCTTCCAGATAGTTCCTGCCAGAAGGCATATCTTCTAGGAGTACACGATTCTTGAGCTTGCGACTGTTGCCAACCATAGCATTGAGGGAGAAGGCATTGAGCATCCAGCTTCTGGCACTTCCTTCCTCGAAGCAGTCACCATACTCAATGTAATAGCGGTATCCGCTGCCACAGCTGATGCTGATTTCAAACAGTTCCTCGATGGAATGGAGGTTGTTGATGAAGGTACGGCGAGAGAGTGCCGTTCCTTCGCTGAGATCAGAATCCTTCCATCTGCTTTGGATTTCCTTTAAGGTGATGCCGCCCCTTTTTCTGGCCCGATGGATGGTTTCCACGAGCCAGACATATTTGTTCAATTGATTGATAGCCATATTCTGTTTCTTTAATTTGGTACAAAGATAACGGAAAAGTAGGAAAATATGTTGCACAAGATAGATTTATTTCATGCTGATTTCATTATTTTCATCGTTTTTCGAAAATAAAACGAACCTGTGCAGCTAATTTTCACATTTTATTTGTACTTTTGTCATGCCATTCTGAGTTTTGCTATTCTATTCGTGCAGCACTAAGATTAGAGGAATTTCTGATATGGCATAATCCTAGGCTGTTTCTTGCAGCTTGGGTGTTTGTAGAATATAAATTATAGTGTTGCGAAGTTAGATAAAATATGGAAAATGTTTTAGAATATAATAAGTGGGAAGATAAGCTATGGGCTTTGTATGATAGTATTTTTAAGGATGCTTCATATACGATTAGAGATGGAGTCATTTTCCCTGATAAGTATGCTTCAACTCCGTTCAAAGTGATGATAATGAACCGAGAGGCTTATGATGAGCAATCGTATAGTCTCAATCAAGATGGTATTGCAAAAGAGATTGGAGAAGGAATTATTCCTTTCAAAAAACAAAAAACATTACGTTGTCGTCTGCGTCAATATCTTAGTTTGATTCATCTATTGTCAAAGAAAGGTTTTAATGAAGTTTCAGAGAAAGAGGTAATAGACTTTGTCAACCAATCTGACAATGATGATTTAGTGTATTACCTTTCTGATGCAGCTTATATCAACATTAAGAAATCTGATGGTAAAAAGCGCTCTGTGCGAAGTGACTTAAAGGAGTATGCAAAGAAAGGAATTGAAGTGTTGAAAGAGCAGATTCGATTCTGTAACCCTTCTGTCATCTTGGGTGGTGATGTGTGCTACAACATAATTGACAATCTGTTTGATTGGGGAGAGGAGCTTTATGGTGGAGATGGCTATAACCCGGTAAAGATATATGAGTTGGTGATAGATGGTAAATCATATCCATTTATAGATATGTTCCACCCATCAAGAACTCAAAACTATAAGGATGGTGACGAAAAAGAAAGTATGTCTATGTATTTTCTTGAATTATTCAAAGCTATGATTAGTGTTGAGAAAGCACGTCCTGGATACTGGAGTAGTCATATGAATAATAAATGTTTTGAGACGAGTGCCTTAAAGTAATAATAGTTCATCTTAATAGTGATAATGAGTCTTCTCATGAAAGAAATCGCATTTGATTCTTTGCTGCTGATAGCTGCTGACGATGTTAGTCAGCAAGCTATCAATCAGCTTCGCTCAGATGGAATATATTCCGTCGAGAACCGTTCTTGCACACTTATCAATATGGTAGTGGTATCTACTGCCGAAGGAGCAGAACATGTTCATCAGGTATTGGAGAACCACGAACGTGCCAGAAAGAATGTAGTCGTAAAAATGACTCCGGAACTCAGCATCAAGGATGAATCCGATATCGACTCTATCCTGTCTTTCCTTCCAGAGCCAGGCTGTAATCCGTACATGGAATTGAAGCACTTCTTGCAAGTGTACCATGAGAATGTGGAGATTCATGGTATGGTAGGCTTTGATTTCAGAAGTTTCGCCGATATCATCAGAGGAAAGAATGTGGTATCTGTCTATTCGTATGAATATCAAGACGACATAGCTGAGGCTATCTGCCATCTAAAGTCAGTCAATCTAAAAGACAATGGCAAATATCTTCTGTCGTTTACAGTAGGTAAGTATGATGAGAAAGCTCTATCCAGGCATTTGGCTTCTCTCAATGAATACATGGATACCTTCCCCGAAGAGAGCAGCCTCTACTGGACATACAGAGAAGCAACTCCGCAAAAAGTAACTTTGTTTGCATCTATATCTTCAGAGCAATAAAGGAAACGTTGATGGAGGAAAAATGCCCTCCGAAAGTATATTAGCTTCATCGTCCATCGAAAGTAGTTTCATCAGGCACCGAAACTACTTTCGGTGCCTGATGAAGCTAACTTCGTTTTTGGGCTTCTTTTCCTAATAAATTTTAGAATAAGCTTGGCTAATTCAGATTTTCTTCGTAACTTAGCAGCGCAAAACGTAAAGCATGTAGGAATATGGCAAAAATAGTAAATAAATATCCTGTAGGAATTCAGACATTTGAAAAAATCCGCAAGAATGGCTATCTCTATATAGATAAAACCAAATATATCGTGGATTTCAGGGAAAAGCAGATGTCGTATGTCTTTCTGAGTCGTCCAAGACGATTCGGCAAGTCGCTCTTTGCCTCTACCCTTCAGGCTTATTTTGAGGGAAGAAAGGAACTTTTCGAGGGATTGGCCATTGCTGATTACGAGAAAGATTGGGTGAAGCATCCTGTGCTGCATTTCGACCTGAGCGGTGCCAAGCATATGGGCGTGGAACAGTTGGAAAGATATTTGGCTGATATGCTTGAAGAGCAGGAGACGGTCTGGGGGTATAAGACGCATCAGGTGGATGCCAATCTTCGTTTGAAAGATCTGGTGAAAAAAGCTTATAAGCAGACTGGAGAGAAGGTGGTTGTCATCATTGATGAATATGATGCTCCTTTGCTGGATGTGGTGCATGAGGAGGATGATCTCAAGCAGTTGCGTCTTATCATGCAGAACTTCTATAGTCCTCTGAAAAAGCTCGACCCATATCTGGAGTTCACCTTCATCACCGGTATTACTAAGTTCTCTCAGCTCAGCATCTTCAGCGAACTCAACAACCTCGACAACATCAGCATGTTCGACCAGTATTCGGCTATCTGTGGTATCAGCAAGACGGAACTTACTACGCAGATGAAACCGGATATTGAGGCTATGGGTGAAACTCTTGGTATGACGTATGAGGAATGCCTGTCAGAGCTGACGCAATTCTACGACGGTTATCATTTCAGTAAGAATCCTGAGGATATTTTCAATCCATTTAGCCTGGTAAAGGCTTTGAATGCACGGGATATTGCTCCTTATTGGTTTGGTTCCGGAACTCCATCCTTCCTCTTGAAACTATTGGATAAGTATCATGTCAACCTGGCTTCTCTGGAGGGCCAGGAGGCAGTACTGAGCTCCTTTGATCTATCTACGGAAGAAATGACGGATGCCTTGCCTTTGCTTTACCAGAGCGGCTATCTGACTATCAAGAAATATGAACCGATGTTTCGGGAATATACGCTGGGCATCCCAAACAAGGAGGTACGCGATGGATTGCTCAATTCGTTGATTCCTCATTATGTGAATCCTCGCCGTTCCGACAACGATGCATTTCTCTTGGGATTCTGCAAGGCGGTTTATCGAAACGATATTGAGGCTGCTTTGGAACACATGCGCACCTATATGGCTACAATTCCATACGATTTGGAGAATCATAGCGAGAAGCATTATCAGACCATCTTCTATCTGATGTTCAGCTTCCTCAACATCTATATCCGCACAGAGGTGAAGAGTGCCATCGGCAGGGCTGATGCCGTGATGCACATGCCTGATACGATATATGTCTTCGAACTGAAGGTTGATAAGAGTGCCGATGAGGCTTTGGCTCAGATAGATGAAAAGGGCTACATGCTGCCTTATCATTCTGAAGGTAAGCGATTGGTAAAAGTGGGTATCAGCTTTGACAGCACCCAGCGAACCATCAGCGAATGGAAGATTAAGGAAGAATAAGAAAGAAAAAAATGAAAAGATAATCCGAAACAGAAGCATTGGCAGCTATCTGTTTCGGATTTTACATTTCCATAACGTTTTATATCTATTTCATGTTACATGTTTTATGAAATGTTTCAACCATACTGGTCGAAATCGGTTATTATCAGGTTAAAACCGTAAGTAAGTAAACGATTTCATATAAATATAATATAGAAAAGGGTGGTTATTGCTTTTCTTTTTGTATCTTTGCAACCGTTTGGCAATTGTGAGTACCAAATCATACATAAAGGAAAAAAGAATATCTAATAAAAAATAAAAAGTAATGACTACACTTACAATTTCTATTATTGTCGTTTTCGTGCTCGGCTATGCACTCATAGCTACCGAAAGCTTGACAAAGGTAAACAAGGCTGCGATTGCCCTGTTGATGTTGGTAGGTTGTTGGACCCTCTACATGATGGATCCAATGCAGTATCTCCAGTTGATGCACCCTGATTATACAGGCGGTGCTGCTGGAATGGTGGAGAAGGTGACCGGAATCATCCAGGAACATTTGGGCGATACCGCCACGACACTCTTCTTCCTGATGGGTGCAATGACCATCGTGGAAATCGTTGACCAGAACGGCGGATTCAACTGGGTTCGCAAGGTGATGAAGACCAAGTCGAAGCGTGCGCTCCTCTGGCGTATCGCCTTCCTCACTTTCGTCCTCTCTGCAATCCTCGACAATCTGACCACCAGTATCGTGATGATCATGATTCTTCGAAAGCTCGTCACCGACCACAAGGACCGCATGGTTTATGCCTCCCTCGTCATCATCGCTGCCAATTCGGGTGGTGCTTTCTCGCCAATCGGCGACGTTACCACCATCATGCTCTGGAACAAGGGACTGATTACTGCTGCCGGCGTTATTGCCGAAATCTTCATCCCGTCTGTGGTTTCCATGGTGATTCCAGCCCTCATCCTTCAGACCATGTTGAAGGGCGAACTCGTGATGCCAGAGGTTTCTGCCCAGCAGAATGCATCGGTCAGCGATTTCACCGAAGGTCAGCGCAAGGCAGTGTTCTGGTTGGGAGTAGGCGGTTTGATCTTCGTTCCTATCTTCAAGAGTATCACCCACTTGCCTCCATTCGTAGGAATCCTCCTGGTATTGGGCGTTCTCTGGACTGCTACCGAAGTTTTCTATCGCGGTTTGCATCGTGGAGCTGATGCCGAGGGTACTCAGAAGCGAGTAACCAAGTTGCTTTCTCGTGTTGATATGAGTACCATCCTCTTCTTCCTCGGTATCCTGATGGCAGTATCCTGCTTGGCTGAGATTGGCGTGTTGACTGCTTTGGGTCAGGGCTTGAACGTCGTATTTGATGGCAACCATTACCTCGTAACTGGTATCATCGGTGTGCTTTCAAGTATCGTTGACAATGTGCCTCTGGTAGCCGGCTGTATGGGAATGTATCCTGTGGCTGCCGCTGGCGATATGGCTGTAGATGGCATCTTCTGGCAGTTGCTCGCCTACTGTGCCGGTGTTGGTGGTTCAATGCTGATTATCGGTAGTGCCGCTGGTGTGGTAGTAATGGGCTTGGAGAAGATTACCTTCGGCTGGTATATGAAGCACATCTCCTGGATTGCTTTCGTAGGTTACATCGCAGGTATCATCTGCTACTGGTTCATCCGCACCTTCCTTTATGCGATCTAAAGGATAAGTATTTTCTGATGTAAGCCCCATACACCCTGAAAGCTCTCACGCCCTGAAAGGGCAGAAGCTCTTAGCCCAGGGCAACACCCTGGGTATTTATAAACGCAAGCCTGTCGCCCTGAAAGGGCAAAAGCTTTCTTTCTTACGTGAAAAAGTTTTTTTTTGAAGGAAAAGTCTCAAAGTCTCATTTCCTATTGAAAATATCGACTTAAAGACTTGGTAGATAATAAGATAAAGAGAATGAGACTTCTCGGTTTTGGTGCCGAGAAGTCTCATTAAAGTCTCATAGAAGTATCATTATTTCACTTTTTCTTTACAAGATACTTCATTCCATCTGCAAATCTCTTGTGTTTCAACTCACTCATATTTGCCAGTTTTCTGCCGAATCCCATCAAGCTGTTAATCTTGAGCGATGAACCAATCTGCTTCTTCAGATAGTCGAAAATCTCGGCGGCAGTA
>ERZ1034949.947-NODE-947-length-15612-cov-10.984637_pt1 | contig 15612 bp, 23 predicted proteins | sample MGYA00520590_ERZ1034949 | MGnify/ENA primary metagenome ERZ1034949 (study PRJEB33766, sample SAMN09781752) | gut metagenome | biome: gut microbiome | host: Homo sapiens | place: Madagascar | study: EMG produced TPA metagenomics assembly of the PRJNA485056 data... | reverse complement strand
TTCCAACCTGAGCGGTTCCAACCTGCGCAGTGCCGACCTGAGCGGTTCCAACCTGCGCAGTGCCGACCTGAGCGGTTCCAACGGCATCATGTCCGCTATCGCGTTCATGGATGCGCATTTTGAGCGTACCCCGGATGGCTTTATTGCCTACAAGACTTTCGGTAGCAGCTACTCTCCCAACTCGGACTGGAAAATTGAGCCGGGTTCTGTGCTGACGGAGGTTGTCAACCCTGATCGTACTTGTAGCTGTGGCTGTGGTATCAACGTCGCACCCCTTAGTTGGGTAAAGGATAATGCTACCAATGGCGGTCGGCTCTCTATTTGGAAAGTCCTTATCCGCTGGGAGTGGCTGATGGGCGTTGTCGTACCTTTCGGCTCTGACGGCAAGGTTCGCTGTGAAAAGGTTGAGCTTATCGAGGTAGTCAAATGATTGTGAAGAATGCAGCCGGTGAAAAGCACGACATTGTTTTTCATCATTTCTTCCCGACAAACCGCAAGCGGATTGCTAAGTTGTTGAGCTTCATTTCGGACAATCTCGATAAGCGCGATAAATACTACGGTATTATGATGAAATATCTCACGTCGCGATATATCGCTGCTGACTACGAGATTGAAGTCCTCAAGGCTGAACGTCAGGCTAAAAACCGTGCGCTGCACGAAGCTCACGTCCAGCAGGCAAATCTCCGCAAGCGGGCCAAGTGGATGTCGGCAAGCACTTTCCGCGATAAAAACCGTGCGCTGGAAGAAACCATTATGCTGATTGAGCGTCGGAAGCTGGAAATCACTCTTGAACTGTCTGCGGCCAAGCACCTCAAAGACCGGCTGAAAATCAATACTCAGCTGATGGTGGAGGTGAAGCCGTGGTGAGAGTTGTAGCAAAGGTAAACAAGCTGGTTGGAAATCATTTCGAGCAGGAGTTTTGCGACTATCTTGCCGAGCATGGCTTTTGGGCGCACAACATGGCTCAAACCGCAGCGGGCCAGCCTGCCGACGTGGTTGCTGTCAAAGATGGCATCGGCTACCTGATTGACTGCAAGGTATGCGAGAATGACCGATTCCGGCTTTCTCGTATCGAGGAAAATCAGGAAACAGCTATGACCCGCTGGGAGCTGTGCGGGAATTTTCCCGGTCTGTTTGCTCTCAAACTTACGGACGGTTCCGTGTGGATGATTCACCTTGGCCCGTTGCTGGCTCTGCGCACAGCAGGAGTTGCCAGTATCAACGCTGAGAAAATTCACATGATGGGCTTAGAGCTGGAAAGGTGGGTGAAATTGAAGCCGCATGATCGTGACAGTTGGAGCAAGACTTTTTGTGACTGACCCCACCCCCGAAGTCGAGCGTTGGTGCAACGAAAATTTGGTCATTCAGAACCCGGAATACGCCAAGAAAAAGCGCATGGGATTCTGGACAGGAAACATCCCGCGTGAGCTGGTCATGTACGAGGTTATGGGTGACAAATGGGTTATCCCTTACGGCTGCCTCCGGGAACTCATGCCGCTATTCCAGAGTGCCAAGAGCATAATCACCGAGTTCGTAGATCATGGCCCGCCTGTCTTTTCTGCCGACGTGCCGCTCTACGACTACCAGCAGGTAGCGGTCGAGGCCATGATCTCTGCCCACTACGGCATCCTCCGCAGTCCGGCAGGCAGCGGCAAAACCCAGATGGGCATTGCACTCGCTGGCAAGCTGGGTGTTCGTACCTTATGGTTGACGCATACCATCGACCTGCTGAACCAGAGCCGTGACCGCGCTGCACAGTACGTTGGTGCCGGGTCATTGGGTATCATCACCTCCGGCAAAGTTTTTCTCGGTAAGAGCATTACGTTTGCTACCGTGCAGACTATGTGCCGCCTCGATCTGACGCAGTACGCAAACTACTGGGACTGCATTATCGTTGACGAATGCCACCGAGTCGCTGGCACCCCGACTGCGGTTACGCAGTTTGCCAAGGTTCTGAATGCCCTGTGTGCCCGCCACAAGTACGGCCTGTCTGCTACGGTGCATCGGGCTGATGGTCTGATTCGTACCACCTACGCACTACTGGGGCAGATTGCCTACACCGTGCCGGACGAGGCGGTAACATCCAAGACCATGCAGGTTTCCGTTTATCCGTTCAGCACCGGTATCGGGCTGAGTGCGGAATGCCTCAACAGTGATGGCACCCTGAACTACAACGGAATGATTCAATACCTGACCGAGTGTGAGGACAGGAACCAAATTATCCTGTCCCATCTGGTAGGCAACGAAGATCATTTCAACCTGATTCTCAGCACCCGGATTGAACATCTGGAAACGCTGATGCAGATGCTTCCACATAAATTACAGGCTCAGTCGGTAATGATTACCGGAAAGATGACCACCAAGGCGGGGAAAGCACAGCGGCAACAGGCTATCGAAGATATGCGAGCAGGGCGAAAGCGGTATCTGTTTGCGACCTACTCTCTGGCAAAAGAGGGTCTGGACATTCCCCGGCTGGACAGGTTGTACCTGACAGTGCCGCAAAAGGACTATGCCGTGATCGTGCAGTCCGTGGGTCGCATTGCCCGAACCTTTGAGGGCAAGGGCACCCCGCTGGCCTACGATTATGTAGATACCATCCGGGGCCTGCAAAAAGCCTACAAACAACGTCTGCGCTCCTACAAGAGTGCTGGGTGCAAGATTCTCTGAAAGAGAGGAAATAAATCGTGTATTATCTCAAGAACACCGATATGCAGGAGCCGCGAGCTATTTACAAAGCTCCTAAAATGAGTCGTTTTTATCGTGGAACATTTACCGGCCTTTCCGGGAAATATCAGGGCATGAAAGTCTATACCTGCAAGCGTCTTAGTACCATTCTCAGCCTGCGCGAAAGCGTTCACGATTATTGCGACGAATGGTTTGACGTGTACAACGAGAACGGAAAGATTGCCATTCCTACAAGTGAGGCCAGCCATGCCGAAACTTAATGAAAAGCTACTGGCTACTCTGGATGCAGATGAGCGACTGGTTCTGACTGCATACCGTGAATATGCCACCGATGCAGAGCAGGTCGCCTTTTTCACGTTGGCAAAATCCATTACGGAACGCGCCAAACTGCTCGGATGTGTAAGGAGGAAAAATGACCCTCGGAAGTCTGTTTGATGGCTCAGGCACCTGCCCACTGGCTGCTACCCTTTGCGGTATCACTCCGGTATGGGCAAGCGAAATCGAGCCTTTCCCGGTGGCTGTCACCACCAAGAGGTTCCCGAATATGAAGCATTTGGGCGACCTCACAAAAATCAATGGTGCAGAAATCGACCCCGTTGATATTATCACATTTGGTTCGCCGTGCCAAGACCTTTCGATTGCTGGAAAACGCGCAGGTCTGAACGGTAATCGGTCGAGCCTGTTCTTCCACGCAATTCGTATTGTAAAAGAAATGAGGGAGAAAACAAATGGAAGATACCCCCGCTATGCCGTCTATGAAAACGTCCTCGGTGCTTTTAGCAGCAACTCCGGCGACGATTTCCGCGAAGTCCTGCGGCAGTTCTGCCAAATCTGTGACCCATCCGCTGATGTTCCTAGACCTGACAATGGCAAATGGCTGCACGATGGCTGCATCATGGGAGAAAGTTACAGCGTTGCGTGGAGAGTCTTGGACGCTCAATACTGGGGAGTCGCCGCGCGTCGCCGTCGTCTGTACGCTGTCCTCGATCTTACGGGGGGGAGTGCCCCGAAAGTATTATTTGAGCGCGAAAGCCTGCAACAGCATTTTGAACCGCTCGAACAGGCGCGGGAAGCCTCTGCGACCCATCCTGCGGAATGCTCTACTGGAAATGATTCACTGGTGGGTCTGGGATGTGGAGTAAGAGTCGCCTTTGACAACCATCCGCAGGATGCACGATATACACAGCTCGACAAGGTTTGTCCGACCTTGACAGCCCGGTACGGGACGGGGGGGGAACAATGTGCCGATTGTGACTGAGCAACTCAGCAGCTACACCTTACAGATTAGAGCTGGGTGCGAGGGAGGCGGAAAAGGAGCCTTGATTCAGGTTGAGAAATCCGCAACGCTTTCCACCGTACAGACCCAGACACTCTTTACCCCGACTACTCCGGCTGACAAAACCAATCCCTACGAAAAACTTCCTCCGTGGATTGTCCGCAGGCTTACCCCGCAGGAATGCGCAATGCTCCAAGGTTTCCCGCCTGACTGGGCAGCAGATGTTCCCCATACTGATTCTGCCGAATACAAGATGTGGGGTAACGGCATGGCCCTCCCCTGTATGTTGTATATCATGGAGGGATTGGCCGCTGAACTGAGTAAGGAGGCCGAGGATGGCACTTCTTCCTGAAATCTGGGTATTCGACTGTGAGGTATTCTTGCATGACTGGGTGTTCATTGCTAAGAACTCCGTAACCGGTGTCCGTGTGGTTATTCATAACGATAACGACGCGGTGGCTGAGTTCTTCCAGCAAAACCCGCTCATGTGCGGCTTCAACTCCAAGCACTACGACGATCACATTGTCAAGGCCATAATCGGCGGGGCATCCCCTGAGCAGGTCAAGGAAATCAATGATGAAATTATCGTGCATGGTGTTGACGGCTGGAATATCCCGTTCCTCCGCAGTTTCCGGGTCTGGTTTGACTCTTTCGATCTGATGGATGATATGCAGGTCGGCTTATCACTGAAAAGCATTGAAGCCCATCTGGGTATCCCCATTGAAGAAACGGAAGTTGACTTCAATCTGTCCCGTTCTTTGACGGAAGAAGAACTCGAACAGACCATCCGCTACTGCGCCTATGATGTAGACGCTACCGAAAAGCTGCTGCACCTCCGGGAGAATTACCTTAAAACCAAAATCACACTGGGCCAGAAACGCGGCCTCGAACCTCGTAAAGCCCTGCGCATGACCAATGCCAAGCTAACCAGTGTGTATTTGCAGGCTAGAAAGCCAGACGAGCCTTGGACGGACGAGCGAAACTACCAGTACCCAGACAAGTTGCTCCGGCAGTATATTCCACCGGAAGTCTTTGATTTCTTTGACCGCCTGCATGACCCGTCTGTACCAAACTACCTGCTGTTTGGTGGGTATGACGATCACGGCACCAAGCACAAGGGCGCAGCTCTGGATTTTAAGATCGGGGACTGTGAATGCACTATCGCTTATGGCGGTATCCACGGTGCAATCCCCACCTACACAGAAGTTGCAACCGAAACCCGATCTATCCGAAATAAGGACGTTGCATCGTACTACCCCCATCTTATGACCCTGCCCCTCTCTGCAGGCCAGAAGTACGGATTTTGTAGCCGCTGCATCCCGTCCCCGCAGGTGTACGTTGACACACTGGAAGATCGTGTTCGTGCGAAAAAGGCCGGTGATAAGGAAACCGCAAACGCCTTGAAGCTGGTTCTCAACACGACTTACGGCACCATGCTGAACGGAAAAGACGGCGTGGGGTACAACGACCTCTATGACCCACTCATGGGTCGCTCGGTCTGCATTACCGGCCAGCTGCTCTTGCTGGAACTGTCCATGCACCTTGTCGCTGAGTGCCCGACGCTAAAAATCGTCCAGCTGAACACCGATGGTATCATGGTCAGTTTTGACAACTCCGACGAGGTCAAGTGGGAGGAAATCACGCAAGAATGGCAGACCCGCACCGGCTTTGAACTGGAAGAAGATTTCATTCAGAAAATTGCCCAGCGGGATGTCAACAACTACGTTGAAATCCCGGCAGACGGCGGCGAGGCCAAGATCAAGGGCGGCGAACTGGTGCGCGGTATCTCACAGGCCGGTGCGTGGAAGATAAACAACAACGCCAAAGTTATTGCCCGTGCCATTGCCGAGTTCTTCATCCACGGCACCCCGGCAGAGGAAACCGTCAACGCTGCCACGGATATTCTGGATTTCCAACTGATTTCCAAGGCATCCGGCCTCTACTCCCGTTGCTTCCAGATCATTGATGGCCGGGAAGTAGAAATGCAGCGCGTCAACCGAGTATATGCGACCGATGATTGGGAGCATTACGGTACTCTCTATAAGGTACACAGTCAGACCGGTACAGTGTCAAAAATCCCGTCCCTGCCCCTGCACTGTCTGGTAGACAACAACAATCACCTGACGCTGGACGCGGTAGACCGTCAGTGGTATATCCGCGAGGCCAACGAAAAAATTCAAGCCTTTCAGGGTATTCAGCCTACCAAGGTGAACACCCGGAAGATAAATTCACTCGCTAAACAGGCTCTTGCACTGTTCGCAGAGCCGGAACAGAAAGGAAATAACGATGGACAAGAAAGTAAACAGCCCCGAAGCAAACGCACCCGCAGCAGAAAAGCAGCAGATTGATGTTCACAAGCTGAACGTCTATCAGAAGCTCATTCTGGCCCGCAAGCGTTTTCTGGAACGCAATGTCAAGAAGTCCGGTGTGAACCGCCAGCTGGAATTTCAGTATTTCGAGCTTCAGGACATTGTGCCCTCTGCAACCCGTATCTTCCAGAACCTCGGCCTGTTGGGTGTGGTTCAGTTCCCGCCTGTGGAGAAGAATGCCGAAACCGGTTTGACTTCCGAGCCGGTTGCCACTATGACGGTTCTCAACACTGACCGTCCGAGTGAAACCATTGACTTCATGGTTCCCTACCGTGAGGTCGAGCAGATCAAGAGTAATGCAGGCAAGAGCGTAACCAACCCCTTGCAGGCTCTCGGCAGCTCTGTCACCTACCTGCGCCGTTACCTCTGGATGCTGGCAATGGATATTGTCGAGCAGGACGATGTGGACGCAATGTTAGGCCAGCAGGAACCGCAGGCCAAGGCTTCTCCTGCCGCTAAGCCTGCTACTCAGGCTGCGGCTCCTAAGAAGCAGGCCAAGCCTGCCACCTCCGCAGAGCGTGAGGCTGTCAAGGTGTCGCTGACCCAGCCCGACGAGCAGGCCGACCCGCTGATGATTAAGGGCCTGAAAGCGGCCCTGAACACCCTGCGTCAGAAAGACGATAAGCAGGACGAGTTCATTCAGCACGTCGCTGAGGCCACGGTGGGCTTCGCCAAGATCACCCGTACTCAGTGCGAGGAACTGACCAAAAAGGTAAACAGCATGATTGAGGAATACGACAAGAAATGACACCAAATGGCTGCGTATCTGATCGGCACGAGTTAGACGGCTACCAGCTTTTGGCAAACGCAATAGTGACCTCGGCGGCACGAGATTATAAGCGCACCCTGCGCTCCCTCAAAAGAGGCTCTGATTATGCACCGCTGCATTTGAGGTCACTGGAACGCTTCTTCAATTCTGCGTGGTATCGTCTGCTGACCCGCGTTGACTCGAAATATATCACGGAGCGTATTAAACAGGAGGTTGACCATGAAACTGACATGGAACAAGAATAATACGATCTCGGTTATGCCCTCGGCAAGACCGAAGAAGATTACCGGCACCCGCTTTGCAGCCATTATGGGTCTGAACCGCTGGACTACACCTTTCAACGTATGGTGTGCAGTCACTCGTACCTATGAGGAGCCTTTCGAGGACACGATCTATACCATTGCTGGTAAGACCATTGAGCCGAAGCAGGCCGAGTTCATGCGCAAGTCCTACTTCATGCCCAACCTCGTTACCCCGACCGATATGTACGGCCCGGACTACTTCAAAAAGACCTACGGCGATTTCTTCCACGATGTTCCGATCTTCGGCGGTATGTGGGATTACCTGCTGATGGGCGACGATGGCAAGCCGGACACCGTGCTGGAAATGAAAACCACCAAGCGGTCGGAGGACTGGGCAGACGATATTCCCGAATATTACGCTATGCAGGCTGCGCTCTACGCCTACCTGTTAGGTGTTGATCGGGTGCTGATGGTCTGTTCGTTCCTCGGTGACAACGACTACGCCAACCCTGACGCTTTCGTTCCGTCTGCGAAAAACACTATCGTCCGCGAGTTTTACCTGTCCGAGCGTTACCCCAACATGGAAGCTCTGGTCAAGGCTGCAACAAACTGGTGGAACATCCACGTCCTCAAAGGTGTGTCCCCGGAGTACGACGAGAAAGCAGACGCGGACATTCTGAAAGTTCTGCGCTCCCAGACCGTCACCCCGGACGATGATATGACCTCCATGCTGGCTGAGGCTGAGGCCCTGAAAGGCCAGATTGAAACCCGCAAGGCTGAAATGGCCCCGCTGGAAGCTCGGTACAAGGTGCTGACCGATGCAATCAAGGATGATCTGATGGGCCGTTTCTCTGAGGGCGACAAGAGCGTATCTGCCGCAGGTCACGCCTACGAGTTCGTGGTTTCCCGTGCCAACACCACCAAATACGACAGCAAGGCCATGAAAGCCGATGGTGTCTATGACAAGTATGCAGTCACCGACAGCATTTTCAAGCTGTCCGTCAAGCCTAAAAAGGAGGCATCCTGATGTATATTCCCCCGTTCTGGTGTGGCGTGATTGCCACCATCTTGACCGAACTCATTCTCTCGGTTGTTCTGGTTTACTGTGTAAGCCGTAACGATAACAAAAACAAATAATTTAGGAGGATTTCTACAATGGCACTGATTACTCTGAGCGCAAGTTCTGGCTTTACCCTTATCCCGGAGGGTACTCACATTTTCAAGGTTACGGGTGTCACCTACAAGAAGCTCTACGGCAAGATGGAGGTTTATCTGGAAACAAAGGATGGCTTGAAGCACACCGAGCGGTACTCCCTGATGGACAAGAATGGTCAGGACAATCAGGGTGCCCTGAACGCTTTCAGCTACTTCGCCAAGTGCGCCCTGAACAACTTCGACGCGACGGACATTGACACCGACGATCTGATTGGCCGCTACATCGAGTGCGAAGTCACCCATGATGTACAGCCCAAGCAGAACGGCAAGCCCGGTGAAACCATTACGTTCATCCGTCTGGGCAACAAGGCTCCGGCCTCTAGCTTTGAGGGTGAGGAAGCAGAAGAACCCGCTGCGGAAGATGCTGCTCCGGCCCCGGCTGAGGACAAGCCGAAGTACGACATTGACTCTCTGCTCGGCTAATATGAAGTAACCCGTCAGACCATCGGGGAGAACGCGGGTGACTCCCGCAACTCTCCGATGGTTTATTTTTATATTTTTTCAAAGAAACCATAGGAGAAGTGTTATAATATGAAATGTACCGATTTGTCGAAAGCTGCTCTGCTGGAACAGGTTGCAGAAGAATGTACCGAACTGGGCCACGCTGCCCTCAAACTGGCCCGTAAGTACCGGAATGAAAACCCTACTCCGGTGACGGAAGAAGAAGCCTATGCCAATCTGAAAGAAGAATGGGCAGATATGCTGCTGTCTATGACCGTGCTTGACCACTACTACAACATGGATTGCAACGAGCTGAAAGGCATCATGGACAATAAATATGCTCGTTGGAACCAGCGTTTGGAGGATGCAGCACATGAAAACTGAGATCATCAAGATCAAGGGCGACTGGGAAGAAGTTGTGAACGACTGCCGCAGCACCGTCAACAAGCCGCCTCTGGGCCACGAGCCGTCCGACCAGTTCAAGGAGAGCCTGCTCATTTCTGAGCATTCTCCTATCCGGGATATTATCATCAAGTGGCGGTGGGCAGGTATTAAGAGCTGGATTGCTACCCACTGGGTACGGCATAAGTGGGAATGCTTTGTACGCACCCAGCGCAGCGACCGTACCGGCATCCCGCGTGATGATCTCCCGCAGGGCGCAGAAGTCGAGTTCACTGGTGAGGCCAATGTGCAGGCCCTTATCGACACCATGCGCAAACGGCTGTGTTATCAGGCTGCACCGGAAACCCGGCAGTATGCCGAAAGCCTCAAAGCCGAAATCCGACAGCGTGACCCGCATATTGCAAAGGTGCTGGTACCCAACTGCGTATACCGTGGCGGGTGCCCGGAACAGAAAAGTTGCCGCGAGTGGCACAACTTCCTTATCTGGGTCAACAGCCAGCACATTGATATTGTCCGCAACATGGAGTCGATCGCACTCCGGTACGATCTGTACCAGCAGTACCTTGAAGAAAGGAAGCAGCAGAAATGAAAGCCCATTATCTGACCTCAAAGGAGAAAGCGTTGGTGCAAAAGACTGCTGCCACCGCTGCCGCCCGCCTCCTTGCCAAGCAGCAGGAGGATATTGCCAAACGCGCACAGTATTGTGTGTTGGTAGCCATGCTGGATGCAGGACTCAGCCCCCGGACGATCAACAGGGTTATTAAATGCCTTGGCCCAGTGAAAGAGCGGTACGGCTATTATAAGGAAGAAGAATGTGCTGACTACGCTTTCTGCCACGCATTGCAGGAGCGCGGTATCAATGTGGAGCTGACAGAACATGAAAACGTATGATGCAATCCCCGCAGAACTCAAAGCCCTGCCGCAGTGGGTATGCAGCTGGGACACCTCGAAAATCCCGATGCGGGCATTTGAGCGCAAGGCTGCATCCAGTGTTGACCCTGCATCATGGGCAGACTTCGATACTGCGGTTGCCTCGGTGGAAGCCGGGTACTATGACCATATCGGCTTTGTCTTTGCCGACACCGGGATTGTGGGCATTGATATTGACTGCGGATTTGAAGATGGTTTTCTTACTCCACTATGTGCAGACATTATCCATGCCTGCCACTCGTATACCGAACGTTCCAAGTCGGGCAGAGGGGTTCACATCCTGCTGAAAGGCGATCTTCCGTTTTACGGGAAGAATAACCGTGCAGGAGTAGAAATCTACCGCAGCCGCCGCTTCTTCGTGACCACGGGAAAATCACTGCTCTACCGGGACATGATTGAAAATCAGGCCGGTATCGACTATGTGGTTGAAAAATATTTCGCTGATGTCACCAACGAGAAAGTGTCCAGTGGAAACAAACCACTGCTCACCCGATACTACTCCCCGACGTATCGCAGGCCGGAAAATGGCAAGATTTTTCTGCGACCGATCTATCCCGAAATTAAATCAGGCGGTAGAAATAACAGTCTCGCCAGTCTTGCAGGGCAGATGCACTCAACTGGATACCCGGCAGAAGCAATCTACAAAGAGCTGCTGTATGTCAATTCCACGGCCTGCAAGCCGCCTCTGCCGCCCCGCGACATTCAGTGCATCGTAGAAAGCATTACCAGATACAGGAGGTAACTCATGGAAGAATCTATTAAAAGAGGGGATGTGGTATGGGTCGATCTCCCCCCCTGTCCCAATTCTCATGTGCAGACAGGGGAACGACCGGCCATAGTGGTTCAGAACGATGTGGGAAACCTCCATTCTCCTACCACGATTGTTGTCCCGGTCACATCGGTTATTAAGCGGCTGGATATGTCAACTCATGTCCTGTTTGAAGCCGATTTCCTGCCCCGACAGAGTGTCGCACTCTGCGAGCAGTTTATCACCGTCGATAAAGGCAGAATCTCGTCTGTGGCGGGACACCTGCCTAAATATATCATGCAGGCCATTGATCTCGGCATCATTCGGTCTGTGCTTTCGTGAAAGGAGAACAATTTATGCAAGAACCCCAGTGCTACGAGGATTTGGCCGGACTGTTCCAGCTCAAAGACGGTAAGTACCTCCTGAGTGAAGAACTCAGCGAGAAAATGTCCTATATCGTGAGTGTCCGACCTGAAATCCCGAAGCCAAATGACCGCGACCCCTACACTCAGGACGAAATCGGCATGGCTACTCTGTTTTCCGAGTGCTACAACACCGACACCCTGTACTGTACCGAGAGCAAGATGTGGTACACCTACAAGGATGGTGCTTGGCGAAAGGACGTAGGCAGTTGCCTTGTGTCCATGAAGATCAAAGAGTTTTATGCTTTGATGCGCTACTATTGTGCTGAGATCGACGATTACGACACCAGCAAGAAATATATGCAGTTTATCTCCAAGATGGGCGACCGTCGTTTCCGTGACCGTATGATGAAAGATGCGGCAGACGCTATGAGTGTTTCTGCAACCCTGTTCGACAACCATCCGTATCTTATCAACTGCAAAAACGGTACGTTTGATCTGAAAGCCCGCAGGTTTCGGGAGCATGATTATAAGGACTACTTGACCATGCAGACGAACCTTGACTTTACCTACGATCAGGATATGGACGTAACCTGCGAACGATGGCTGCATTTCATCGACGAAGTAACAGAGGGCGACAAGGACAAAGCCGACTTCTTGCAAAGGGCACTTGGTTACTCCATGTTGGGCAGCGCACGAGAAGAATGTATGTTCATTCTCCACGGCAAGACCACCAGAAACGGAAAAAGTACCCTGCTGGATGCGGTCAATCATCTGCTGGGTGATTACTCTACGCAGGCTCCGGTCGAACTGATCTGCAAAGCCGACCGTGCCAAGAGTACAGAAAACGCCTCCCCTGTGCTGGCCCGCCTGAAAGGTAAGCGCATGGTCACTATGTCGGAGAACGACGCAGGTAGCAAACTGGATGAAGAAATCATTAAACAATACACCGGTGGCGAGGAGATCACCGCCCGCGAACTGTACCAAATGCCGATCACGTTCCTGCCGCAGTTTACCATGTGGCTGTCCTGTAATGACCTGCCTGCTGTCCATGACCGCAGCCTGTTTGCTTCCAAGCGCCTGAAAGTGATCGAGTTCAACCGGCATTTCAGCGAGAATGAGCAGGACAAGACCCTGAAAGATTACTTCCGCACCCCGGAAGCAATGATGGGTATTTTCTACTGGCTCTTGGAGGGTTATGCAAAATACACCCGCGAGGGGTTGGCTATGGCCGACCACCTGAAATCCGTAGTCAAGCGGTACGAAAAGGACAACGATCTGGTGGTGCAATTCCTCGAAGATCGGTGCGAGTTGCAGGAGAACGGCTGGACGAGCGCAAAATCCCTATACGACAACTATAAAATCTGGTGTACCCAGAACGGTTATTTTAAGTGCAGTGCGAAAAAATTCAACGCTGCTATCCGGGAACACGTCGAGTGGTATCAGGGTGAACATCTGAAAAACGGCAAAAACGGTTACGACCAGATTGTGATTAAGCCACTGTAAAACAGCGCAGAAAGGATATAGTTTATGGCAACCAAACTCTCAGCACTGGGGCAGAACATCGAAACATTCAAGCAACTCATGGCCCCTTGCATCCCGCACATCATCACGCCGGAGATCATCGACCAGTTACAGTGTATGGGCTTCTTTGAAGCCCCTGCTGCCATCCATCATCACGGTGCTTTTACCGGTGGACTGTTTCATCATTCCGTTGCCGTGATGAATATGCTGCTGGTTTACACTGAGCAGCTGGAACTTGATTGGGGCAGAAAAGAAAGTCCGTATATTGTAGGTATGTTCCACGATCTCTGCAAAACGGACGACTATGTGCCGGTAGCTAGTAACAAAGTCCTCGGAGAAACTGAGTGGGGCTACAATGATAAACGCCTGCTCACCGGCCACGGTGACAAGTCCGTTATCATGTTACAGCAGCTCTTGAAAGGAAATGTCACCATGCAGGAAGCTATGTGCATCCGCTGGCACATGGGAGCCTTTGACAGCAAGGAGAACTGGAACGCCTATGGCAATGCGGTTGCCTGCGATCAGAACGTCCTCTACACCCATACCGCAGATATGTACGCTTCTCGCGTACTGGATATTTAAGCAGAAAGGAACAACTATGACAGAAAATGAAAAGATCAGGCAGCACGAGGCAATCTGCGCCGAACTGACTGCTCTGTATAAAAAGAAGAATCGGGACTACGGCGACGCTTTCCATACTTCCTTTTTGGAGGAGGGTATGGCAATGCCGCGTATCAGACTGGGCGACAAGTTCAATCGCTTTAAGAACCTTACCCGCTCTGGTCTGCGGCGGGTTGTTGATGAAAGCATTCGGGACACCCTGATTGATCTGGCAAACTACGCTATCCTCACCGTTATGGAAATCGACAACGTGAAGCCGCAGCCTACGCTTCATCCCAACCCGCCGATTTTCCCAGCTGCCGACCCTTTAGGGCATATCGGCACTGCGTTGGTCAGGGAGGCAAACGAACATGAGTAAATGGAAAAATCATTTATTCGGTTTCCTTGCCGCCTCCCTTACACTGGTCTGCCTGCTCTCTGCTGTTGGTTGCGGTTTCCTTGAAGCCTCTGCCGCCCAGAAACGCCAGCCTATGTACCGAGTGACTGTTTACGAACTTCGGCAGGGCAGCTATGGTTCGCGCGGTAGCGAGTGTACCATTTATGTGTCCTCTCTGTCTGAGCTGGTGCCAGAAGATGAAACCGCCAAAGCCTACGGCCTTCTGAAAATTAACGCGGGTTACGCAATCTTCTATGTTGACCCGTCCAATGTAGAAATCGTTTATCAATGAAAGGAGTTCAAACTATGAAACCTATTATCAGCCCTTGGCTCATTTACTTTCTGTCCGTTCTGGATGGTATCAACACCATTGGTGTAATCATTTTCTGGCTCGGTCTGTTCGGCATCCCTCTGACTTTTGTTTTCGGTGCCGTTCTGAATTGCTGGAAGTCAGCAGAACACGGCCTTAAAGCCTTGAAGCCCTATGCGATTGCATACGCAATCTTTGTTATAGTGTCCCTCTTTATCCCCAGCAAGACTACCGTTTATCAGATGATCGTCGCAAAAGAGCTGACCCCGGATAATATTTCGTCCATCACGCAAACCGCAGGCGATACCGCAGAAGATGTAGCGGACTATGTTGTTGATATTATCACCCGTGTTTCCGAGGCGGTGAAAGAAAATGATTGAGCACCCTAAATTTTGTCCCTTTCGGAAATATTCACCGGACTGCTATCCGTCGTGTGCTTTGTTTGACTCGATTTACAATTGTTGCAGTTTTCGCCTGACTGCGCTGAAATTGAGCAAGATCGCGGCGCAACTGGAACAGAAAGGAGGCGCAGAACATGGCGAAGAAAGCAGAACAGAGCGAGTACCCCAGCAAGAATAATAGCAAGTATATCGAGTTTATGATGGCAATTCTGCCGACACAGCCGCTTGACCCTAACGACGTGCCGGAAATGCGCCGCCGCTTCCTGCACTATTTGGAACAGTGCAAGATTTTCGATATGAAACTGGGCAACATGAACGCCTATCTTGCTATCGGCATTGACCGCAGAACGGCTTTTGACTGGGTGAACAACCGACAGACATTCAAGCCGGAACGGGCAGAGTTCATTCGACAGGTACAGGATATGTGCGGAGGCTACCGAGAAGCCATGATGCAGGACGGCAAGCTCAACCCTGTTACCGGCATTTTTTGGCAGAAGAACTTTGACGGCTTCAAAGATCAGCAGGAAATTATCACAACTCAGCAGTCCGTTTTGGGAGAACTGCCCGACGTTGCCAAGTTGCAGCAGCGGTATCTTGACAATGCCCACTGCACAGAGCTGGAACTTCCAGAAAAGGCCCAGAAAGAGCCTGCAAAGAAATCCAGAAAATCAGAAAAGGCCCAGAAAGGGTAATTTGAAAACCTGAAATTCCAGAAAGGGCCAGAAAGAGAAAATCCGATTTTTGAAAAAGGCCCAGAAAGGGGTTTCATCTTAAAAATTTTTTGCAACGCAATCTGAAATAAACAACCTCGTTGGAGCAATCCACCGGGGTTGTTTTGTTTTTTCCGCTCTGGCCCTGCCTGCCGCTGTGCGCCCTCTGCGCTGCCCTCTGGCCCTGCCTGCCGCTGTGCGCCCTCTGCGCTGCCCTCTGGCCCTGCCTGC
>ERZ1034949.946-NODE-946-length-15635-cov-10.354300_pt1 | contig 15635 bp, 6 predicted proteins | sample MGYA00520590_ERZ1034949 | MGnify/ENA primary metagenome ERZ1034949 (study PRJEB33766, sample SAMN09781752) | gut metagenome | biome: gut microbiome | host: Homo sapiens | place: Madagascar | study: EMG produced TPA metagenomics assembly of the PRJNA485056 data set... | reverse complement strand
TCCTTAAAGATCCACTCTTTAAATTCCTCCCGGATCAGTTCCTGCTTCTGCTGCGCCAGAGTAGTTTCTTTTCGGTTCAGTACCCGGTGTTCCCCATCCGCATCATGTATTGTGTCATAAATTTTTGTGTCACGCAGATTCAGCGCATCCTCCAACAAGCGATAAGCATTTGCCCTCTGTGTTCCATAAGTTGATGTGGAAAGCGGATTATTGCTGCTATCCACATTCTTTCCCTTTACATTCCACTGCCCGGTCACTTCCGCATACTGCACTTTAATACGCTCATAATTGATATGGTGTCGTGGTGTATGGAATGTTTCTGCCATGAACTCTGTAATATAGTCCGGAGAAATCCATGTTGCACCAAGCCTTGCTTCAATCTCGGAAGCATCCAGGTCTTTCGGCTGTACCCGTTCCAGTGCCTGCACATTGACCATATATTCCGGATGGTTTTCTGCAAACTGCCTTGCAACGTTCAGCTTCTCCCTGACATTCCCGGAAAGATACTCGTCGGATGGCTCCCATTTATCTGTAAGCGGATTTTTGAAGATAACACCTGTAAGCTCCTCTGTGACCTCTTCCTCTGTTTTCCCTGTAAGCTCCATCATATAAGGAATATCCACTTTCGCCTTTTCCCCGATAGATACCGCCAGTGCCTCACTTGCAGTATCTACCGATGTTACCGGCTCTGCCCTGCGGATCGTCCTTTTCGTAAATATGTCTGCTTTCTGCTTCAACTCGCCCTTTTCATCCAGAAATTCAAGGGAAGTCAAAAGGCAATAGCTGCTGTCCATGCTGAACGCTCTTTTATTTGCATTGCTGCTGAGTAGTCCATACTTGGCAGTAAAACTGTCATAAACCTGATTCAACTCAGCCTGTAAGCTGGCAACCTCTTCATCACTGCATTCATCCAACTGCCGTTCCAGAAGCCTGTTTGTTGCATCCCGGATGGCAACCATACCTCTGACACGTTCGCCTGTCACAACGGGAAGTTCCATCTTATTCATAACAGAATTTTCCCTGTAATAAATATCCTCTCCGACAAGTGCAAAGCTGAAGTTCTTAATGTTCGGATCTGCCGGTATGGATACCACCTGTTCTTCCAATTCCGTATCCGAAATCTCCTGCTCTGTAATAGTTCCCTGGATATGCTTTACCGCTTCTTTTAACTGCTCTGCCAGATCTGCTCCCTCTTTTGCCTTTACCGTCACTTCCTGTTTTCCGTACTGGGTACTTTCTGTTGTGAAATCCCCAAGTACCATTTCCGGGTGGTCGGCAAAATAGGAATTGACCGTATAGCCTTCTGGTGTAGTTTTTAACTGTACCCAGTCTGGCTCTGTGATCGCAGCCCTATCCCTTTTCTGAAAAAACAGAATATCCGCAACCACACTGGTATTGGCATTTCTCTGGAAAGCATTGTTCGGTAAGCGGATTGCCCCAAGCAGATCAGCCCGATTTGCAAAATACTGTCGGACTTCCGGATTCTGTTTATCCATTGTACCGCTTGATGTGACAACTGCCACCACTCCTCCCGGACGTACCAGGTCTAAGGATTTTGCAATAAAATAATCATGGATCATAAAATGGTATCTGTCATACTTGCGGTCACTGACCTGATACGCCCCAAACGGTACATTTCCAATCACACAGTCAAAAAAACTGTCCGGGTAACTGGTTTCCTCAAATCCCTGTACTGCAATCCTGTTCTTCTGGTAAAGCTGCTTTGCAATCTGCCCGGAAACCGGATCAAGCTCTACACCATACATATTTGTGGTACTCATACTTTCCGGTAAAAGTCCCATAAAGTTTCCTACTCCACAGGACGGTTCCAGGATATTTCCCTGTTTCAGTCCCATGTTTCCAAGTGCTTCATACATTGCCTTGATGACTGTTGGAGAAGTATAAAAAGCGTTCAGCGTTGATGCCCTTGCTGCACTGTATTCTTCTGGCGTAAGGACTCCTTTTAACTGTGTATATTCCTCTGCCCAAGCACTGTTTCTTTCTTCAAAAGCCTGGGGAATACCGCCCCATCCAACATACCTCGACAACACTTCCTGTTCTTCCAGTGTTGCTAATCTCTGATCCTGTTCCAGTTCTTTCAGTAGCCGGATAGCTTCCATATTTGCTTTAAACTTTGCCTTCGGACCGCCAGCACCAAGGTCATCGTCCGTAATATGGAAATTATGAGGTTCCTGCACCTGTTCATTCTGCAGATATGGTAAAAATTCTCCCTCATAGCCAAACAGTTCGTTCTCCCCTGGAATATAATTTCGTCCGGTTTCCATACACCGGAAAATATCAGCTTTTGATGAACCACTCGCTTCGTAGAATCCTGCATAGGAATATAAAATATCATCTTCTCGCTCGTAAGTAGTCAAGTGCAATTCTGTATTTCCTCTTGTCTGGTTTACCAATTCTTTCCCTTCCAGACCTTGCGGAAGAATCCCCACTGCTTCAAAATGATACCCCTGATATTCAAATACATTCTCGTCCCACTGTTCCTGTACAATTACAGATTCTGATTCTGGTTCTCCTTTTTGTACCTCCTCCATTTCTGCAGACGACTCTTCCACTTCTGGTTCTTCTGTATTTTCTTCTGGTTCGGAAGCACTCACAATATCAAATAAAGACATCTGGTATCCATTTAAGCCATCTGCCTGATCTGGTACTTCCTGTGCCGGGAAAATCGTATAGCTGCCTTCCACATACTGATGTACTTCGGTCAAAAGCTGTAATTTCTTCTCATAAGTTTCATTCACTGATTCAAAATCCAGTGGCAGCATTGCCAGTGCATCGTCCATCGCCTGTAACAATTTCTGCGACTTCTCCGAATCATTCAGCATAACAGGAAGTTCTTTTCTTGCTTCTTCATTAAAAAAATCCTGCTTAAACGGACGCTCAATTTCTTCTGGCAGTCTTGCATAAAAACTGATCACTTTTCCTGCAATCCGTTCCCTCTCATATTCCGGCATACGGGAATAATCTGCAGAACGTAAGAACTGCTGGTTATCAATCAGATAGCCGATTCTTTTTGCAACTTTTGCCCAGGGCAGCAACACCGAAATATCTGGATTCCCATAGTCCCCTCTCTCCAGCTTCAAACCTTTCCCGTCATAATCTGCATGTGAATTGTCTGCTCCACATAAAGCATGGCTCTGACCGCCTATCCCATATTTTTCCTTGATAAAATCTGTCCTTGCCTTATCATCTTCATTCAGGAGATAAAAAGAATAGGTAGAAAGCCTTCCATCCGAATACGGACCTCCACCGGCAAGAAAAGCATCTATTTCATCCTGAGTAATAAATACCTTATGTTCCTGCCATGCGAATTCATCTCTGGCATTGTATGGAATTACTTCTGCGGCAAATTTCTGGAACTGTCCGGATATTCTGATTGGATTATAGGTGCGGAACCGCATAATACTTTTATCTTCCTCATAAGCCATTGCCAGTCCTTCCAGACGCTCGTTCAGATCTGCCAGCCACTGCGGATCTGTTAGTTTCTCTTCCAGATAATCAGTAATTTCCGGATAAATACTGTGAAGATGTGGTAAATCCTCTTCATCAAAGACAAGTTCTGCTACACCCTCTGCCATATCCGCTTTCATATAGGCAAGTGCCTGGGCATGTTCCTTTATCGCATTCTTCCTTGCAACATCAAGTACGGACTGCGGTGCATACTCGCCTTGTTTCAAAAGCTGATGGATACGGCCACTCACATCTTCCCAGGACAAAAACGCTTTATCCAGAATCTGATCGGTAACGGTATGCCCTACTGCAATCTGCAATCCAGTTTCATCAAACCAGACCGAATACTCCATACCATTGATTTCAAATCCCTTTCCACCAGTCCCATACTCCCGCTTCACAAACTCCGTATATTCTTCCGGTGTCTGCTCACTCATAAAATTATAAATGATACGAAGCTGGCTCTTGCTTCGGTTTCCTCCGGTTCTTAAAACCTCATCGACCACCTCACTTGGAATGGCAATCTCCCCAGCATAGAGGGAAGCTATTCTGTTTTCGATTTCCCTTTTCTGTTCATTTACAGATGGAAGTTCGGGCAAAGATAAAGCAGAGGCAATTTCTTCCTCTGCTTTACTTAACTGATCTTCACTTGTGTCTTCAATTAGCTGTACACCAATTCCGTCAAGATGCTCTCTTCCGCTGTTGCCGTCAGACTGTTCATATGTACTGTCCACGCCATCGGGTTCTCCTCTTTCGATGGTGCCGGATTCTTCTCCAACAGTTTCGCTATCTGTACTTCCAATCTCTTCTGTGCTGTTTTCTCGATCTCTTCCAGATGGCTGTTCAGTTTCCCAGTCAGTAACAGGCTCTGATACAGGCTGTTCTTGTGTTCCTTCAGAAATGTCCTCCGCAGCATTCCGTATTTCCCGATCTGTACCTCTGTCTCCTGGATTGTCAGATTCGGAAACAGATAATCCCCTTTGCGATGATATGTCAGTTCCATGCTCATTTCCTCCTTCATCTTCCTGTGAATATTCGTTTTCTATGATTCTGTTGTTGTTTTCTTCGCTTTCATGAATTAACGTGTTAAATTTATTATAATTCCTTTCCTCCGAATTTTCAATACCCTTTTTCATTTCTTCTAATGAAATACGGTGTACAAATCTTCCAATATCCACTAGCACAGACTCACTGGCCATGCTCGTCGCATTTCCAATAAATGTCAGCACCGATAAACTGTTATAGTCTGTGATATGTACGAAGTCCATTTCTTCCTGCCGTTCCAGCGGATCAAGTCCGCATCTGGAAGCCAGCGTATAATAAATGCTGTCTGTCAACAGACTGCGAAATTCGCTGCGTATGGTATCTTCTTCCAGCTCCTCCAGGTATGTTCCTTCCGTCACATATGTCAAGCCATCCAGGTATTCATCCAGATTTTCTTCTACCATATACTTCGCTGTTGCCATCAGTGCATCAGAAAGACTTCCTGTATCTTTAGCTTCCAGTCCATAAACTTCTTCTAAATGGTTTAATAACTCCTCCTGTTGCTTCTCCTGCAACCGCCACAGGTAAGGGGTTCTTCCACCTTTTACCTTATGAGTATCCTGAATATCAAATACATATCGGAGTCTTGTTTTCTGCATGGTTTCATCCAAAAGAGCAATTCCCTTTGCTCCTCGGTTTACCCACCGCAGCATTTTTTCATTCCATAATTCCAGCGAAGCACAGGCAGTTGCTTTTGGACGCTGTGCGTGGATCAAAAGCTGATCCATAAATGGATACCTGTATAACCTGGCTGCGGTATCCAGATAATTCATCCAGTCCCTTGGTGAACTGCTGATATGGGCTGCATGATATTCTGCAAGTCCACGTATCTCATCTAAACGAGCCATAACCTATTCCTCCTTCTGACTGTGCTTTATTTTTTCTTTTTAGGAAATTCCAGACTGAATCTGGCTTTTCCATCTTCTACCCCAAGTACAAGATCAGCATCAAATTTGCTGTCCTTTTTCTTGGAATACAGTCCTTTTACATGGGTACGTCCCTTTTTCAGAAGCTCCACTGCCATCTTTTTATCCATTGATTTTTTCATGCTTTCCAGAAACCTATTTGACTTCCATAAAGCAAACGGACAACTTCTGTCAGAACAATAATAATTGGTCTTACCCTCATATACATCGGAACCGCATACCGGGCATTTCCCAATTACTTCCCTTGCAGTCTGAAAACGATTCCGTTCTTCTTCTGGAATCGCCCTGCATACTGAAAGAACATCGGTAATCATAGATACAATCCCATCCATAAATTCATCATCGTGGATTTTTCCCTTTTCCATCATCAGAAGCTGATTCTCCCATTCTGCTGTCAGGCTTGCGGATTTCAGATTCTCCGGCATTACATGAATCAGCTCACAGCCTGCCACCGTAGGAAAAATCTGTTTTCCTTTACGTTCTGCATACCCGGAAGATACCAGCTTCTCAATAATATTGGCTCTGGTTGCCGGTGTCCCCAATCCCTTTTTCTCTGTTTCAGAATCAAATTCCTTATTTCCCGCTGTTTCCATTGCAGCAAGCAGAGTATCTTCGGTAAACATCTTCGGCGGAGAAGTGTAATGTGTACTCTTCTCTGCTTTCACAGAGGCAAGAGTCATTCCTTCCTCATATCCTTCTGGAAGTTCTGTCTTATTATCCGGTTCATCAGATTTCTTATCCTTTACACAGTATTTCCGAAAGGCTTCTTCCACTTCTTTGAAGCCCATCTGCACAGGCAGCTTTCCTTTTGCAGTAAATTCATGTTCTTTGCACTGTACGGAAATTTCTGTCTGCTCATAAAGGTACTCTTCCCCTGTTGCCTGAACAAGCTGCTGTCCGATCAGCATCAGCAGATTTTTCTTTCCACCGGAAAGTCCTCCCATGCCTTTTTCCATTGCTTCTTTTGTCGGTAGGATTGCATGATGATCAGATACCTTTGCATTATTAACCACACGATCTATGTTTCCCCTAATCTGTCCAGATTCCAGAAACGGAAGAAAATCTGTCATGCCTTCGGCAAGCATTTTTACCGTTTCTTTCATATCCTCGGTTACATACTGACTGTCTGTTCTCGGATAAGTAACCATCTTTTCTTCATACAGTTCCTGCAGCATATCCAATGTTTTCTGTGCAGTGTATCCGAAAAATCGGTTTGCTTCCCTCTGCAGACTGGTCAGGTCATAAAGTTTGGGCGGAGAAGTCTTTTTCTGTTCTCTTTTCACTCTGGTCACAACAGCTTCTGTCCCATCACAGAGTTTTCTTAATTCTTCCGCTTCTGTTTCAGACTGAATATTTTCTGAAATTACCGCAAGTCTTCCATCTGACAGGGAAACCTTATAATAGGCTTCTTTCTTGAAATGCTCAATTTTCTCTTTTCTTTCCGTCAGCATAGCAAGCGTTGGTGTCTGCACTCTGCCAACTACCAGACGTTTAAAATATCTGGTTGTGTAAGCTCTCGTTGCGTTCATTCCGATCAGCCAGTCCGCCTGTGCCCTGCATACCGCAGCATTACAAAGCCCTGCATATTCTCTCCCGTCAGTTAGGGACTGAAATCCTTTCTGAATGGCTTCATCTTCCATTGAGCTGATCCACAGACGCTTCACTGGTTTCTGACAGCCTGCCAGATCATAAACTCTTTTAAAAATCAGTTCTCCTTCTCTTCCGGCATCACAGCCATTCACCAGATATGCTACATCTGCCCGGTTCATCAGGCTGCATATCACATCAAATTGCTTCTTTTTATCCTCTGATACCTGAACTTTCCATACTTCCGGAATAATCGGTAAATCCTCAAACTGCCATTTTGCATATTTTTCATCATAGATTTCCGGTGGGACATACTCTGCCAGATGCCCCAGGCACCAACTGACGATGCAACTGTTCCCCTCCAGATACCCGTCCTTTCTCTGATAAGCAGATAAATTTTTTGCAAGGCTCTGTGCCACGCTCGGTTTCTCTGCGATCACTAAAAATTTCGCCATGTTTTCCTCCTGTTCCTGTCAAAAAGGCAGTCCATAAAGAACCGCCCTTTCTCCATACCTTATGCTTTTTTTGTTATTTCTGCTGATCTTCCGCATTTTCTTCATCTTCATTGATGTAACTGTCATCAGCAAATTCCAGACCTTCCTCTACAATACCGTCCTCTTTTTTCTTTCGGAATTTACTTAAAGCAAAAGCAGCTAAACCACCGAATACCAGTACAATACCGCCGCCCAGGATCGCAGAGCCAAACATTTTATTACCACCGGATTCCGGTTTTACTTCTGTTTCTGGCTGTACGGTAGTTTCTGGTTCTGGTGCTGCAGTCGTTTCCGGAAGAACAACTGCTGGTTCCTCTTTTTTCTCGATTTCCTCGTTTTCGCCTAAGAACTCTGCCAGATCATTTTCATCTACCAGTGACATCATGTACACGTTTTCGGAAGTACCGGAACGGTCAATGACCATATAAAAGGTGTTTCCATTCTTTGTCTGTACCGTCAGAAACTGCTTGGAACTGTCATTCTCCTTATCATCCACAAGCTGTCCGTTTCCCGATGTGGAAAACGGTGTTCCCTCTACGGCAGGCTGCTCCGCCGGCTGTTCTTCTATCACCTGTTCCGCAGTTTCAGCCTGCTCTGCGTTTTCATTTGCCTGTGCAAAAGCGGTCACACTGGCAGAACCCATCAGTATTGTTGATGACAACATAATCATCAAAATTTTTTTCATTACTTTATTCTTCATCTTCCAAATCCTCTCTTTCTTCTATCAGTCCGGTTGACATTTCTCTGTCCATATTTTCTTCTTTCTTTATACCTGTTTCAGAACTATCCATAGAAAGATTGCCCTCTTCATCAAACTGCATGGTAACTGTTCCATTCTGAATCCCGTCCAGAAAAGTCAGCATCTTTCGGCTGTCCATCTTCATGGAACGGATTGCCTTAATGATTTCTGCATCTTCCATCTGCTTTTTCTGGATTCTCAGTTGCCTTACATGCTCCTGCAGTTCCAGAATCTTGTTTTCAGTTTTCTGAATGTCATCCAGAACCTTTTTTAATCGCATATTCATCTCTTGTTTACTCCCTTCTAGTGAAGTCTTCCAAATGCCATAAAATGTTGCTGCCAGTAAGAACTTGCAATGCTTGTATATTGAATCGGATTTCCACAATGAATCATCATGTTATTTCCTACATAAATTCCAACATGGCTCGCTCCCGGCGTATCATAAGTTCCCTGGAAAAAGATCAGATCTCCCGGCTTTGCATCCGATGGAGATACATAGGAACAATAAGAACGAAGCCCGTCCGCTGTTGTTCTTCCCACGTTCCATCCATTTCCGCAATTATTGATTACCCAGCATACAAAACCAGAACAGTCAAAACTGGTAGATGGCGATGCACCGCCCCAGACATACGGATAACCAAGATATTTTTCCGCTTCCCGGATCATCTTGGCAAACTGCGGATCAGAAAGTGCTTCTGCCGGAATATCATATCCAAAGCCTGCCCCACCTGTCGGAATTGTGTTAAGGTCAAACAGATAATCACGATTTCCATAGTATTTGTTGTAAGCGTCATACTGCTCCTGTTCCTTATCTGTCATACGGTTTCTTAAAACTGCATCCAGGTTATGGTTCGTAAGTGTTACATCCAGCCGGTTCACTTCTCTTGTTGTCGTTACTTCCACTTCCTGACTTCCATTGCTGTCTGCTATGTATGCTTCCCAGGTCTGATGCCCATGTGCTGACGCAGAAGCGTGATCGCCGTAGAATACATCAAACTGCACACCATACTGTGCAAAATTTCCGGTATCCTCAACTACATACTCCACACCATTCATAATGACATGGGTTCCCATTGGCACAAATGGATTAGAAGCGTCTACCGCAATCGTATGATTTGCCTGTGGATAGGCTCCACTCGCTGTCGGGCCTCCACTCCACTGTCCACAACAGATCGGGCAGTTACAATATCCACTGGTCACAACCTGTCCCAGTGATTCTCCAACCTTGACCTTTTTCTTTTCTGTTACCGTTTCTCGTGTCGAATCCGTATACAAGCCATACTGTTCCTTAAAAATCTCCTGAATCTCATCTGCAACCTCTGCATAGGTAAAACCACCATACTTAACTGTCAGATAGGAAATAAGCTGATACGGGTTGTGTCCGATCTCATCAATCTGGAACTGGAACTCGTCATAATCGGAATGGTTTGCTTTCATCTGATTGATCTGCTCATTCAGTGCATTTTCCAATGCCACATAAGCATTTTCCGCAGCATAAATATCCTCATCCTCACTGGAATAACTGGTAGAAATAATAGCATTGGAACTGCCCTGGAATAACGCAGCACAGCTTGACAGGCTCGTTGCCATTAACGCAAACAGCAGCACCAGAACTCCTATAGACAGGAGGATATTTCTGTTCTGTGCCACAAGCTCCTTGACCGCAGCTTTGGCTTTTTCCGTAAATCGCTGTGCGTTTACAAGCACTGCGTCTTTCACAGCTTTTCCCTGTTTCGCAGCCTGATACTGCTTCTGGTAACGCTTTTTCTGCAATAATTTCTTTAATGCAGACTGTTTCTTCTGCTCTGCTTCTTTCTGAACCGCCTTTTTTGCTTCATTGGAAGCACTGGTGCTAAACTGCAAACGGGATTTTTCTGTTTCTTCCAGAACAGATTCCCTTAACCGATTATTTCTCTGTCGTTTTTCTTTCAACCGTTCCCGAACGTAAATTGACTTTCTTGCAAGACTTTCTCCCGCAAGTTCCATCTGATCTGCTGCATCAAGAGCAGCATTATCATCGGTATCCTCTCTGATTTTTTTCTGACCATAGGCAGATACCGTTTCTGAAACAACGGTTGCTCCCTTTCTTGCCATTCTGCTACCGGGAATCATACCTTTACTTTCATCTTCAAAGGAAAGATGGGATTTTGATTTTTTCTGTTCTTTTAGCGTCTGTTCCCTTTTCGTCTTATCTTTAATCTCTTCCCGAAAATCTTCCATTGATTTTTCATCAATTTCTGACTTTTCATGGTAGCGTTTCTGCTCTTTCGCTGCATAAGCTACGACCATCTTTTTCTTTCGGCTCTGCCTGTCCGGTTCCGATGTTTCAGCATCACGTCCCGGATGTCCCCGGATACTCTCTTTACGAAGTCTGGAACGTGAAACAGACGGAGATTTCTCCCCGCCTGCTTTATCATCACTCATTTCTGAGTTTTCCATTTCTTCCGCTTCCGCAAATTCTTCCTGTTCCGGAAAAGCGTGTCTGGACTGCAGTCTGTGTTTTCCTTCTTTCACTCCCTCAACTGTTTCTTCTGCAGTATGAGTTTTTCTAACCTTTCCAAAGTCCAGCTCCTGTTCCCTGTGTCCGGCTATTTTCTTCTCATCTGCCTCACGCCCGGTAATCCGCTTTTCCTTTTTACTGCGGAGATTTTTTTCCCGGAGTCCATCCCGGCTCATCTTCTGGACAGTCTTGTCCCTTGCTTTATATTCATGCTCCTGCATGGTCATCATCTCCTGATCTATGGTAATTTTCCGTTATTTTTCTTTGCAACCAGTACCATACGCCCATTTTTCTGGGAATACTCACAAGTAGACAGTGTAAGTAACTTATCTCTGTATTTTGCTGTTGTTACTGTCTGATAAAGTGATTTTTCCTTAACGGAAGCAACAAATTTTTTATAATCCTCCACTGTTCCCGCTTTGATAAAACTGTAATAATCAAAATCATTCCCTGTATAAACGGGTGTTGTAAATGCTGCAAATATCTGATACTGTTCATTTCCCCATATCGTGCGGAACAGGATTGTCGGATGTTCTTCGTAAAATCCTTCGTCCTTATATTTTTCAAGGTCAGCAAACATCTTTCCACTGTTCATGTGATGTCCATATATGATCAGATTGTCCGAATTTCCTGGTACACATTCCTCTGCCAGAAATAAACAGCCATTTGCAGAATATTCCCCGTTAAAATCCCGATGCAGATAATAATTTTTATCTCCGGGCCGGTACATGACCGGATAGTCTATTCTCGTTCCATCAATGGTCAGCCAGCCAATACAATCTGGATTCTCTTCATGCAATGCCAAAATTCCAGCATCTACCTCTAAATCGTCGGAAGTATCTTCCTCTGAATCGTCCTCTTTTCCCTGCATAAGTTCCTGTAACTCTTGCTGTAACTGGTTATCCTGTCTTTCCTGCACAAAAAATCCCATCAGGAAATACAGACTGATCGTAAGCAATATAACGGATATAGAAAGTAATAATCCTGCCACCCATTTTCTCATGCTCTGCCATTGCCCCTTTAACTATCGTCTCTGCCTTTAATGCCGAGTTTTTCACGCTTCTCTACATCTTCCGGTTTCGATGACATCAACGCATAAAGCATAAGGGTATTATCGAATCTGTCCTTAAATGGAATAATTGTATTTCCATAAAAGATCAGTCCTTCTCCCTCTCCACTGTTTGTTACATAGGAAAGCTGGTGTGTTGAAATATTAAGCTGTTTTGCCAGAATCTGTCGATCCCCAGATGCCTGGTTAAGCATCAGGATAAAATCTGAGTTTTCAAAGATATTCTCGATTTCCCTTGAAGCAAGCAGATCTTTTACGTTCTGCGTGATACCAGTCGGAATACCGCCCCACTTACGGAATCTCTTCCAAATTTCTACACTGTATGCTGCTGTCTGTTCCTCTTTCAGCAACAGATGGAACTCATCAATATAATATCTGGTTGACTTATGTGCAGAACGGTTGACTGTTACCCTGTTCCAAACCTGATCCTGAACAATCAACATGCCAAGTTTTTTAAGCTGTTTACCAAGGTCTTTAATATCGAAACATACCAGACGATTATTCAGTTCTACATTTGTGCGGTGATTGAACACCTTCAGGGAACCATTTACATAGATTTCCAGTGCAGTTGCCAGCCTCTGCGACTCTGCCTCTTCCTGTTTGCGAAGCAGATTATATAAATCTTCCAGGATTGGCATTTTCTCCGGGACCGGATCAGCAAGATAGTCCTGATATACCAGACGTACACATCGGTCAATGATTGTTTTTTCCACTGGTTCCAGACCATTTTTCCCTCCTACTACCAGTTCACAAAGCGAAAGGATAAAATCTGATTTCAGAGATAGCGGATCGTCATCATCCGCATAATTGATGTTAATGTCCATTGGATTGATGTAATCATGACTGGTCGGAGAAATACGGATAACCTGCCCGTTAAATGCCCGGACTAACGGAAAATATTCTCCCTCCGGATCACAGATGATAATGTCGTCTTTTGTGACAATAAATACATTGGTAATCTCTCTTTTTGCTGCAAAGGATTTACCAGATCCAGGAGTACCAAGTATCAGCCCATTTGGATTCTTCAGCCTTTTCCGATCTGCCATAATCAGGTTATTAGACAGGGCATTTAACCCATAATAGATAGATTCTCCGCCCATAAACAGTTCCTGCGTTGTAAATGGCACAAAAATAGCTGTCGATGTGGTAGTCAATGCCCGCTTGATCGGAATCCAGTTTCTTCCAAGTGGCAAACTGCTCATAAGGCCCTGTTCCTGCTGATAGTCCAGTCTTTTTAATGCACAGTTATATTTCTGTGCGATACCTGCCGTCTGGAATACCACATTTTCCAGTTCCTGTTTATTTTTTGCTGTATTTAAAAACACAACCGTCACAAGAAACATTCTTTCATTTCTCGACTGTAAATCTTCCAGAAGCCTTTTCGCCTCTCCACCATATGTGTTCAGATCAGACGGAATAATATCCATATCATATCCGGAGCGTACCGCTTTTTTCTGTTCCTCAATTTTCATGCGGTTAATGTCCGTAACCTTACTTTTAACCAATTTGATTGCTTTCATCTGGTCAATGGACTGAATATGCAGATTAACAAGCAGGTTACAGTCCATTTCCAGAAATTCAGCAAGCATTTTATCCGTCAACTCTGGTGCCAGAATCTGCAGATAGGATACTGCTCCGATGGTATCTCCCATCTGAAAATCCTTTCCATTTTTGAACAGGAAACTGGATGGAGTAATATAATCCTTTGTATTCAACCCGGTACGCAGCATATCATCATAGCTGAACCTGAATGGCACTTTGACATTCTGGTTGAATGTTTCATACATGATCTGCAAACGCTCTACACCATTTAACGGATACGCAGATACCCCAAAAACCTTAAAATTATTGAGTATATCTGTTTCGATACGTTCCAGTTTTGGTTTTGCTTCCCGGATATTGTCAGCTTCAATTCCAAATGTAATGTACTTGGTTCTGACAAGACCATTATTTCCTTTTGCCAACTGATTTCTAAGCATCTGGGCAAATTCCATACGCAGATTATCAAAACTGTCATTCTGCTTTTTAATACGGATCACATCTTCATATTCCATCATGTTGCTGTGATGATTGATAAAGGACAACTGAAAATGGATGGTGCTGTCAAAATAATTCAGGAAATCACACCAGTTCTCAAAAATTGCATTTTTATCCTCATTCTGTGCTAACTGATAGTTGATATCATAAAAACGAATCGTCTTTGAATAATACCCATCCTCCACACGACAGATTCCGTCTTTTCCCATTTCTCTATATGGGATGGACTGCTGTGCGGTAATGTTTTTCCCTTTATTTCTATTGTCTTTATTCGTGCTGGATATTTTCTTTGCAGCACCTTTTTCCTCGCTGGATTTTACAGAACCCGGCGGCTTTGTCTTTTTTTTATGCTTTTCTTCTTTCTTTGCCTGTTTCTGTGCCGCCTTTTCTTCACGAGCAGCCTGTTTTGCCGCCTGCTTCGCAAGTTTTTTCTCTTCCTTTTCGTGTGCCTTATGTAATTTCAGTTCATATTTCTGGGCTTTTTTCCAGGCACGTTTTTCCCGTCTGCTTAATTTACGTCTTGGTCTGCGAACACCTCGGTGTCGCTCCAGTGCTTCATACCCAGTAACCATCGGTACTCCCGTCAAACGCTGTCTGTCCTTTGCATAATTTTCTGCCTCGTCCGGATCAAACACTGGTAAACCATCAGCAGAATCCTCTTCATCCAGCCACCAGTCATCCGGATGGGAAAATTCTTCTGTCTGCTCTGGAAGATTCTTATCGTTTCTTAATTTTTCCACGAACGGTACCTCCTTTCGCTTTTGTCAAAATTTTCTTTTTTTCATAGAGGTTTTCCACCTCATATTTCCGTACCGGGGGACGGATAAATTTTACTGTAATCACGTTTTTGAGGACTTTCTCCAAAGGAAGTCCATCTTTCTCATACATAGCAAATAAAAAAGCCGGAAGCATCAACAGACACATCCCGGTTGCCGCATTACTCGAACCAATCAATTCCCTTGACAGGAAATAAAACGGAAGCCCTACTGCCGCTGCAATACCAAGGCAGATAAGCTGTCGTTTTGTAAGGTTGAGAATAATTTTATTTTTTACTTTTGTCAGATCTTTTGGTACTGATACAAAAGCCATTTTCTATCATCTCCTCATTTCTGTTTAATGTGCATTAAAGATACTCTTCGAGAAATTGGCTGTTTTCATAAGGCTGAAGCAAAGTACAACCGTATAAGCCATCACACTGAGCAGTGCTGTATGCACGTTATCGGATACCTGTATGTTGGCAACCAGTACGGAGTAAATGCCCACGCACACCATGATGAAAAATCCTTGGAATGCCAGTGCAAACAACCCTCTTAAATAATTGCTGCCAATCTGTCCCCATTCCCGATTGCTCATTGTTGCAAACGGAATTGCACCGATTGACGAATACAAGTAAATCTCAATCATACGTCCATAAAGAATGACCGTTATAAAAACGGAAATAACCTTTAAACACAGGCTTGCCAGAAGTGTTTCCAGTGCCAGTATGATCAGTTCCCCTACTTCCATTGATTCCATCGCCGTTTCCATTGAAGTGATCACCGAATCAATATTGATTGCTGTCTGCTGATTGATAACTCCTGCTGCCCGGTTCACTACATTCTGCCCAACATCAAAAATCGCCATTGTAATTGTAAAGGCATTACTTACGAACCAGACTGCAACCCACATTTTGAAAAAATATTTGAAGAACATCCATGTATCAATGTCATGCATGTTGTTCTTCTCTGTGAGCATGGAAATCAGCTCATAACACAGAACAAAGGTTATAATC
>ERZ1034949.945-NODE-945-length-15640-cov-14.564966_pt1 | contig 15640 bp, 13 predicted proteins | sample MGYA00520590_ERZ1034949 | MGnify/ENA primary metagenome ERZ1034949 (study PRJEB33766, sample SAMN09781752) | gut metagenome | biome: gut microbiome | host: Homo sapiens | place: Madagascar | study: EMG produced TPA metagenomics assembly of the PRJNA485056 data... | reverse complement strand
TGATTACCATAATATTAAAGACTCCGAAATATATTAAAAAAGAGGTTAAATAAAAAAATGAGTAAAGAACTTACGGCAAAAGAACTTTTAAAAGATATAAAAGCATACAAAAAAACATTTAAAGGCAATTTCACAGAAAAAAAATATCATATCCGAGAAAATTTAGAGAAAAAAGCCTTATTCATATTGACCGATTTTCAGAATGAAAAACTTCATTTGACTGACGAGCTGAAAAAACCTATGGCACTTTATATCCACATGTTCAGCGAATATAAAAAACCAGCTCTGTTGGCACAGTTGCAAAAAAAGACGGAATTTGATGTTTTATCTTACATCAATGAAAGCCAAAAAACTCTTTGGCAAAAAGTATTCGGCTCTGATAATAAATACAAAGCAATGAACGCTAAAGAAATGCTGAAAAAATGCGAAAAATACAAAAAATTATATAAAAACCGCTCCCAAGCTTCAGTAATAACCAAAATTGACAATATGAGCCGAGAGGCAGACAGATATGCGCGCAATATTCTGAATAATTTGACTGTTGTGCCAAACAAAGATATTGCCGCCACACAAGAATATTTCCACACAATCGGCGGTCATCTCTATGAAGGCTCCGATATTTACAATGTCTTACAAAAACTTGACAAACAAAAACAATCGGCGACAGTTTCCGACACATCAAAAAATATTGCTCATCAGCAATCTGCCGCCAAAATTACACATATTTCCGTTTTTTCAGGATTTAAGAAAAAAATTTCAGCGCTCAAAAACAAAGTTAAAACAGCTGCTGTAATCGCCGGCATTGGTATTATTGGTTTTGTAGGCTTTAAAACAGCTCACAAAACAACTACAACAAAACAAAACACAATTGCCATGCAACAAAATTTAACCGAAAAATCAAAGGTAAAAACCCCGACTGCACAGTTTATTGCGCAAAAACAAAAAAACAATATACAAGCAGACAAAAAATCATCAATCGATAAAATCTGGAAAAATTACTATGACAGCACTATCGAACTTTTGACCTCCAAAACTAAACGCGATATGCTGTATAAGCAAATTGGAAGCCAAATCGCTGCCGGTAATTTTTATTTACCGCAAAATATCAGCGTAGAAAAAGCTGCTTATGCAAAAGTAATATACGATAAATACAATCTGAAATCATCGTTAAACAAAGCTTTCAGCGCAAATCAAAAACTTTCCGAAAACGAGCAGAAAAATCTGGTTAATGATATTTTAGCCGTCGGCGACAAAGGTGTCGGAGCTAAAAAAATGGCTATGCGTCTGCATAAAGGAAAGCTATCTTCATTCAGTCACTACGACAAAGCGGATAAAGCTCAAAAATCGCAGCATATCTCTGTTTTATCGCAAATAAAAAAGATTAACTCTGGAAATTTGCACTAAAATTTAGACTTGACAAATAAACTTGTTTTATGTAAATTTCACATCGTTTATAAAGGAATGTAATGACTGCAAATTTTAGACATACGGCACTTATTTGCCGCAACCGCTTAATGCGACGATGACTCTGTTTTTTTAAATCAGAAATCCGCCGCATGGTTTGAACTGTTTCAAACCGGCTTTAAATAACAAAAAAATTTGAAAGCTGTTACAATGAACAAAAAACAATTAAGCGTAAAAAAATTAGATAAAAATAATTTGCAAGATGTCATGTCTTTGCAGCAAAAAATTATTGACGGTTTGCATCCCGATGAAAAACACTTTATTTTACACAGAACTGAAGAAGATTATTTAAAATCTTTAAACGGCGAAAGTTCTCATATGCTTGGAGTTTTTGACCAAGATACTTTGATTGCGCAAGTGGTCTATCACATGCCTGAAAATTCCGAACAGAGAGATATGCCGGAATTTAAGCCAAACACTCCCAACGAAGATTTGGTTATTTACGAGGCTATTTTGGTTGACCCTGCTTACAGAGGCTCCAGCCTGATGAAAAGAATGCTGAATTATATTGAGGCGCACGCTCTGGATAACGGCCGCAAACACTCAATTATTCAAATTGCCGTTGATAATCCGGCCAGTTGGATAAACGCCCTGCACCACGGTATGTCCATCACCAAAGTTGACCTGGACCCGTCCGATGGCGCCAAAGTAATTTATTTGGAAAAAAACATTCATCAACAAGAGCAAAAAACTCCTTTGTTACAAGACAACAACAAAACTTACACCATGTATTTGGGAGAGAATATTCATAAAAAAATTCCAAGCTTATTTATGAAAATGCAATACCTAATCAGCAAAGGCTATCACGGCGTAAGCCTGAACAAAGAAACGCAAAGTCTGGTTTGGCAAAAGCAAGAAAAAATCCGCACGCTAGACTATATGATGCAGCAAAAGAAAAGCAGAGCCTTATAAGCCCTGCTTTTTTGTTCCTAAATAATACCATTCAGCGCCGATTTCTGCCGTATGGTTCGGCAGCAGAATATAGCCGTCAAACGGCGCGCACAATATTTCTCCATTGTCATAAACGGCTATCTCCTGCCCTTTGCGCACCTTGTCCAAATGTTTATAATTTTGGCAAAGCTTTCCGGCTTGTTTTTTTATCACATAACTATGCATTTTTATATGAGTTTTCTGAGGTTTGTCAGTTACTACGCCATCCGTCATTCCATAAACTTTCAGCGCGCTGACAATGGCATTATAGGCGATATTTTCAGCCTCCGGCTCTTTGTGATATCCGCACTCCAGAGTGGTGCCGGTGTTGCCGCAAAAGTGAGCATACCCTTCGGTTGAAAAATCGGATATTTCTCCTTGCGCCGCATACATTGCCGGCCATCCTTCCAACACATAATCCACATCAAGCGCGTTTATCAGCGGCGTGTTATATTCATCGGCATAGTCACAAAATGCAAACGGGACATCACCTTGACAATGAGTAGAATGCAAATCTAAAAGCATACGATTAGCTTTTATCAGCGGACAAATTTCATTTGCCAAACGCTGCTCGTAGCTTTGAGGATTTTCATGTATTTTCATTACCCGATTAAGATTTTCTTCAACCGACCTCACACCTTTTTTATATGCGTCAGGATTACAAATAGGAACTATTGTTAATTTGCCATTTTTCAGTTTGATTTTACCTTGTTTTATTTCCGCAATAATTTTTAAACAAGCTTTTATTCCAGCGGTTTCGTTACCATGTATTCCGCCTAGAATCAATAAATGCAAACCATCATTTTGCCCATTAAACGCATATTTTTCAATCAAACTCATATTTTCCTCCATTTGCAAATAAAGTTTAATCACCGCTAAACAATTGTCAAGTTTTTCTTGCAGAGCCGCATTTATTCAGATACAATAGAAAAAAAACAGGAGAACAATTATGTCATTATTTACTATAAAATCTAAGCTAGACAAATTGAAAATGGAAGCTTATCACGAAACAGACTTTAGCGAAAATCCCGGATATTTTGGTTCTATCGGAGGTTTTTTCCGTAGTATTGCAACTTCGCTGCGTTTTGTATTGACAGAAAAAGAGAATATTGTATTTGCGCTGCTGCAATGGGCGACTATTGCTTTGGTTTATTTTATTTGGGTGCAAGGTTTGTCATGGATACCTGAAGAAGTATGGAAAAATGACACAGAAAACACAGCCGCAAATTTAATTTTATTAGTTTGGTCGCTGGCCTGTGTGGGACTAGCCGCTTTTCCGCTGGGAATTTTAACAGCGTGCATGAATGCCTCCTGTCTTTTACGCTTTCAAAACAAGGAATCAACATTTACCGATTGTCTTAGAATTGCCTTCGGTCGAGCCGGAACTATATGGATTTTTTCATGGATAGACGGCTGGTGGACAGTAAAACGCATAATAGAGAGATTGCCTAAAAAGAACGACCGCACATCAAGAGCGGTAAAACTTGAAAGAGAGATAATTTATCAACTCTGGAAAATGATTAGTCTCGGCTTTATTCCGGCGCTTTTGTACGGGCGCAGTTTTAAGGATGCCTGTAAAGATTCTCTTTTGCTGCTCAAAAAAAGATTCGTACCGCTGATTAAACTGCGTCTCGGCTATTCTTTTATGTGCTGGATAATTGGAATAGGCTGCTATGCAAGCGTAATTTTCTTTTTTGCTTTTATGGACAATAGTCCAGATGAATATGATATTTATTCGTGGTATTTTTATGCCGGATTTCCGCTAATCATAGCTCTATTGATTATTATGATTTTATTTCGCCCACTATATATCATCTCGGCTTGCCGCATTTATGTCAATTATGCTTGTGATGAAGGAATAACACCTGATATGCCGCAAAAAACCTCTGCTTTTACCAACATATTGGTTATATTTTTATGCCTTGCTGTCATTGTCGGTATAACATTATTGTTCCATCAGCAAATGGGAATAGATGATTTATTGGCCATAAAATAACAAAAAAAACAGCGTTGCAGAAACGCTGTTTTTTTGTTTGCACAACGGCATATTATATTATCACCATTGCATACCATAAATAAAAATAGGAGCATGCACATCAACCCCAAAAGGATAAAACTGAGAATATGCTAATGCCGAAAACCATAAAGCCACACCGATTGTCAGCCAAAGTAAAATCAGCCAAAATATTATTTTCACTACCACCGGAACTTTATCTTTGTATACCACAAGATTATAAATTCCGGCAACCAAGCAAAAAACGGCAATTCCCCAAAAAATGATGTTAATTAACATATACCGAACAATTTAAAGTTAATAATAAAATTCATAATAAAAAACTAGATATATATTGACTTTTTTTGACAAAAAGTCAATAACAAATATTATAAATATGCAAAATTTTAAAAAGTCCGACATACTGAAATCGGACTTTTTAAATAAGCTGTTTTTGATATTTAACAATACAAATCTACTGAGCATACGGATTATCGGATTTACGCACAGTAATTCTAATCGGCACTCCGCCTAAATTAAATGTATCGCGCAGACTGTTGGTCAAATAACGCAAATATGAATCCGGCAAGCCTTCCGGATTGCTGGAAAAAATAAAGAATGAAGGCGGACGAGATTTAGCTTGTGTAATAAATTTAAGCTTTATGCGACGCTTATTTTTACCTAACGGCGCAGGATTTTGCTCTTGCACATCTGAAAACCATTTATTCAGCGGCGCAGTCGGAATACGTGTGTTCCAGCGCTCATAAACTTTCAGCACGGCGCTCATAAGCTTATCTAAGCCTTCTTTTTTAAGAGCCGAAATAGTAACTGTCGGCACACCGGCTACTTGGGTTAAAGAAGTCATAAGTTTATAATTAAGCTGTTCAATAGCTTCTTTACGATTAGCAATATCCCACTTATTAACAGCAATTACCAATGCCCTTCCTTCATCTATAACTCGTCTGGCAATTGTTAAATCCTGCTTTTCCAATACGGCATCGGCATCTAAAACAAGTACAACGACTTGCGCCATATCGGCCGCGTATTTAGTGCTTTCTACCGACATTTTTTCAAGCGAATTTTTAACCTTAGACTGACGGCGCAAACCAGCGGTATCAACCAAATTAAATTTGCGTCCTTTCCATTTCCAGCTTGTTGTAACGGCATCGCGCGTCATTCCTGCTTCCGGTCCAGTAAGCATGCGTTCATCATTCAATAGTGCATTTACCAGAGTAGATTTACCAACATTAGGACGTCCCACAAACGCCAGTTGTATCGGATGTTTAGCATTTTCTTCTGCTGAAAAATCTTCTGGAATTTGCCCCAAAGTTATAACCTTAGGCTCTGCCGCTTCTTTTTTATCTTTTTCATCTTTGGCTTCATGCAGACAAATATACAAATCTTCAAAACCTAAACCATGTTCCGCCGAAAAAGGAATGGGTTCACCCAACCCCAATTTATAGGCTTCATAAATTCCATCCTCATTCTTTTTTCCTTCGCATTTATTGGCAAGCAGTATCACGGGTTTATGCGTCTGCCGAACCAAATCTGCAAATTGTTCGTCGTATGGCTGCACTCCGGCTCTGGCATCAAACAAAAACAAACAAACATCTGCTTCGCTTATTGCCATTTGCGTCTGCTTCCACATACGGCTTTCCATATTATCTGTTGTAGAATATTCATAACCTGCCGTATCTATGAGCTGCAATTCTAAATCCTTAAATTTGGCGATTGCCATTTTTCGGTCACGCGTAACCCCCGGCATATCATGTACTATAGCCAGTTTTTTACCAACCAAGCGATTAAACAAAGTAGATTTTCCAACATTCGGACGTCCGATAATGGCAACAGAAAGCACTTTTTATCTCCTTATTTATAAGCAATCAAATCAGCATCAGCTGTTATAAAAAATACATAACCAGCGGCGGCAATAGGCGAAGAATTAAGTTTTTCTGCCAAATCGACCTTATTAAGCATTTTACCGGTTTGCGGCATATAGGCATAAACCAAACCATTAGACAAGGCAACAACCAATCTTCCGTCTAACATTATCGGATTAAAAATCATTACATCTGCAGGTTTTTCACCAAGATTAAGCGGCGCCGACCACAAAATATCGCCGTTTTCTTTATTTACTGCCAGCAAATCATTGGTATTTGAAACAACATACAGGGTATTACCAACCAAAAGCGGAGTATTTACACTACCTATTTCTTTTTCCCATTTGCGAGTACCGCTACGCAAATCAATCGCCGTAAAAATATTAGCGTTTCCCACAGCATATACGGTTTCACCCTCAATAACAGGAGCAGCTTTTACAGTATCCAAAAATGTCGAGGAATATGCCTGCCGGTTAGAAATTAAGACATCTGACCATAGCGGAGTTCCCAACAAAGCATTAAAAGCTTGGATTTCCCCATTAGAAAAACCGGTAACGACCATATCCAAATCTGCAGAATAAGCAGCCGGAGCACCTCCGACTAAAGTTGTGTTTTCCAAAGAAATGTCATATTTCCATTGTTCTTCGCCATTTTTGGCGCTGAGTGCATAAAATTTATTATCTACACTTTGCACAAACACATTTCCGTTAGCCGCCATAGGCGCAATCCGCAGCGGCGTCTGCAAAGACTTATTCCATAAAACCTCACCTTTTTGTGCATTTACCGCATAAATAGTACCATAACCGGTTGTAGCATAAATAACACCATTATTGATTGCTATGCCGGCACCTTTTAAAGCCGTATCGTCAACATTGTCGTTTTTTGAACGAAGCTGTAATTCCCAGACCAAATCACCGCTTGCAATATCAAATGCGCTGAGCAATCCGTTAGCATCAAGAGTATAAACTTTGTTTTTTGCCGCCAACGGTTTGGATATCAAAAATTCACGTTTGGAACTACCTCGGCCAAAACTTTTACTCCATTGTTTTTGAAAAGCCGTGCCTACCTTAAAATTATTCTGCACATGCTGAGCATTATAACTTTCTTGCTGCCAATCAGGATTCACCATTGCGGCCGGAATTGTAATTTTGTCTGCGGCAGAAGCTACATCAGGCTTAATTGCGGCCACGGGTTCCAGCACCGAAAGACGCTTTCCTTTTGGCAAAACTTTATCACTAGAACAAGCGCAAACAGCAAGAATTGCCGCTGCGCCCACAAAAATTTTTGTACTTTTGCTCAACATTTATTCACCCACCTAAAAATTATTCGGCATTATTTTCAGCAGAATTTAAGGATGCCAGCATTTTCTGAACTTTTGATTTGAAACTGTCCGGTAAATCTTTAACCGATAAGATTTTACCATAAATATCGCGGGCAGTTTGCAAATCGCCTTCACGAATAGCGGCCATAGCAAGCAAATCATTAGCCAGAGGCGTCCAAGAATTATTTGCTTCCAACACAGGCTTTAAATGCTCTGAAAGTTCTTGTCTTGACATACTGTCAACTTTATATGTTGCATATTTTATCAAAGCAATTTGCCGAACTTCGGAATTGACCTGAGTGTCTTTAGACAAAGCATCCAACATTGCCAACCCCTCATCATTTTTTTGTTGTTCCAACAACAGATTTGCAATTTGCAAACGAGCGAAATCGCCATAAATACCATGGTCGTTTTGATTTATTTTCTGCAACGCAGCAATCATATCTTCCGGATTTTGCCGACGTGCAGAATCCATGTAGGCTTCGGTAGTTATCTGATTATGCTGTACGCGCCAATTTTTAATATGTTCAAAAGAAACAGCGCCGCACACGGCAATCACAACAACGGCAATAACTTCCAAACCATAGCGATTCCACAATTTTTTAAAATTATCGTTTTTAACTTCTTCACTTACTTCGTTAATAAAAGCATCGGTTAAATCCGGTCCTGTTTCAGCTTTAGCCGCAGTCTGATTAACATCTGCTTTTTTTTCAGCCTTAACCAACGTTTTTTTATCGGCTGCTGTTTTTCTAACTTTTTTTACTGTATTTGTCATAATTTTATCTCCGTAAAATCAAAATTTATACTATCAATAACAAATATTGCGGCATAAAGCAAATTATTTTATCAATCCTGTCTAACAATTTCACGAATAATATATCCGCGCACCCATTGCAAATCGCTGACAGGCATATTTTTTCCAAATACCATACTGCGGTCATGAGAAATAACCGACAAATAATAGCGGTCTGTTGTCGGATTATGTCCTACATCTACGGCCTCTATTTGATTTTTTGGTAAAAATTCCGCATCCATCCGTAAAAACATAATATTATGACCTAAAATAATATCGCGTTTAGTCACAATCAATACATCTTTACTGAAAATTGAAATAATTGAAAACAATACAACAGCTGAGCAGAACGCCAAAATGACACTATACCAAAAAACTCCGGCAAACGATATAACCGCCGCATAAAAATAAACAAGAGCCGAAACCGCCGCCAGCATAAACGCAGTTCCCAAACAAGCAAGCAAACTATAGGCATCAAAAAACAAATGCCGTTCCTTAACAATAATTTTGTTTTTTTTGACTTTGCATTTTACTGATTCCGGAGCGCTTTGTTCATCTTGATACAGAGTTTTGAGCTGCCATTTTTTAGACATATCTTTTAGTGTTTTTTTAAGCTCCCTATGATTGCGCGAAACCAATCCTTTATCCGTTAAAAACAACGCAGGCATTTTCAGTTTTGCGGCATAATATTCCCAAATTTTACGAATATTCCGTCCGCTTGTGCTGATATAAAGCGGGATTCGCTTATTTTTATCCGCATGATATAATTCTATGATATAGCGATTGCGGTTGATTAGTCCAAACTGATAGTATTCAACCTTAAACAACACACCGAGATAGTTATATAAATCTTCGACTTCCACCTGTTTTTCACCAAACAAAGGCTTGTGAATAATTTTTATTTTACTGCCGTCAAAAAATATTTTTTTATAGCGCAGCATTCCCATCACCGACAAAGCGATTATAATCAATCCAAACAAAAAGACAAATATGTCAAACGAATATCGCAATGGTCCGACATCGGTATTGCCGCCTTGTTCTGGTAAATTAAAACTATAATTGACATCTGCAGGCTCAAAAAAATATGCAGTTGCCTCAAACAATCCCAATGCCGTAAAAACCAAACCGAATAAAATTCCCCAAGCGGCCAGTTTGCAAGGAATACGGTCTTTTTGCGAAGCCGGCAGTTTTTCAATATCAAACTTAAATTCATAGCTATAATGGTCTGGAGCAGTATAAGTCATTTTTTTCTCCCGTTATATTCAACGCTTGATTTTAGCGCATAAAAAAAATTTTTTCATCAATTATTTTAAAATAATCTTGGTTTTTATAATCTTTAAGGCTATTATAGGATAGATTTTATTAAAAATGGTGTAACAAATGCTAAGTTCAAGTATATTTTATTCAGGTTATAACATATTATTTGGCGTTCTGTCGCTGTTTATCGGTCTGGGTTCTACCTTTTTGGTACGCGGCTCAAAAGAATTTCGCGGATTGATGATGTTTCAGCTTGGAGGCCTCTGTATCGTATTTTTAACCTATCTTGCTCCCAATGAGCATATTTTATACAAAATAGGCTTGAATTATAATTTTGTTGCTTTTGCCCATATGATTTTAGCCTTGTTTACCTCGGTTATTTGGCTGAACGCCGCCACGGAACTGCACAACGAAAAACCGGCAAATCGAGAAATTCTGACATTTTATATTTCCGTCTGTCTGACTATCGGTTTATTTTATTCGTTCATCGCCTACAGCCAAAGTTCGGTCAACATGCTTAATTCGGCCATATCTTTGCTCAGCCTGACTTTTTTTGGCATTGTCGTACTACACCGCTGCGTTTTCAGCTTTAATTTAGGAAACTTTTTATTATTCTGCTCGGTTTTCATGCTGTGGGGAAAATTACTGGTTTCGGCATATTTCTTCAAGTATAATTGGCTTAATTTGAACATTTTGACCTGGTTTTGGCTTTACATTTATGCTGCAGCGGTTATTTTCTTAAAACTGCATCTGCAACAGTTGGATTTGCAAAAATACCGAAACACGATTGACAAATTGAATTTTCAGATTACCGCCATGATAGATTCGTCTCCGTTTCCGATTATTATTTCTAAAATAACCGGCGACAAAATTCTGCTCATAAACAACAAAGCCGCAGAATTATTCGGTTTTACAAAAAAAGAATGCAATTACCTAAAAATAAAAGATTTTTTTGTTGATGAAAAAAATCGAGAAACTTTTTTCACCAAACTGGAAAAAGAGCATGAGGTGCAAGACTTTGACCTTATGGTCTGCAACATTATAAATTCAGCTCCGTTTTGGCTTTCGGTTTCGGCAAAAGCCATAGAATATAACAATGAAATGGCTTTATATATGGCATTTCAAAACATAACACTCCGCAAAGCCCGTGAAACAACTTTGCAATTTCAGGCTGAACGAGACCCGCTCACTTTGGCTTGGAACCGCCGTTATTTTGAAAAATTAGTGCCTGAACGCATTAAAGAAGCCTTAAAAAAACAACAAAATTTCAGTCTGCTGATGATTGATGCCGATAAGTTCAAAAATGTAAATGATACATATGGCCATAAAACCGGCGATAAAGTTTTAACAGAATTGGTGGCCTGCTGTCAGAACGATTTGCGCGAAGATGACATAGTTTGCAGATTCGGCGGTGAAGAATTTGTAATTTATTTAGACAACACAAATACTCATTCTGCTCAGGTTGTGGCAGAACGCCTGCGCCAAAGCATTGCCAACATGGAAATAGAAAGCGAAGGCGGTGAAAAGTTTCACTTTACCGTCAGCATCGGCGTAGTTTCTTCCGAAAAAACGGTCAGTTTGGATGTTTTGCTGCGGCAGGTTGACGATGCCATGTATTTGGCTAAAAACAACGGCCGCAACCGCATAGAAGTTTATGACGAGCAAAAAGTAAAACAAACAATGAAAAAGAAATCATCCGGCAAAAGCAAAAATATTCATCCGGTTTTTCAAAATGAAGATACTGAAGAAATATCGCTTTTAGATAACTATGAAAATAAAATTTTATAAGGAAAAAAAGATGACTTGCCCATATCAGCAAATTTGCGGCGGCTGCCCCTATCGTGATTTATCCGCCCTCGATTATCAAAAACTCAAAACCGAGCAATTCCAAAGAACTATCGCCAAAATAGAACAAGACGATATAAAAATAGGGCAACCGATTTTTATAGCCGACGGAACACGCCGCCGCGCCGAACTCGCGTTTAAGCATAACCGCGGAAATTTGGCGTTTGGCTTTAATGAAAGCAAAAGCCATGAACTTATAAATATAGAAAACTGTCCGCTGTTAACCTATAAAATTAACAGTATCATTCCCCTGCTCCGCACTTTTTTAAATGAGTTTTGCAATATAAAAGTTTCTGAAAAACTCAAAAATAAAAAATTCCGCACTTATAATATCGGCTGCGGCGACATCTGCATCACCGAGGCCGTCAACGGAATTGACATATTGTTTGAAATTAACGAACCTCTTGGTTTGGAACACCGGATGCTTTTGTGTGATTTTGCCAACTCATCTGACGACATCGCGCGTGTTTCCTCCCAAGTCGGAACAGGAAAACCCGAAACAATTATAGAAAAAAATCGTCCTTATCTGAATATCGGTGGTTATCAGGTATTTATTCCGGCCGGAACATTTTTACAGGCATCAAATTCAGGCGAACAGGCTTTGATAAATTTGGTTTTAAAATATGTCGGAAATTCACAAGGAAATATTGCCGATTTATTTTGCGGTGTCGGCACCTTTTCATATCCTTTAGCTAAAAACCCTAAAAACAAAATCATGTCAATTGATTCGTCCGAAGAACTATTGGAAGGATTTCAGAAGTCTGTAAACAGCAACACCATTCAAAACATTAAAATTTGTCGCAAAAATTTATTTAAATATCCTTTAGACGCCGAGGAACTGAAAAATTTTGATATTGTGCTGTTTGACCCTCCGCGTGCCGGAGCCGCCGCTCAGACTGCGCAGCTCTCTGCCATGCCTGAGGAAAACAAGCCGCAAAAAGTTATTGCCGTATCATGCAATCCGCATACATTTGTAAACGATGCAAACACATTGATTTCCGGAGGCTATCGTGTTATAGAAATTACATTGGTTGACCAATTTGTATATTCAACACATAGCGAATTAGTCGCTTTATTTGAAAAATTATAGGAGAAAAAAATGAATACAGAAAAGCATAAATTACAGCAAATGGCCAATGCCATTCGTTTTTTGAGCGCCGAAGCCATTGAAAAAGCAAAATCCGGTCATCCCGGAATGCCTTTAGGCATGGCTGACGTCGCCGCCGTTTTATTCGGCAGATATATAAAAATCAATCCGGCTGCTCCACGCTGGTTTGACCGCGACCGCTTTGTTTTGTCGGCAGGTCATGGCTCAATGCTTTTGTATTCGCTGTTTTATTTGCTAGGATACAACGACATCACTTTAGAAGACCTGAAAAACTTCCGTCAGCTAGGTTCCAAAACCGCCGGACATCCGGAATATGGTCATTTAGCCGGCATTGATATGACAACCGGACCTTTAGGACAAGGCATTTCCTCTGCTGTCGGCATGGCTCTGGCCGAGCGACGCATCAATGCCAAATTCGGCGATGATTTGTGCAATCACTACACTTATGTTATATGCGGCGATGGCTGCTTGATGGAGGGTATTTCAGAAGAAGCTATTTCTTTAGCCGGTTTATGGAAATTAAACAAGCTTATTGTTTTTTGGGATAATAATAATATCACTATTGATGGCACGGTTGACAAATCTAATGGCACAAACCAAATCGCTCGTTTTCAGGCTGTCGGCTGGAACACAATCAGCATTAACGGAAATAATCATGAAGAAATATCCAATGCAATTGAACAAGCTCAAAAATCAGACAAACCGACTTTAATTGCCTGCAAAACAACAATCGGTTTCGGCGCGCCGCATAAACAAGGAACACCAAAAATTCATGGCTCTCCTCTGGGAGCGGAAGAATTAGAAGCAATGCGGCAAAATCTTGGCTGGACTGCTGCTCCGTTTGAAATTCCGACCGAAATTATTGCTGCATGGCGCGCTGCCGGTCAGCGTTCGGCGGCTCAATATGCCGAATGGCTGAAACTGTCTGAAACCAATCAAGAATTTAATGATTATATCAATAATAAACTTCCGAACGATTGGAATAAAGATTTAGACGAGCTGAAAAAGAAAACCATTAAAGAACAAACCGCTGTCGCCACCCGCAAGGCTTCGCAGCTTTGTTTAGAAAACATTATGGGACGCATTCCGCAAGTTATCGGCGGTTCTGCCGATTTAGCAGCTTCAAACCTGACTTTTGTTGAGGGAATGAAAACCATTAACGCCGCTGATTATGACGGAAACAATATCATGTATGGCATACGCGAACATGCTATGGGCGCCATCATGAACGGACTTGCTCTGCACGGCGGTGTTATTCCATACGGCGGAACATTTTTTGTTTTTTCTGACTATATGCGTCCGTCTATGCGTTTGGCTGCGTTGATGGGTTTGCGCGTAATTTATGTTTTGACCCACGACTCTATCGGCGTAGGCGAAGATGGTCCTACGCATCAGCCGATTGAACAGTTGGCTTCTTATCGAGCAATGCCAAACATTTATACATTCCGTCCGTGCGACGTTGTAGAAACAGCCGAAGCTTGGGAAATTGCCTTAGAGAGTGAAACAACACCAAGTATTCTCGCTCTATCACGTCAAAATGTTCCGACTTTGCGTGAAGATTCTACAGAAAATTTAAGCAAACTCGGTGGATATATAATTTCTAAGGCCGACCGAGAACCGCAAGCCACAATCATAGCTACAGGAACAGAAGTTTCGTTAGCCATTGAGGCTCAAAAACAGTTGAAAGAAAGCGGTATTGCCGTAAACGTGGTTTCTATGCCGTGCTGCGAACTGTTTGACCAACAGCCACAAGAATATAAACATTCTGTATTGGGCTATGCTCCGCGAATTGCGGTTGAAGCAGCCTCTGTTTATGGCTGGGAACGCTATACCGGAACAAGCGAAAATATTGTTGGCTTAAACAGCTTTGGCACATCAGGCAAAGGTGATGAAGTTTACAAATATTTTGGCATAACAGCTGAAAATGTAGTAAAAAAGATTAGAGAACTGATTTAAAAATTCGCCTCATGAAAAAACACCCTTACTGCAATTCGGTTCGGGTGTTTTTTTATACAAAGCTTAAAACTGTAAAATCAGTCCGCAGGCAAATGTACCGTTACAGTATTTACATGCTGTATCTATTTCCGTCAGCGTTATATCTTTTACGCATTTCTTATTTTTACCATCGCAAAACGCATCGCCATATCTTACAATACCGCCGGTTAAAGTAACAGAATTTAAGACACCATGCAGAGGCTGTGCTAAATTTCTGTATAATTCAGAGCATAATTTAGAGGGGAAAGCCGCGGAAAAATATCCTCCCTCATCATTTTGTGAATAGCCGCCTAAATACATATCCATAACCAGCAAACCGGCGCGAGAATATAAATTTATATCGTTTCCATACGGGTCTTGCAACGAGGCATCAACAATACTTCCTTTTATTTCCGAAGTCCAAGTCTGCGGTATTAAACTGGCGGCTTTAACCCAAGTTACCAGACCAATCGCTTTAGTGTTGTTTTGTGTCAAATTTCTAATATCATTTATATGTTCCAATAGTCCATATATCAAAAAACTATATTCATCCAACGCCTTATCTATTTTGAACTTTTCCATCGCTTTGGAATATCCGGCGATACCGCCCACGCTTAACACACAGACAATCGCCAACACGCCGAGCATTTCTATCATTGACCGCCCAGCAGAGCAAGCGTCATTGCGAGCGGAGCGAAGCAATCCAGAACCCTCGCCCATGCTCTTTTCTTTAATCCTTTGAGGCGTATTAACCTCGTCATTGCGAGGAGTGCAACGACGAAGCAATCCAAACCCCTCGCCTCTACTCTTTCCTTTGAAAAATTCTATACCCTTAAACATCTTATTCCTCCTCAAGTGTGTAAAAAAAACGACCGTTATTTTTACACACTCAGAATAAGACGCTGATAATTCTCACAAAACCACAAAAAACATCGCAAATATAAAAAGTTATTGCAAATTCTGACAACCTTTGCTAGACTACAAAAAATAGCCTAAAAACTGTCCATTTTAAACGGTCGTTTTTTTTTACACATTTATTGATAAAAATAACCTTTGCTTACAAAAATTTTTACTT
>ERZ1034949.941-NODE-941-length-15704-cov-8.508339_pt1 | contig 15704 bp, 10 predicted proteins | sample MGYA00520590_ERZ1034949 | MGnify/ENA primary metagenome ERZ1034949 (study PRJEB33766, sample SAMN09781752) | gut metagenome | biome: gut microbiome | host: Homo sapiens | place: Madagascar | study: EMG produced TPA metagenomics assembly of the PRJNA485056 data set... | reverse complement strand
TTTTCGTGGAAATGACAAAATTATGAACTGGAAAACTATAAAATACGCCAAAAATGGTTCTTTTTAAAGAAAATGTTAAAAATCTATTGACGGATGATGCAAAAATTGGTACATTTATTTCAGCAAGGTTGTTGTCGGACAACGAACTGCACGGAGCCGGCCCGCTGCGAATGCTTGTACGACAAAACCGAAAGACCGGGGCGAATCCCTCTCCCCGGATTCGGCTAAAGCATTAAGGAGGATAAACCAAATGTTGGATCCCAAGTATATCCCGCTGTTTATTGGTGGCTTTATTGCATGGATCTGCTTTATGATCTTTGTTGGCTGGATCACCAGCCGCGGCAAGAATGAGGGCAGCAGCTTCCTGACCGGTGGCGGCAACCTCGGCTTCTTCCTGATCTTCTGCACCGTGGGTGCAACCATGATCGGCACCGGTTCTTCCATGGGTGCCATCGGCAACGGCTTCAACCATGGCTGGGGCGGCGCCATCTACGGCCTGGGCGCATCGGCAGGTATCCTGTCCATGCTGCTGTTCACCAAGGCAAAGAACAAGGGCTTCCTGACCATGTCTGAGGAAGCTCAGTACTACTACGGCGGCAAGCGCATCATCCGTCAGGTCATGGGCTTTATGATGTTCGTCATCGAGATCATCTGGCTGGGCAACCACCTGAACGGCGGTGCCAAGTACCTGGCTTACGTCACCCAGCTGCCGGACGTTACCTGTAAGATCATCACCGTTCTGGGCTTCGGCATCTACGTCTTCATCGGCGGCTACATGGCCGTTGTTACCACCGATGCTGTCCAGTTCATCGCCATCCTCATCGGCTTCCTGACCATCGCTGTCCGTGCCATCCCCCTGGCAGGCGGCTACCAGAACGTGGTGGATACCTTCACTGCTGCTGGCAAGCCCGGCGCAATGACCTTCTACGGCCTGGGCTCCTACGGTGTCATGGCTGCGATTGCCCTAGTGTTGTCCACAGCCATGGGCGTTATCGGCACCCCCACCCACCGTACCCGTATCTACACCTCCAAGGACGAAAAGACTGCTCGCAAGGCCTTCCTGGGCCAGGGCATCCTGCTGTTCGGCTGGAGCTTTGTTACCGCCGTCATCGGCATGAGCTGCTTTACCATCGCCACCATGAATGGTGACACCCTGGCCAGCGGCGACTACGCCTTTGCTTACATGGCTACCAACGCACTGCCCCCGGTCATCGGCATGCTGTTCATGATCTGCGGCCTGTCTGCTACCATGTCCTCCGGTGACTCCGACGCCATCTCCGGCGTTACCATCCTGCTGACCGACGTGTACCCCAGCATCACCGGCAAGACCATCAAGGAAGAGGATTACGCTAAGATCAGCCGTATCGCTCTGATCTGCACCCTGGGCGCTGCCTTCTTTATCACCCTGTTCGTCAACGACGTTATCGGCTACATCTCCACCATCGTGGGCGCTTTCCTGCCCGGCGTGGCTGTGGCTATGCTGCTCGGCCGCTTCTGGAAGCGCGTCAACTGGCAGGGCGGTCTGGCCTGCATCGGCTCCGGCACTCTGCTGGGCGTGCTGATCCTGGTGCTGCCTTCCTTCAAGAACTGGATCAACGCCACCATGGGTGGTCCGGCTGTGCCTGCTACCATCATTTCTCTGGTGTTCGGCATCGTGGTCTCTCTCATGTTCCCTGCTGACACCACTCCCGATGATGTGCGTCTGAAGCACGTCATGGACGACCGCCGCGGCACCGTCGTGGAAAAGGTCGCTGCTGCTGAGGCTGCTGCTGACGCAGAAGAAGATCTGTAAGATCTGTTTAGTCGGCAAACTGTAAATCTGTTTCTCCGAAAGGGGCGAGGGCATACGCCCTTGCCCCTTTCGTCGTTTGCGGCAGGGTCGCCTTGCCGCAGGGCAAATTCGTAGCGAGAGGGAACCTATCATGAAACGTATTTTGATCCAGAACGGCACCCTATACGACGGCCTGGGGGGCCAGCCCTACCAGGCAGACCTGCTGGTGCAGGGCGACCGTATTGCTCAGATCGCTCCGGGCATCACGGAACCGGCAGACCAGGTCATCGACGCCACCGGCAAGGCGGTGACCCCGGGGTTTGTGGATATCCACCGTCACCACGACGCAAAGCCCCTCAACGACCCGCACTTTGGCGAGGTGGAGCTGGCCCAGGGCATTACCACGGCAGTGGCCGGCAACTGCGGCATCAGCATGACCCCCCGGCCGGAATCGGACGAGGCGGCAAAGGAGTATTATTCCTTTGAAGAAGCCGTCATGGGCCCCATCGGCCTGGACGGCCCCCACACCTACCGTGATTATCTGGCTGCCCTGCACAAGGCCGCGCTGCCCCTGAATGTTGCCGCCATGATCGGCACCGGCACCGTCAAGATCTGCGTCAAGGGCTTTGCCGACACTCCCTACACCCAGCAGGAGCTGGACGACGCCCGTGCTCTGATCGAGGACGCCATGGCCGCCGGTGCTCCCGGTGTGTCGCTGGGCATCATGTACCTGCCGGAGTGCTACTCCTCCACCGATGAATTTGCCTACATTCTGGAGCCGGTGGGCCGCTACCACCGTGTGATCACCACCCACATCCGCGGTGAGGGCGACAGCATGGTGCAGAGCGTGCGCGAGGTGATCGAGATCGCCCGCCGCGTGGGCTGTGCCCTGGAGATCAGCCACTTCAAGAGCTGCGGCATGAAGAACTGGGGCAAGGACATCCACACCGCCATCGCGGACATTGAAGCCGCCCGCGCCGAGGGCATGGACGTGACCGTGGACTTCTACCCCTACGAGGGCGGCAGCACGGCCCTGACCACCATGCTGCCCCCGGTGTTCGTGGCCGGCAACATGACCCGTGCGCTGGAAAAACTGGGCACCCCCGAAGGTGTGGAGGAGTTCCGCCGTACCAGCAGCGTGTTGTACGATGACTGGGACAACTTCTGCATCACGCTGGGCTGGGACCGCATCATCATCAGCGGCGTGGTCTGCCCCGAAAACGAGAAGTTCCTGGGCATGCGGGTGACGGAGGCTGCCGAGAAATTCGGCTTTGAGGACGCCGCTGCACTGGCCGCCTACCTGATGCACAGCGAGGACGGTAAGACTGCCATCATCAATATGTCCATGAGCCAGGAGGATATTGATACGGTGGCACGTCTGCCCTGGTCCAATATCATCTCCGATGCCATCTATGCCAAGACCGACACGCCCCACCCCCGCATGTTCGGTGCCTTCCCCAAGGTGCTGCGGGAGTATGTGGCCGAGCGCGGCATCTACACGATGCAGGAGGCCATCCGCCGGATGACCAGCCAGCCCGCCGCAAGAATGGGATTGGTCGGACGAGGGAGCTTGCAGAAAGGCAATTATGCTGATATACTGGTATTCGATCCGAAGAAGTTCACGGATCATGCCACCTTCACGAATCCTGCCCAGAAGGCCACCGGTCTGGACTGGTGCATCGTCAACGGCCAGGTCGCCATTGACCACGACCGGCGCACCACGACCGGTGCCGGTATGGTGCTGACGGTGTAAGGAGCTGCCATGTCGATCGCGATCCTTCTGCAGCAGATCCTGATCATCTTTCTGGAGATCGGCACCGGTGCAGCCGTGACCAAACTGGGCATCATGGACGACGGGAACAGCAAGTTCCTGTCCAACCTGGTCATGTCGGTCACCCTGCCCTGCACCCTGCTGGCCAGTGCCAGCATCGACGGCGGCCGCGAGGCCGTGGCCGGCATGCTCAAGGGCTATGTGGTGCTGGAGATCTTCTACATCCTCACCATCGGCATCTGCCTTGTGCTGAGCAGGGCCATGCACCTGACCCGCGGCCAGAAGGCCGTGCTGGTGGGTGCCGCCGTCATGCCCAACAGCGCCTTCATCGGCATCCCACTCATCAGCGCCCTGCTGGGCAGCGAGGCGGGTGCCCTGTACGGTGCCGCCGGCATCATGGCCTACAACATCCTGTTCTTTACTTATGTACAGCACCTGTTCGACCCGGAAGCCAAGGTGAGCATCAAAGCATTCCTTACCCCCACCAACATCACCACCGCCATCATGGTGGTCATGCTGGTGACCGGCCTGCGGCTGCCCGCCATTCTGGACAGCTTCTGCAAGGCGGTGGGCAACACCACCACGCCGCTGGCCCTCATGATCGCCGGCGGCATGCTGGCCCGCAGTGACCTGAAAAAACTGGTCACGAACCCCATGGTATGGCTCATCACGGCCCTGCGGTGCGTCGTGTTCCCGCTGGGCTTCCTGGCAGCGCTGTACTTCCTGCCGCTGGACCGCACCCTGTGCATGGCGATCCTGATTCTGGCATCCTGCCCGGCAGGCAGCCTGACGGCCGTGCTGGCAAAGCAGTACGACACCGAAGGGGAACTGGCAAGCCAGGCCGTTGCACATTCCACCCTCAGTATCCTGATCAGCGTGCCGCTGGTGTTGAGCCTTGGCAGTACGCTGTTGGGAATATAAAAACGGCTGTTGTTCCGCCGACACACGCCCGGCGGGACCGCAGCTTCCAACGGCAGCAGCCCCCGTTTCGGCTGCGTCAGAGAAAAAGAAGAGAGGTTTTTTCTTATGGCAAATGTCTACGATAAGCTCAAGGAAATGAACATCACCCTGCCCGCACCCCCGCCGAAGGGCGGCGTCTACACTCCGGTCATGGAGTTCGGCGATCATCTGCTGTACTGCAGCGGCTGCGGCCCTGACATCGGCGACGGCCACAACATCGTGGGCAAGGTCGGCGGCGACCTGACCCTGGAGCAGGGCCAGAAGGCTGCTTACAACTGCATGCTGAACCTGCTGGCCAATCTGGACGCCAAGCTGGGCGACCTGAACCGCATCAAGCGCTGCGTCAAGGTCCTGGGCTTTGTCAACTGCACCGATGATTTTGCACAGCAGCCGCAGGTCATCAACGGCGGTTCCAACCTGCTGTTCGAGCTGTTCGGCGAGGAGAAGGGTCTGCCCGCCCGCACCGCCATGGGCACCAATTCCTGCCCGGGCAACATCGCGGTCGAGATCGAGATGCTGGTGGAGTATGAATAAGATCAACGACAACCTCTATACCTTTGAAGGTCAGCAGGACATCGTAAGCCCGCAGCTGGTCTATTACCCGGCGATCATCCGCGAGAATATCCGCAAGATGATCGACATTGCAGGCGGCACTGCCCGCCTGTGGCCCCACATCAAGACCCACAAGATGGCCGAGGTGGTCCAAATGCAGATCGAGGCGGGCATTGACCGCTTCAAGTGCGCCACCATCGCCGAGGCCGAAATGGCCGCCAAGACCGGTGCGAAGCACCTGACTCTGGCGTACCCGCTGGTGGGCCCCAACATCAAGCGCTTTGCCGCGCTGCAGGCCGCCTTCCCGGAGGTGGAGTTCTTTGCCATCGGCGATGACACGGAGCAGATCCGCAAGCTGGGCCAGACCTGCAAGGCCAATGTGCTGATGGATGTGGACATGGGCCAGCACCGCACCGGTGTGCCGCTGGATAAAGTGGAAGCGATGTACCGGGAGTGGAACACCCTGCCCGGCATCGTCATGCGCGGCATGCACTGCTACGACGGCCACCGCCACGAGAGCAGCGTGCAGGAGCGCGAGGTGGCTACCGCCCCTGTGGACAAGCAGATCGAGGAAATCAAGGCCCGCCTGAAGGCAGACGGCATCTGCTGCGAGATCCTGATCATGGGCGGCACCCCGTCCTTCCCGGTCCACGCCGAGATGACCGGCGAGTTTTTGAGCCCCGGCACCTGCGTCATTCAGGATGCAGGCTACCGCAAGGCTTACCCGGATCTGCAGTTCACCCCGGCTGCCGCCCTGCTCACCCGCGTGGTGAGCCGCCCCAGCCGCGACACCTTCACACTGGATCTGGGCTGCAAGGCCGTGGCCACCGATCCCCAGCCGGAGCGCGCGGAGATCGTGGGCATGGAGTATGCCCGCACCGTGATCCAGAACGAGGAGCACTGGGTGGTGCGTGTGCCGGAAGAGCACATCGCCGACATCCCGCCCATCGGGACCGAGCTGTTTGCCATCCCGACTCACGTCTGCCCCACCAGCGCCCTGTACCCGGCGGTCCCGGTGGTGGAAAACGGCAAGGTCACAGGCTGGTGGAAGGTCGCTGCGCGTGACCGCCGCCTGACCCTGTGAGAGAGTATCTGAGAGTTTTATAAGGAGTTGAATATAATGCTGAAAAGTCAGCAGGTCCGTTCCCTGTCCCCTGAGATGGACCCTCTGCGCATGGGCATGGGCTGGACGGTCGATGACCTGAGCAAGCCCCAGATCATGGTGGAGAGCACCTACGGCAACAGCCATCCGGGCTCCGGCCACCTGAATATCTTTGTGGAAGAGGCTGTCCGCGGCGTGAACGACCACGGCGGCAAGGCTGCCCGGTATTTTGCCACCGACATGTGCGACGGCATGGCCCAGGGCCATGACGGCATCAACTACTCGCTGGCCCACCGCGAAGCCATCACCAACCTGGTGGAAGCACAGGCCAACGCCACCACCTTTGACGGCGGTGTGTTCATTTCCAGCTGCGACAAGGCCATGCCCGCCATGCTCATGAGCATCGGCCGCATGAAGGACATGATGGCAGCCATCGTGGTCACCGGCGGTGTCATGGAGGCATACGACCTGCCCGCCAAGTACACCGAGAACGACCCCGGCTGTGCCATCAACGAGCTGCTCACCCTGGAGCAGATCGGCAAGTTCAGCGCACAGTACGAGCGCGGCGAGATCCCGGCCGAGCAGCTGACCTACTACAAGCAGCACGCCTGCCCCAGCTGCGGCGCCTGCTCCTTTATGGGCACTGCCTCCACCATGCAGGTCATGGCCGAGGCTCTGGGCCTGATGCTGCCCGGCACCGCTTTGATGCCGGCCACTGCCCCCGAGCTGAAGCAGGCTGCCTACGACGCCGGTGCACAGCTGATGAAGCTGGTGGAAGCCGGTGTCACCGCAGGCGATATCGTGGATATGCGCAGCTTTGAGAACGCCATCATGGTCCATGCGGCCATTTCCGGCTCCACCAATGCCCTGATGCACATCCCCGCCGTTGCCCACGAGTTCGGCTTCGAGATCGACGCCGACACCTTTGACCGGATGCACCGCGGCGCACACTACCTGCTGAACATCCGTCCCGCAGGCGACTGGCCCGCACAGTATTTCTACTATGCAGGCGGCGTGCCCCGTATCATGGAAGAGATCAAGTCCATGCTGCATCTGGATGTCAAGACTGTTACCGGCAAGACCCTGGGCGAGAACCTGGAGGAGCTGAAGAAGAACGGCTTCTACGAGCACTGCGATGCCCTGCTGGCCGAGAAGAGCAAGAAGATCGGCCGCGAGATCAAGCGCACCGACATCATCCGCAGCTTTGATGCCCCCATCGGCACCAACGGTTCCATCGCCATCCTGCGCGGCAACCTGGCCCCGGAAGGCTGTGTCATCAAGCACACCGCCTGCCCCAAGGCCATGTTCAAGGCAACCTTGACCGCCCGCCCCTTCGACTGTGAGGAGGACGCCATCGACGCCATCCTCCACGGCCGCATCCACCCGGGCGATGCCGTGTTCATCCGCTACGAAGGCCCCCGCGGCAGCGGTATGCCGGAGATGTTCTACACCGGCGAAGCCATCTGCTCGGATCCGGCCCTGGCAACCAGCGTGGCCCTCATTACCGACGGCCGCTTCTCCGGCGCAAGCCGCGGCCCCGTCATTGGCCATGTCAGCCCGGAAGCCGCTGCAGGCGGCCCCATCGCACTGGTGGAAGAGGGCGATATCATTGAACTGGACGTGGAGGCCCGCCGCCTGGAGATCACCGGTGTGAAGGGCGAGCACAAGACCCCCGAAGAAATGGACGCCATTCTGGCAGAACGCAAAGCAAACTGGAAAGGTTTTACAAGCAAATACACCCATGGCCTGCTGAAGCTGTATAGTCAGCACGCAGTCAGTGCCATGAAGGGTGCTTACATGGAGTAAGGAGTGTAAAAACTATGGCAGAAGCAAGAAGTTTGGCCGATATCAAACTGGATAACGCTTACAAGTTCGGCGCTGGCCGTTACCTGCAGGAAGCAGGGGCCCTGAACCTGCTGGGCGGCGAGGTGGCACGTCTGGGCAAAAAGGCCCTGGTCATTGCCGGCCCCCGCGCCTGGGCAGCTACCGAAGGCAAGGCAGAAAAGAGCCTGAAGGATGCCGGTGTGGAGTTTGAACTCTCCCTGTACCCGGATCAGAACACCTACGAGCGCGCCAAGGAGCACGCCCTGCAGGCCCTGACCACCGGCTGCCAGGTCATCGTGGGCGTGGGCGGCGGCCGCATCATGGATCAGGCCAAGGCTGCGGCACACTTTGCAGGGGACCTGCCCCTGGTGGAGGTGCCTACCTCCATTGCCACCTGCGCGGCATTTGCCCCGCTGAGCGTCATGTACACTGCCGAGGGTGCCTCCCTGGGCAGCCTGCGCTATGACCACGAGGTCAACGCCATCGTCATGGACATGGACGTGATCTGCAAGGAGCCCCCGCGCTACGCAGCCAGCGGCATCATGGACGGCATGGCCAAGATGATCGAGATCCAGAACGGCCGCAGCGAGATCCTGCTGGACGATGTGAGCATCGGTCTGTTCACCGCTTACACCATCGCAGAGATGGCTTACCATGTTTACGAGAAGGAGGCCCATCAGGCCTGCCATGACATTGCCGAGGGCAAGCTGACCAAGGCCGTGGAGGATATCGCTTACCTGAACGTTGCTGTGGCCGGCATCGTCAGCGGCGTGAGCAAGGGCTTTGGCCAGACCGCTCTGGGCCACGAGACCTACGAGCTGGTGCGCACCCACTTCACCCAGGAGGCAAAGCCCTACCTGCACGGCGAGATCGTGGCCATCGGCGACTGCCTGCAGCTGGCCTTCAACGGCCATCCGGAGCAGGTGGCACCCTTCCGTGCCTTTATGCGCAGCATGAACATGCCTCTGACCCTGGAGGACATCGGCATCGACCCGAGCTCCCCCAAGATGGAAAACCTGTTCCAGGATCTGTTCCACAGCCCCTTCATGGAGCCCACCGCAGAAAATGAGGCACGCCTGCGCAAGGCCATGCACTATCTGTCTGCAGACTGATCCCCGCAGCATTCCCTGAACCGCAATGACAGCGCCCCCTGAACCGTCTCGGACGGCGCAGGGGGCGCTGTTTTGTCTTTTTGGCACAAAGAAGCCCAAAAATCCTCTTTTTCTTTTGTGATTTTTCCGCTATACTAGAGGTGCAGGAATTCCAATGGGCACGGCCCATGATAAGAAGAAAGTGAGGATGTCCGTATGAAAATGCAGGAAGGCTTTTTGTGGGGCGGTGCAACCGCTGCCAACCAGTGTGAGGACCTGGACTGAACCTGAAATTGCAGACGCTGGCGGGCGTTCCCGGCGCGAGGGCTCCGCTTCGGCGGGGTCCTTTGCGTTCGGTCCGGCAGTTTTTGGACGAATCGGCTGAAAAACAGCAAAATTCGGTCAGAATGCGCTAGAATGCTGGACAGCATCCTGTGAATTGTGGTAGAATTGCAGTAGAATGCGTGGAAGCGCAAAACCGATGCTGCGCGGTGAACGCAGCAAAGATGAAAGATGAAAGAGGTCGTTTGTGATGAAGATCATTCGTGCAAAGGATTACGCAGACATGTCCCGCAAGGCGGCAAACATTATTTCCGCACAGGTCATCATGAAGCCCAATTGCGTGCTGGGTCTGGCCACCGGCGGCACCCCGGTGGGGGCCTACCAGCAGCTGGTGGAGTGGTACAACAAGGGCGACATTGATTTCTCGGAGGTCACCACCGTGAACCTGGACGAGTACCGCGGCCTGCCCAAGGACCACCCGGAAAGCTACTGGAGCTTCATGCACCGCCACCTGTTCGACCACGTCAACATCAACCCCGCCCGCATCAACCTGCCGGACGGCACCAACCCCGATGCGGACGCAGCCTGCGCCCAGTACAACCAGATCATCCACAGCGTGGGCGGCATCGACCTGCAGCTGCTGGGCATCGGCCACGACGGCCACATCGGCTTCAACGAGCCGGGCGAGGCCTTTGAGCTGGAGACCCACTGTGTGGACCTGACCCAGGAGACCATCGAGGCCAACAAGCGCTTCTTTGACGGCAACGTAGACCTGGTGCCCAAGCAGGCCTACACCATGGGCATCAAGACCATTATGCAGGCCCGTAAGGTGCTGATGGTGGTCAACGGCACCGGCAAGGCCGAGATCGTGAAGAAAGCCTTCTTCGGCCCGGTCACCCCGGAAGTGCCCGCCAGCATCCTGCAGATGCACCCCGACTTCACCCTCGTGGGCGACGAAGAGGCCCTGAGCCTGATCTGATCGGTTCCCCAAAGCATATTTCTGCCGCCGCACGGCCTGTCACCATGCGGCGGCTTTTTTGCGTCCACCGGCTTTACAATTGCCGGAAAAGGCGGTATTCTTTATTTATGACAAACATCCGCAGGAGGAAACCATGGACATCCGCCAGCTGCACTACTTTCTGGTATTGTGCGAAGAAATGAATTATACCCGGGCCGCACAGCGGCTGTTTTTGTCGCGGCAGGCGCTGCGGCAGAGCATCTCTGCGCTGGAAGCGGAACTTTGCGGGCCGCTGTTCCTCAGTGCCCACCACAAGCTCACCCTTACCGACCGCGGCATGAGCCTGCAGCGCCATGCCACCCCGGTGGTGGAGCAGTTCCAGCAGATGCAGGCCGCCCTGCGGGCCGAGATCCAGTCGGCCCAGCCGGTGCACATCGGCATCAGCGTGGCGCTGGTGCCGGACTACCTGCCTGGGCTGGAAACGCAGCTGGACAAGTTCCGCCAGCAGTACCCTCATGTGGAGATGCGGTTCCGCCTGCTGGACAACGACGCTGTGGCCGATGCCGTGGAGCAGGGCGAGCTGGACGCTGGTCTGGTCATCGACCTGGGCTGTGCGGCCCCGGTACTGGCCCGCACCACCCTGCGGGCCGACCCTGCCTGCCTGCTGGTGCCCCGCGGTCACCCCTTCTGGGACCGGGAGAGCATCCCGCTGGCCGACCTGCGGGGGCAGCGGGTGCTGCTGCCCAGCCTGCGGCAGGACCTGTTCAGTCCGCTGTGGTCGGCCTGTGCCCGGGCCGGGTTTGCGCCCAACGCCGAGATCGGCCCCAGCTTTTACCAGGCCTATTATCTGGTGCAGGAGCAGCTGTGCACCTGCCTGACCCGCTACGAGCCCGGTGCCCGGCGGGAGCTGGACCGGGTGCGGGACGTGCTGCTGGAGGACCTGCCCCCGCTGTGCGTGTCGCTGGTACAGCGCCGGGACTATACCTCGGCCTACATCGACCTGCTGCGCAGCTACCTGATGGAGGTGCTGGGCGGGGCCGCCTCGCTGCCGCCGCGCCGGGGCCGTCCGGCCAAGCCCTTCTACAACTTCCCGGTGCTGTCCAGCACGGCGGCAAAGCCTGCCGCTCCGGTACACCCGGCCCCTGGCACCCAGCTGCCCTTTGCGGGTGCGACCAACTTCCGGGAGCTGGGCGGCTATCCGGCCGATGAGGGCAAGACCGTGCGCTGGGGCCAGATCTGGCGCGGCGTGTGCACCGCGCGGCTCACCGACCCGGCGGACCGTGCCCGGCTGGATGCGCTGGGCTTGCGGCTGATCCTGGACCTGCGCAGCACTGCCGAGGCCCAGGCCGAGCCGGACTATGTGCCGGACGGTGCCCGGCTGGTGCAGATCTGTGCCCTGTGCGGCGACGACGGCCATGAGATCAGCTTTGCCCCCGGTGACATCGAGCGCATGATGCGCACCGCCCGGGAGGGCGAGAACATCCTGTACCGGATGTACCGACAGATGCTGTTTGGCAACAAGGCCTTCAAGGAGCTGTTCCGGGCGCTGGAAGCCGGCGAGACGCCCATCCTGTTCCACTGCTCTGCCGGCAAGGACCGCACCGGCGTGGCCGCCATGCTGATCCTGCTGGCGCTGGGTGCGTCCGACGAGACGATCTGCGCGGACTTTGTGCAGACGAATGTCTGCCGCAAGGCCGAGATCGACGCCCTTCTGGCGGGCCACGCGGAAGAGATCGCTGCCGACCCGTCCAAGCGGATGCGGTTCTGCACACAGGCGGGCGTGGATCCGGGTGCGGCACCCTATGTGCTGCAGGTCATCCGGGAAGCGTGCGGCAGCGCGGAGGAGTATCTGGCCCGGGAGTACGGCCTGACTCCCGCCCGGCGGATGCGCCTGCGGAGGATGTATCTGGAATAATGATGCAGAATGAGCCCCGGTGTATGCAGATGCACCGGGGTTTTTGCGGCATAAAATCGGCCATGTGCACAAAAAATATGCGACGGGAGCCGGTTTTCCCTTGACAAGCGTGCAAATGTTTCGTAATATAATTAGTAGTATGGAATAAAAGACGCTGTGTGCAGGTCGTCCCCGTGACCGGAGTTTCTCCACAGGCGAAGCGCGCCTGTTTTATATAAGCCAGAACCGGATAGAAAAAAGCCGCAATGCCCGTGCAGGGTCTGCCTGCGCGTGTGATTTTTATTGTCACTTTTTGCATGGAAGGCTCCCTTATAGATCGTTGCCCACAGCCTGCCGCACAGCGTCTCCTGCTTGTTTGAACCTGAATGAAAAATCAGAACAAAGGAGAGTGAACACGATGACCGCGATCGAAGTGATCGTGGCCCTGATCGTGGGTGTTGTCGGTGCAGCTGCGGGCTATTTTGTTGGTTACAACAACCGGAAAAAGACCGCCGAAGCACAGATCGGCAGCGCCGAAGCCGAGGCGACCCGCCTGGTGAACGAAGCGATCAAGACCGCAGACCAGAAGCGCAAGGAAGCGGTTCTGGAAGCCAAGGACGAGGCCTTCAAGCTGAAGGCCGAGGTCGATGCCCAGAAGGCAGAGGCCGACAAGGAGATCAAACAGCGCCGTGCTGAGATCAGCCGTCAGGAAAACCGCATTGACCAGAAGGAAAATGCCCTGGACCGCAAGACCGAAGCCCTGGAGCGCAAGGAAGAGGACCTGAAGAAGCGTACCGCCGAGGCCGACGCCCGTCTGGCCGAGATCGACGCCCTGCGCGCCAAGGAGATGGAGCGTCTGGAAACGCTGGCCGGCCTGAGCCAGGAGGACGCCCGCGAGGTGCTGCTGCACAAGGTGGATGAGGAGCTCACCCACGAAAAGGCCGTGCGCATTGCCGCCTATGAGACCGACCTGAAGGAGAACTGCGACAACATCGCCCGCAACCTGATCGGTCAGGCCGTGAGCCGCTGCGCCGCCGACCACTGCAGCGAGACCACCGTGAGCGTGGTGCCGCTGCCCAGTGACGAGATGAAGGGCCGTATCATCGGCCGCGAGGGCCGCAACATCCGTGCGCTGGAAACCGCCACCGGTGTGGACCTGATCATCGACGATACCCCGGAGGCCATTACCCTGTCCTCCTTCGACCAGACCCGCCGCGAGGTGGCCCGCATGACGCTGGAGCGCCTGATCGGCGATGGCCGCATCCACCCCGCCCGCATCGAGGAGACGGTGGAAAAGTGCCGCCACGATCTGGAACTGCAGATGAAGCGCGAGGGCGAGCGCGCGGTGATGGAGCTGGGCATCCACGGCCTGCACCCGGACCTGATCAAGCTGATCGGCCGGTTGAAGTACCGTACCAGCTTTGGCCAGAACGCCCTGACCCACAGCATGGAAGTGGCCTGGGTGGCCGGCCTGCTGGCAGGCGAGATGGGTGTGAACGTGACCATGGCACGCCGTGCCGGTCTGCTGCATGACATCGGCAAGGCACTGGATCACGAGATCGAGGGTAGCCACGTCCAGATCGGCGTGGACATTTGCCGCAAGTACAAGGAAAACACCCAGATCATCCACGCCATTGAGGCCCACCACGGCGACGTGGAGCCCAAGACCCCGCTGGCCTTCATCATCCAGGCTGCCGACGCCATCAGCGCCGCCCGCCCGGGTGCCCGCCGCGAGAATGTGGAAAGCTACGTCAAGCGTCTGGAAAATCTGGAGGAGATCTCTTCCAGCTTTGAGGGCGTGGAGCAGGCCTTTGCTGTGCAGGCAGGCCGCGAAGTGCGCATTATGGTCAAGCCCGACGTCATCAGCGACGATCAGGTCATCCTGCTGGCACGCTCCATCGCCAAAAAGATCGAGGATACGCTGGATTACCCCGGCCAGATCAAGGTCAACGTCATCCGCGAGAGCCGCGCTGTCGAGTACGCAAAGTAAAAACCGGACAAGGCCGCTGCCGTTTGTAGGCAGCGGCCTTGTTTTTTGCCCGGAAGCATGATATCATGAAATAAAAGGCCCTGCCGGTCTGGGGCGGCGGGGACGGATGCAGCGTGAAAGGAGCTGATCAAGATGAAACACTGGAAGAATCTGCTTGTCTGCCTGCTGGCTGGGGTGCTGGCGCTTGGTGTGCTTACGGCCTGCAGCGGGCTGGGGAGCGGGAACACCGGCACGGACGCTGAAAAAGCCGCAGAGCTGGCGCAGCAGCTGGGCGTTGCCCATACACAGGAGCTGGATAACACGGCCAAAGCGGTGGCAGAATGGTTTGTACAGGAACCGGACAGCCTGCGGGTCAGCGGCCTGGATCTGGTGTACACGGTGGCGCTGGATGCGGACAGCAACATGAGCCATACGGATGATCTGAACGCCTTCCTATACTGGTCCGGGTGCTATGGTGTCCCGGACAATGTGACGGTGGCGCTCCTGCTGGATGACAGCGCGGCCATGACGGCCCAGCTGTATGCGCCGCAGGCCGACAGCGCGGCGGCAGAGCTGCTGGAGGACGCGGTCGGTCACAACGAAATGGGCGCGGCCTTCATCGACTACAACGGCACCGCCTATGTCGTGGCAGTGTTCCGGTAAGCACAGGCAATCAAAGGGACGTTCCGTGGAACGTCCCTTTTTTTGTCTGTCACAGAAAATCAACTTGACTTAAAGTGTGCTTCAAGTTTTACGATCGAAAAGACAGGAACGCGTGTTGAAACCTTTGACCTCAAACAGGTGAACCAACCGGAGATTCCGCCCGGGGCAAAGGTGCGCTATACTGAATTTGAAAAAAGAGAGTGTGTTCTTCAAAGGAGGAACGAAACATGAAAAAAGTTCTGATCTTATCCGGCAGCCCCCGCAAGGGCGGCGGCTCGGTGTCCGACTGCTGCAAAGTGGTATCGGCACAGGCCCTGCTGGACGAGAACCTGTGGGAGATGGAAAATGTCAGACGCCCCTATGGCTATCAGCTTACCACAACGAAGGAAAGCAATATCCGTGATGTGGATGTTGCGCCAGAGTTCATGGATTTCCTGAAGGACTAGTCTAGCATACAAAATGAGCGCTGTCTATTGACAGAACAAAAAAGATATCGCAAACAAAAATAATAAAGGCTGCTGGTAAATTCTAAATGGAAAAGCAAGATTTTTCGCAGATGATATGTTATAATAAAAGAAATACAGCACCTGCTGAACGGACGGAAAGGACATCATGATCATGGAAGAAAACAAGAAGCCGGAAACCACCTCGCAACAGGATTCGGCACCCGTAGATTGCAGCCGCTACATGGGAACGCTGAACCGCATTTACCGCCGCAACAACAATCCCAAGAAGAAGCGGCTGGGGGATGGCATAACCTCTCTGAAACAGGAGCAAAAGCCGGCAGAGCCTGCCAAACCGGAAAATGGAAAGAAAGACCACAGCTTTCTGATCACGCTCGCTGTGTCGATTGCCATTATTCTGATC
>ERZ1034949.940-NODE-940-length-15717-cov-20.389478_pt1 | contig 15717 bp, 20 predicted proteins | sample MGYA00520590_ERZ1034949 | MGnify/ENA primary metagenome ERZ1034949 (study PRJEB33766, sample SAMN09781752) | gut metagenome | biome: gut microbiome | host: Homo sapiens | place: Madagascar | study: EMG produced TPA metagenomics assembly of the PRJNA485056 data... | reverse complement strand
ATTATATATTATATATATAATTAAAATTTAACTGGAAGGAGCGTTTTGAATAATATTAAAGTAAATTTACAAAAAGTAGATAAAGAGAAAGTTAAAGATAAAACTAAGAAATCTTTTGACTTTACAAACGACGAATTAAATAAAGTTTTACAATTATATCGTATGGGTTGTACAGATGTTGAAGTAATGCGTAAATATGGAATGAGTGAGCATCAATTTTATGATTGGAAAAAAAAACCAAGTCGTATTGATCCAGATAAAACTAATCGGGATTTAATTGAGCAAGCAAAAAACGATATGTATTTATTATTATATAACAAAGCATTTGATTTAGCATTAAACAAAGATAACGTTCCGATGTTAAAATATGTTATGGCGAATAAACTTGGTTGGAGTGATAAAGTAGAACAAAAAATTGATAGCACGCAAAATGTAAGTATCGTTAATAATGATAATGACGATATAGAAACTTTAGGAGAGTTTTTGGATCACAATGAATAAAAAATTATACGGCGATTTAATAGCACCGATTTATAAACCTGTAGTTGATGCAATTCTTGAAAATAAGAAAAGTAATATTATTTTAAAGGGTGGACGTGGTAGTGCAAAAGGTGATACAATATATACGTTAGTTGGAATAGTGCTAAGTCAAGAACCACAAGACGCTTTTGTGTTCGTACCACAACAAAGTGGAATGCGCCATAAAGTTATAGCGCAAGTATCAGACGTATTAAATAGATTAGGTATTATTCATAAAGTAAGCGGAAGTGTTAATCAAATAGAATTAACAAATGGTAGTTTAATAATCTTTGGTGGATTAGACGCTTCAAAGAAAAGTGTTAACTTAGATATTTCAAAAGGTTATGCTTCAACTAAACCTAATGGATTTAGATTTTTAATTTTTGACGAGTTAGGAGCAACGGAAGATTATCAACGTATAAATAATATTATTAATGGATTTGTTCGTGGTAAAAATAAATATCTTCAAATTATTGAAATATCAAACCCACCAATGAATAAAACGCACTCAATATATAAACGTTATAAAGAAATGGAAGAAAATGAAAATGCGCTTGTAGTACATACAACGGTTTACGATTTGCCTGTGAAATGGATTAATGACCGACAAATAAAATATATAAATAGTTTACGTGAAAATAATAAGCGTGAGTTTCAACATTCTATTTTAGGCGAGAGTGTTGGAATGGAGGGGCTAGCATATGAATTTAGTGAAACCGATATTTGGTGTGATCTAGATGAGTACATAGATTATCAAATATTTACAGACGAAGCAACCGTTAACGCAACTACATTTTGTTTGTATGGAACTACAGCAAACGGTAACGTGCATTTAATTGATTGTTTTTATCATTCTAGTAAAGACGATGGGAAACGTTACTCGCCAAGCGAGTACGCCGATAAATTTAAAAATTGGATTATTGATTTACAAACTAATTTTAATATTGACGTTGAACCGAGCAAAGTTATTACCGACGGTTTGCCGTTTACAATGGAATTGAAAAAAATAGGTGTCAAAGCACAGTCAATCGGTAAATTAAAAAATAGAGCGTTAAGTTATTATCTAAGTAATAAATTGATAATGGAGCGTAGTTTTAAAATTGTACGGAATAAACACAACAATATTTTTTACGAACAATTGACAAACGCAACTTTAGTATTTGATAAGAACGACAAACCGTTAGTTGACAAAAGTAAAGAAAGTACAAACGATAACGCTTATCATACGCACGCACTTGATACATTTTTATATTTTACTTTAGCAAATCAAAAAATTATATTGAAAGGAAAACAATGGAAATAGATATTTATGAATATACAAAACAAACAATTTTAGAAATTCAAAAACTTGAAAACGGATGGATATCAATTATGGATTTAAAACGAAAAATAATAAATAAGTTATCAGAATATAACAAACTAACAACGGATGAAACTAAAAAATTAATATGCGAAAGTTTTAACAATTTATCACAATGGGACGATTATATTTTTGATTTTGTAAAAGACGAATTAAATTGTGATATAATGGCGTGTAGTAGATTAATTGATTTTAGAAAGGAAAAATAACATGGGATTATTTAGCAAAAAAAATAAAGGATTTACATTTGAAGGATTGCCAAACAATTACTTTAACACGGAAGCTGTAACGTCAAGTTCTGTAATTAAAAGTGCGTTAAAAAAAAGTAATACATTTAATTATTACAATAATTTATTTGGAGATTTTGTTAAGTTTAATGAAACAGATAAACGTAATTGTGTTATATTTGACGTGCTTCAAGAGCGCGGGGAATTTTATGATGGTGAGTTTAAAACTAATATATTGAATAATATTATTCAACGTGTGGTTAGTAATATATTAGACGATTACAATTTAACAATTAATAATGAAGAACGCAACGATATTAATATTATCATCAATGGCAAAACAAAAACATTATTATTAAATGATAAATTGTTATGTAATATTGCTGGTAAATGTTTATTATATAATAAATGTTTTGTTTTATTTGATACAGATAAATATGACAATATTATTGACGTTCAATTATTAAATCCGTGGCAAGTTTTTGAATACAAAGATAAAACAGTTGTATTGAGTTTTGAAAACAACGAACCGATTGTCAAAGAATTTTACGACGACAAAATTGCTACATATAAACGAAACAAAAAAAACGAATGGGAACTTAGTGATACTAAGGATCACAATTACAATTTTAATTTAATACACAAAATAAATTATAATTATAATTTGATTAGTGAAGGAGTTCTTGAAACTATCTTATCACGTAGTTACATTATTAGCGCTATGAATAAAGAAGTTTTAACAGGAACGCAACAAATATTTAGTGATGCTACGTATTTAAATAATGGTTATGAATATGGACGTTTAGTTTATCGTCACATTGATACTCCGGAAATGGCACAACTTGGAGACGACAAACCGTTTTGGCAAGTTGTTACCGGAGAAATGCGAAGTGATAAGTTTAAGGAATTGTTAGAAATCAATACCGATATTATTGCTAGTAATTTAATGTTAGATAAACTAACAATCGGAATGGAAACGACGCAAACAACGGCTACGGAAATTAGAACAAGAACAATTACAGCAATAAACACAATTAATGATTTAAAACAAAAAACAGAAGACGCTATCAACGTAATGCTTAAAAATTTTAATCAACAATTAAATGTAGAGTTAACAATTGCACCATACAAAAATAATGATAAATTAACATTAATTGAAATGGGTCAAAAAGCGCTAGCGTCTGGTTGTATGAGTGTTGAACGTGTAGTTGAAATGGTAAACACTAATTTATCTAGCGAACAAAAACTTCACGAAATATGTTTAATTAAAATTGAAAACAATAAACAATTAACAAAAGACGAATACGACTACGCATACAGTAATGGTTTAATTGATAGTGGTTACGGTGATAGCGAGTTATAATGTATACATATGATAATGGTATAGTTAGACTTGAAAATAAAACACGGAAATTATTTTATGAATTCCAATATAAAGTTACCGATTATGTTTACACTAACGTAGATAATCCAACTACTTTAAGTTATAATGATTTTAGATTGCAATGTTTAGCGCTTCTAGATCACAAAACGTTAGATAATATTTTCGATAGTTTAGTTAAAGAAAGTAAAAAACAAATTGACGTAACAGCAAAAACTTTTGATTTAGAAATTGCTAACGAATTATATTTATATACAAACGAGAAAGTTTACGACGAAATGTATGAATTGTTTCAAACTAAAATAAATGAAACGATAGAATATTATTATAACATTTATTTAAATATAAAAAAACAAACGCAAGTATCTCTAAATGATAACGTTCTTAATTTATTGTCTGAATATTCTTATAAATATAACGAATTCAATTTTAAAAGATTATTAAATAAATTAGAAAATGAAAACAAAAGCGTTTATGATATTTTAATAAATACAAATGTTGTATTAGCACAAACAAAACTCAACGGATTAAAATATCAATATGATAGTTTAAATAAATATCAACGTCAAGTTAAAAGTGAAAGTGGCAAACGTAAATACAATTTATCAGATTATTTAGTTATAGCGTTAGTTTATAATATGCGTAGTTTATTTTGGGATAATATTAAAACTATTTATAAAGATAACGACGTTCAATTAGTAAAATGGGATAACACAATGCCTAGTAAAATGTGCCCGACGTGTCGTGAGTATTATGGTAAAGTTTATTTATTAAACGAGTTAGAAGAAACTCCACCAATGCACGAACGTTGTCGTTGTGTTTTAATTCCACAAGGCGCTAAGGATCACAATCAAGTTTTTGAAACTAAACAATTGCCAAACAACAACTTACGCACTAATTTTGAAAAACAAATAAAAAACTTGACAAAATAAAATTAATGCGATATAATTAACTCAGGTTAACGTTGTGCCGCGAACAACGGAATATAAATTACGTGTTACTTACACGGTTAAAAATAAGGAGCGAATAATGGATATTAAATCATTATTACAAAATATGGCGAATGAAAATGGTGAATTGAATATCAACGAAATTGATTACACTTCAATTGAAAATGAATTCAATAATGAAATTGGAAAAGTCGCTAAAAATGTGCGTGATAAAGAACGCGCAAAAGTTGAAGAGCGTGCGAACGAAATTTCGCAAGTGAAAGTTGACGAATTAACACAAGCGAATAATGAAGCGAGCGACGCTATCATCAATGAACTTACGCAACGCATTAATAATTTAGAAAATTTAAATGCGGAAAATAAAAGAATGAGCGAAATTGAAAGTTTTAAAGCAAGAGCGAAAGCATTAAATGTTGACCCAGTTATTGTTGATACTTTAATTAATAGTAATGCGGACGTTACAATGTTTAATGACGAAACTTTAAAAACATTTAAAAAAACAGATATCATTGTTGAACCAAAAGACGAAACAACAAACGATACATTAGATACAGCAAACGAAGCGCAATTAAAAAGTGAAGCGCAACGTATCTTAAATAAATTTCGCAAATAGATAAAAGATAAAAAACTCATAATCATATTAAGAAAGGAAATATTTATATGGCACAAGATTTAAATTACTTTGGTGGATTATTAGACCAAATGGCAAATGAACGTGTAGATATTAATCGTATGTTTAACACAAACGATCAAAACCCTAACGTTCAAACATCAACTTTTTACAAATTAAAAAATATTGAAATCGGAGACGACAACATTGGTGGTTGTGGTTCAGTTGCTCAAGAATGTTTAGAAACAATGAGCGCAACTGTAACAGCTGATACTCCATTAGCAAAAAACTTAAGAATTCCTGCTTGTTTTAACGGTATTAGCGGAGTATGGGAACCACAAATCAACGACGCAACGTTATATGCGGTAAGTACTGCAATGGCAGACTCAAAAATTATTAAAGCAATTGAAAAATTAAAAACTCAGGCTGTTGACAAAACAGGATTATTAATAGAGCCAAGTATTTTAAAAACAGTAGGACAAATTGTTGAAACTTTATTAGTGAATGGTGTTGAAGACCCACGCGATATCGTATTATTCATGACGCCACAAGCTTTACAAAAATTAAGTTTTGAAATTATCAACGTATCAACTAATGGATATACGCAAGCAACAGGAACTAGTTTACGCGCATTAGGATTTGATAGTATTGAACAATACATAATTGATACGTTCGGAATTGGTGACGTAGTGCGTCTTGAAGGTAAATTAATGAATAACGGTAAAGTACGTAGTGACAATAATCAACAAGATTATATTGACGTTATCGGATTAAGCAAAGATGACGCGCTTTACAAAATTTATTGTGAAACTCCAACACAGTTAGTATTCCAACCTTTAGGAAGCGACCCAACTGCTATCAAACCTTACTACCGTGTAGTAACTGGTGCTTTAGTAGGTGCTAACTTATTTAACACTAGCGCTTTATGTTATGGTAAAGGTATGACACCAGTATTTGAAGCACACAATGAAAATGAACACGCACATCCAAACACTAGAAAAGTAAACAAACAAGATAAATAATTTTAATTTACGGGTAGGGTAAATAATACCCGCCCGTTATTTTTTTAAAGGAAAAAAATGAAAGTAATAAATTATATTGACGATTACCGAGCATACGTTTTAGATCACTTCGGTTATGAAACGACGTGTGAAATTCCACAAATAATGACACAAATGCATTTAGCAAAAGAAAAGATACGAAATTGGATAGGTGACGATAATTTTAATAAATGTGTATGTGTTCGTAGTAAAGAATTAGATATCATAGATTATATTTTTGAATTGACGTATTATTATACGACGGCGGATTACGGCGAAGATTTACGCAAATTAGAGTTAGCGGTATATTTAAAATTAAAAAACAATGGACTTATTATTTTATAATGGAAAGCAAAACATTTTTAAATATTGATAATTTTAATAAACAAGTTGACGTTAAATTAAAAACATTTTGTGATAAAACAAATCAAATAGCACGTGCTAAATACGTGCCCGTCGCAACTGGTAAAACAATGATAAGTTGTAAATCTACTAAGATAAGTAAAATGGAATACGGATTATCTAGTAACAATTACGGTGCTAAAACTAACGACCCGAATAAAGGACGTTATGCTAGACGTAAAGCAAATAGAACATATAAAGCGTATGCGGGATACGGGCATAATATTTTAGTGCCGGCTGGTAAAAATAATAATAAAGCATTTTGGTTTAATCGTGCGAGTGAAGAATTGAATGGTAAATTTGATTGGAGCTTAACATGATACAAATTGATAAAGCAATGATAAAATTCTTTAAGCATTTCTATCAAGGATGCGGTATTACGTTTAGTGATCCTGATACTCCGGGATTAGCAAATAACATATTTATACCACCCGAAATATTATTATTAAAAAATAATTATAAAAACGTCAACGTTATTTTAACGGTAACTCAAAGTAAAATGACGCCCGATAATTCTAAAATTAAAAAAATGTATGAAATGTTAAATAGTGTTAATTCTTTAAATACTTTAATTGATAAAGACAATAATGAATATAATATAAATGGTATTCCTGTATTAACACATGATAAAGATTTACAAGGAACACGTATCGTAGGAAAAATCGTTGATATAGATTTAATTGAACAAAACGAAAAAAAATCAAAATATAATGTAACGCTATATTTAAAAGCGGTGCAATAGAAAGGAAAGAAATGGCAAAAGAAAATTACGGACTTGATAATTTACTTGAATATCAAAAATGTTTAACAACATCAAGCACTCAAAAAATTACTGTATTTTTAGGAATTGGTGACGAACCAACTTGTAAATATGAAAACATTACTTGGTTTAAATCAGGTGTAGATTTTGACATTACAGAAATTGGTGAAAGTATTATTGAAGGATCAATGGACGACCAAACTATTAGTGGAAACTCTCGCGAAGGTGCGGTTAACAACACAATTAAAGAAACTTTAAAAATTAGTATTAAACCAGACCTTAATTCAAAACTATGGAATAGATTAGGTAGTATTTATGCCGAAGATGCATTACAAATGGCAAATGGTGATATAATTAAATCATATATGAACGGTGGTTTCTTCGCTACAATTCGTGCGGAAGGTAAAAACCTAAAACGTGACGTTCAATATGTAAACTTAATCGCTAGTAAATTACCTAACGAAATTTTACAAAATTGGAGTGACGACGAATTAGCGTTTGAAATGGAATTCCAAAATTGGTTAAATCCAATTATTAAAAATTACGTAGTACCAAAAGATTATGGTACTCCACCTGGATTAACTTCTCCAACAATTACAACAAGTGGAATTAAGGTTACGGCAAACTTATTAACAGTAACACCTACTTTGAAAAATAGTGACGATATCGCTATCAATAGTGATGTTTACGTTCAAGTATTTGATAACGCATTAGATGAATTGATCGGAAGCGCTACGGTTCAAAGTGGTAAAGTAGCAACAATCAACGGTACATTTGATACAACTAAAAATTATAAAATTGTATTAGGTTACTTCGTAGCAGAAAATATGCCAGTAAACTCTACAATTGTAAATACAAAATAATTTAGGATAACGAAAGGACAATAATGGCAATTGAATTTAAAAAATTAAAAACTCAAAAAACTCCGACAATTAAAACGGACAAAGCATTTGAAAAAAAATATGGTCTTAAAATTGACGAACCATTAACTCAAAGCGTGTTGGACGTCGTTAAAGATAAAGACCGTGCAATTCAAAATGTTGCACTTAAAGAAATTAAAAAAATGGATATTAAAAATACAGAAGAATTAAACGACCCAATGGCATTAATAAATAAATTAAATGACGAGCAATTAATGAAAATGGTTGAAACCGAATTCGAGTTCAACGAACAATTAGTCGCTTCAATTAACGGAATGGACTTGGAAGATTTAAAAGAACATTTCGCAAACGTTTATGAAAATAGCGATTTGGGAAGTGAGTTATATTCTAATTGTATTAATGATTTGGTTGTCGTTATTAACAACTCGTTAAACGAATTTTCAAAAATGAAAGCTGAAGGTAAAGGGGCGGGAAAGTAGTCGACACGACGAAACCCGCCATTTTTGATTTAAATCAAGATTACGATTTTATATTCCCGGAATATGAAAAATGTTACGGCAATTGTTTTTGGCAAGATTATGAAACATTAGATTTTTATAGTTTTCAATTGAAACTTATCGCTCTTGAAAATAATTTCAAAGAATTATGTAAGGCGAGAACAATTCTAATTGAAAACCCACCTAACATTGATAAAGAAACTAAAAAATGGGCAAAACAATTCATGACGCCCGAAATTCAGGAATATAGAACACGTTTAGATCACAAAAATAATTTAGAAAATATAGACAATAAATTTAAATATGAAAACGTAGCCGTTCAACAAATGGTTATGAATAGATTGAGAGAAAGAAAGGGGGAGAATAATGCCAACAATACAAACGGTAACGATTAAGTACGTTGCTGATACTTCAAGTATCAAAGAAGGTATCAATCAAATTAAAAATATGAATAAGCAAGTCAGCGACGTTGGTTCAAATGGTAAAAACTCTTTTGATAAATTATCAAGTGGTGCTAACGGTGCGAAAGATAGCATCGCATCCTTCGGTGCTAAAATAGGAATAAGCGCAAGTATTATGAATAGCGTTATTGGTGCATTGCAAAAAGGAGCGCAAGCATTTGCGGGGTTCGCAAAAGATAGCGTAAGTGCTGCGTCTGACTTTGATGAAAACATGAATAAAACACTTGCCGTGTTTGGTGACGCGGGGCAACGATTTATTGATATGTCGGGTTCTATGGCAACGGCAATGGGTATGTCTAAAAATCAATATCTTGAAAGTATATCATTGTTTGGTGCGATAGGTAAAGCAATGAATATTCCTAATGACCAGTTAATGACTATGTCTGAAAACTTAACCGGATTAGCAACGGACTTAGGTTCATTCTATAACAAAAGTACTGAGCAAGCAATGACGGCGCTTAAAGGTGCTTTAACCGGAGAAACGGAAGCACTTAAAGAATTTGGTATCGTTGCCAATGAAACTACAATGGCGGAGTTCACGAAGGAACAAGGTAAAGCTTGGGCGTCTATGACCGCCGGAGAGAAAGCGATTGCGCGTTATCAATACATAATGCAACAAACCGGATTTATCCAAGGAGACTTTGCTCGTACTAGTGACGGGTTAGCAAACTCACAAAAGCAATTAGAAGCGAATATGGAAAATTTAAAAGTTGCTATCGGTACGGGATTAGTTCCAGTATTTGCGGATATCACTACAAAAGTAGCGGAGTTTGTAAGTGCTATTACAATGAGCGACGACCAATTAGCACAATCATCACAAAACACACAACAAAAAATAGACGAAACAAACGGTAAACTTCAAGAATTAGCAAACCAAGGGATTACGACGGGTGACGAAGTAGATACTTTAAAAGGACAACTTGAAGCATTAAGCAATCAACAAGTACAGACAGACAAAATTAAAGAGATGAAAGATTTAATAGACCAATGGAAAACTCCACTAATGGTAGTTGCTGGAATATTAGGAACAATTCTAATTTTATATACAGCAATTAAAACTGTAATGTTCTTGACAAACGCTATACAATTAATTATTAATACGGCGACGTCAATTTGGGGAGTATTAACAGGAATTGTTAGTGTTTTAATGTCTCCAATAACATTAACTGTATTAGCAATTGTCGCAGCAATAGCATTAATAATCGCTGTGGTTTATGGTGTTATTTGGGCGATACAAAATTGGGGAAGCATAACTGATTGGTTAATGGGAATATGGAATGGACTATGCGACTGGTTCGCGAGTCTACCCGACAAGTTTTGGGAATGGTTCAACCAAGCGGCGCAATGGTGTCGTGATGCGTTTAACGGATTATGGGATTGGTTTAAAAATCTAGATTTATTGAATATGCTTTTCGGAGCGTTAAAAAATATTGGACAATGGCTAAACGACAATTGTTTACAACCGATAATAAATTGGTTCAAAAACTTACCGTCTCATTTAGGAGACGCTATCAAAGGAATTGGGAATTGGTTTAAAGAAAATCTAAATCCCGCAAATTGGGGTTGGTGGGATTTATCAGCAAACGCACAGCCAATATTCAACTTATCAAATAAACCAGACGGCAACTATGGTTCAAGATATAACGTTCAAAATATTAGTTATAATATCTATACCAAAGCGGACCCGAATTTATCATTTATCGCAAATCAAAAAGCGATAGTTGACGGTGGTCAAGGTTATGGATTTAATAACAATATGTTACGCTAGAAAGGAAGGCACAAAACATGATAATAGAAGTAGTAAATAAACTAAACGGACGTACGGCACAATTTTGTGATCTTCCGACGTGGCAACGTTTTAATTATCAAGGTTGGACTTTGCTTCCACAAAATTACGGTAAGTTTGTAAATGACGAACGTTTAGAAAATGAAACACAAAGATATATATTAGTTAACTATTCCGGTTTTTATGATAACAATAAAATTGTAAGTTGGACACGTAATGGTATCGCCGTTAATGGGCAAGTTTTTAAAACTAATAATTTTGAGAATAAAACAATTCAATGGAATTTTATTAATGCTACTTACGGTAATACAAAAGATGGTTCAAGCGCTAACTTTTTAAACTCAATTTTAATGTCAAAAAATACGCCATTAACAGTAAACGTTTATACTAACGAAAATATGTTCACACAAGAGTTTTATTCAAGTGAAGAAACGTCAACGGAAAATGGTACAATTCAATTAATTAGTGCAACAGACGGTGACGGTATTTATTGGCACGACACAGAACCTGTTATTAAAACAGCAACTAAATATGTTAACGATAATAGCGACCCAAAACCAAATGGATATATCATTAAAAAATTAAAATACATTCCACTTCACAAAAAACAACCGAGCAAAGTTAAACCAAACCAATTAAGATTAGTAGTTGATACAGTAAACGACGCAACGGTTATTAGAATTAAAGTAGGTAATCAAGCGACAACAATCCGTGGTAAAATTATTATTGAAAATAAACTAACGGGTGAAACAATGGAAATTAATCCACAAGCAAATGATAAGTATTTCATAGTTGACCCTATAAATAAAACAGTTGTTAATGATAAAGGCGACGATAGAATACAAAACACTAACAAAGTTTTTCCGTGGCTACAATCTGGAAAAAATGAGTTTATTATAACGTATGAAGGTTATCAAGATATAGATAATGAGAAAATATTCTCAATTGAATATTATAATAATTACACGGCAATTTTTTAAGGAGCAAAATGTTTTACGGAAAATATGAACTTGATCCAGAACAAAAACTATTTAACGTTTATTATGTTGATAATCAATTAGGCAAATTAATTGAGTTTAGCGACTTGCCTTTTATTAAAGCAAATGACGTTAACATTGAATTAACAAAATCGCATAAAGACGGCGACGAATTAACAATTGATTTTAAAAATTATGATGATTATCAAAAGATAAAAAAATACTACTCACAAAGATATACGTTTGTTTTTGAAATGCTTCTAATAAATGGGAACGGCGACTATCAACAAGTTGAATTATATTTCATGAGTGGCTACGACGAGCAATACAACGGCGAGAATGAGTTCAGCGTTGCGATACAAGCAAGTGATTGGAAAGGATTTGTTGAAGAGCGTCGTTTAATTCCGCATAACGTTCTAACTGATAATTTAGATGATAACGACTTTGATAAATTACGTTGGACTCTTGGGGAGAATGTTAACGACGTATTTCGTGAGTGTTATCGCCGCACTATTTTTGAAGGAATAGAACCGAGCAAAGGTGCGAGCGTAACTAAACGTGAAAGTAGACAAATACCCCTTTTACAAGACTTTCAGCCGCAATTAAAAAACTTAGGTTGGCCACATTTCATTGAAGATCCAATGACTTTGGCGGAATTGCGCAAGCAATGGTGTGATTTACAAAAGCAAGGTATTGATTGGAAAGAAGGACTGTGGGAACCAAAAGTTCACGCTTATGTTACAGAGCAAGACAAAATAATAGTAGACTATTACAACCAAAGATTAATTAAATTAGACTATAAAACAAACGCAAATAATTTAATTAGTGATATCAACGTTAAATATAATGCGTTAGAACGAATAGATAATCAATGTGTTAAATCAAGTGAAAAGGATACGTATTATTGGAATGAATTACCAGATTATGGACGTGGACGTTATCAATTATTTACGGCCGACGGAGCAATTGAAACGAATGCTCCTGGTAAAGACGGAGTGTATGTATTATATCCATTAGCAACAAAAGCACAGCAATTAATCGGAAAAAATAGTGAAGAGTTAACTATTTCTTGTAAAATAGAATTAGCGGAAATTCCGTTATTATTCTTTACACCGGGAGACGTTATCGCTTGTTATAATATGCCTTTGGATGAATTAAATACAGCGTTCCAAATTGATACAATTAAACTAGCGAGTAATCATGATAACGGATACTTAGAATTTAGTATTGAGAATATGGTACAACGACTAAACGTGTGGGATTACATTTTAAATCCACCATTTCCAAACGGTAAAAAACAACAAGAACAAACGGAAATTGAATTTATAGAAATATAGAAAGGAACACAAATGGCAAATAATGTAGATTTTACAAATGAACGTCCGTACGACCAAAACGAGCACGCGCGAGCATTAAAAAGTGCGTGCGCTAATCGTATTGACGGAATGAATTATTCAAACGAAAAAATTGAAAGCGGATACGGAATTATATTCGGATCACCTTTTCAAGTTGACGCTACACAAATTAGCGGAAGCGGATACATTACAATTAATATTGAATTATCAGAAATTGGAAACGCGGGAATAGGAAACGTATCAATTACGAAAGAAAGTACACGCCAAAACGTAGATAATGGAAACGTTAAGAAATATTCTATATATCAAGTAGACGGAACGAAAGTTATTAACGACTATCGCTATAGCGACATTATTAAAGATATTGAATTAGGTGGAAGTGGAAATAAAGTTCATTTTAATATTAACGGTGTTAAATCAAATGATTATACTTTACCGATTACAACTAGCGGAAGTGTAGACTTATCAAATTATTATACTAAAAATGAAGTTGACACAAAAGATAGCAAAGTTTTAGAAAATGTAACTAATTTTCAAAATACAAGTTGGAAAAATATTAGCGGCGGTTTCTATGGCGGTAAAGACATAAATCTAACTGATAATCTGTGGACGTACGATTTCATAGTGTTTGCTTATGGTGACGCCGAATACGCTACTGTTGATTTAAGAATAATACGAGCGTTAAATAATATCAAACGTGGTGGTTCTGGAATTGTTAAATGGAATTTCTCAAGTGCTAATATTAACGGCGGTAATCCACTATATCGCGCTATGTCTTTACAATTACGCGACCGTGCGATTGCGTGTACTGGTTCGACTGTTTTTAATGCTGGAAATAAGGCGATATCTACAAATAATGGCGATTATGCTATCACTAAATACGCTTTAGTTAAAATATCAACGGATTTATAATGAATGATAACAACAAATACGAAATTGATTTAACAAAAATAAATGCCAAACTTGATAGTTTAACTGAAACGATAACTTTAAAATTAGAATTGACGTCTCAGCAAATTGAAAAAAATTTACGTCAAGATATTGAGAAACAAAATGATGAAATTAAAAAACAAATGTTAAAGAATGAACGCATTTTCAACGATAAATTAAAACGTCTTGAATTACGCGTTTATGGAATTGTAATCGCGATTAGTACTATTATTTTTGTTTTGAGTTTTGTGCTAAAATTAAAATAACGAAAGGATCATAAACATATGTGGAAAATTATTAAAAGTATTTTTAAAAGAATTTGGAAAATATGTAAGAATATTTTTACGTACAACGGCGAGTTCAAAAAGGACTTAGACGACGTTATCGTAAAGTTTAAAGAATTATGGCTTGAATTAAAAGATTTACTAAAATATACTAAATAACGTAATTCTTTATATTAAGCTTTTTAACGCACTTTAATACTTAGTAGGGTTATTATACTAGAATAGTATTATCGTGCGTATAAACACGCTTAGAGCGCTAAATACGAGTGTTTAAGGAATGAAAGGAGCAAAATGTATACTTTTCAAGAATTTAAAGGCAATGTTTTAGGCAAAAGTCTAGATTACGATGGAGTAGCGGGTTATCAATGTGTTGACTTAGTTAAAGTTTATCTTGACTGGTGCTTCGGTATCAAACCGGGTGCTTGGGGTAATGCGAAAGATTATTGGAATAACTTAAATAGACCAGGAATGGCGGAACACTTTTATCGCGTACAAAACACTCCCGACTTAGTAGTTCAGAAAGGTGATATTATAGTTTGGGGAGCTATGAGTGGTAATCCTTATGGGCACGTTGCTATTGGACTTGGCGAAGGAGACTTAAATGGTTTTCAATCATTGGATCAAAACTGGGGAACTTCTTATGTAAGACAGGTGGGCCACAATTTTAACGGAGTACTTGGCGTATTAAGATTAAAGAACCCACAAGAAATAGAACCACCTGTTATAGAAACGTTCACGCCAGAACCAGAAGTAGTAACTTATAATAACGAGATTAGTTATAGAACGCATATCGCTTATACTGGTTGGTTAGACTGGGTAAACGGTGGACAAGTTTCAGGAACAACAGGACAAGAATTAAGAATTGAAGCAGTACAATTTAACTTCCCTTTTAGAGCAAACGTCAAAGCTCACATAGAAAATACAGGCTGGGTAGAATATAAAGATATAAACGCCGATACAATAATAGGAACTACAAACCAAAGTTTAAGATTAGAAGCGTTAATCATTGAACCGATTAATCCAGAACATAATTTATATATCTGGGGACACGTTCAAAACTTCGGATGGCAACAACGACAATATTGCGACGGACAAATGGCAATAGGAACTACAAACCAAAGTTTAAGATTAGAAGCTATACAATTAGATTATGAATAGTTGATAGTTGATTATAATTTTGTTATAATAAAAACGTGGTAATGGATTACCACGTTTTTAGTTCAATTTTTATCAACTCTTATTTTTTATATTTTTCGAACTACTAAAGATAGAGCGTAACGCTCTATTTTTTTTTTAT
>ERZ1034949.938-NODE-938-length-15723-cov-14.785359_pt1 | contig 15723 bp, 11 predicted proteins | sample MGYA00520590_ERZ1034949 | MGnify/ENA primary metagenome ERZ1034949 (study PRJEB33766, sample SAMN09781752) | gut metagenome | biome: gut microbiome | host: Homo sapiens | place: Madagascar | study: EMG produced TPA metagenomics assembly of the PRJNA485056 data... | reverse complement strand
AAAAGTGTTGACGTTTGCAAAAAAATCGGTATATATGGTTTTTGTTAAATGAGTTTGGTACTTCGGTACGAACCGGCCGGTTGGCAGAATGGCTCATGCAGAGGACTGCAAATCCTTTTATATCGGTTCAATTCCGGTACCGGCCTCCAAAATCATTCCGACTTAGCTCAGCGGTAGAGCAATCGGCTGTTAACCGATCGGTCATCTGTTCGAATCAGATAGTCGGAGCCAAAATAATAGAGATTGATATTTATCAGTCTCTATTTTTGTTTTAAATCAAAATAAAAAAACAAATTTTATTTTTTATCGGCAAAGAGTCAGAATTTTAGTCAAAGCAATTACCGAATCTTCTAAAGAAATTTGTTGTCCATTCAAAACACAGCTGTTTGTCTTTTCATCATAACGGCAATACGGCGTTGCAAACTCCCTGCCGTAAATAGCACTATCATCAATATGTACGCATATGTTTTGCCGTTTGCAATACTCTGCTTTAGCTTTATTCCATAATTCATCTTCAACATGAAATGAACCATCATCATAAAATTCCACCTGATGACGCTGCTCATAATAGTCATAAATACACCAAAGCTTGCTATACGGAATTTGATATTGATTTAAATAAGCCAAAATAGTTTCACGCGGTCCGCCACTGATAATATAAACTTCAATTCCCTGTTTCAGCGCCGTTTGGCAAAACTTTCTGAAAAATTCAGGGTTTGTATTTATAACGCCATGAAAATCAATACCTATTTTAGGTTTAATATCCGTTTGTGCCATCGCCAAAATTTTTTGCATACCATTCTTTCAATGAATTAGGACTGAGCATAGACAAAGAATTTATATCAACTTTTGCATCATCGGCATTACCGGTAATTTTATAGGTAGCGGCAAAAATCGTTCCATCCTTGCTGGCAAGCAGATTTCCGACCACCGGAATTTTACCCAAAAAGCGGTTAATGCTATAAGCCGGAGCAATCACTCCTTTCATTTTTATATCGTCAGTAGCGCGGTTATAAGTGCCATTAGTGGTAATTCCGACCACATTGCCTTCTGCCTTAGCCTGTTTCAGGGTCAATATTTTATATTGATACTCAAACGGCGCGTTAAAATGCGTAAAAGTCAAACCGTCGCCTTTAAGCAAATCAAGCATACCCGTAAAAGACGCCACGCTCAAAAGTTTTGCCACCACCGGAGCGTTTTGAATACTAAAATCACGCACCTGCATATGTCCGATAAACTTTTTATCCGCTAATCGGCGCGCCTCAATTTTCATAGTTCCTCCAACCATATTGTCATATAGGCGCAAAACTTTGAATGTGCTTCCGGCATTGTTACTATCAATAGAAAGATAATGTTCCTTGTTGCCCTTTGGAATATAATCCAATTTCAATTTAATTGATTTATCAATACCATAGTTGCCAACCATGTGCAGTTCTTCCATACCGATACCCTTACGGATTTTGGCGCTGCCGGCAAAGTTTTGAATCGGCGTGGTATTGTTGGTCCACAAGCTGTTAACCGTCATAAATATATCGGTATTATTTGCTTTTTCAAATCCATCATCGTCATTTGCCTGCACCGGTAAATGTTTATTATCTTTCTGCCGCTTGCTTTTAATCTGTTCAAAAAACGGTGACAAATCATAACTCAAACCGGAAATTTCCACTTTCAACCATGGATTTTCGGAATCGCTGATACTAACCTTAGCGCGCGCTGAAGTTTTCGGACCTTTTATTTGATTGATATCCACCGATTTCACTCTGCCGCTTGGATACATACTTAACCCTCCGGCAATATTAAAACCGGATTTTTGCAATTTTATATTGCTTACTGATTTTATTTTATCTTTTATCAATACAACATCTGCGCTGGCGGCAGCCGTTTGATTTAATGGTTTAACAAAGCCCAAATAAGCAAAATCAATCGCCGTATTCTTCAAGTCGGCTTTGACTTTTACGGCTATCTCATCATTTTGCTGTACCGTTATGTCTGCGTCAACTATGGCATAACCTGAAATATTAGGTTCTTCTAAAATTGCCCAATTGATACCCAAAGCTTTTTTAGCCTCATCATCAAGTTTAAAGGATATATTGCATTTACTCTTATATTTTTTTTCGGCGAATTTTTCATTTATTGCTAATTTAATCGGCAATGTATCATATTTTGCTTCACCGCTAAGACTCCAACCTGCCGTATCAACCGACAACAATAAATTTTTTGCCGACATTGTATGTCCCGGAACAAAATCAGAATTAGACACATCATGCAAATCTGCTTTCACGTCAACTTTTATATCTTTACCGTCCAAATTCTGTTTCAATTCAAAATCAAGCTTCAGCTGCACATCCACATTTCCGTGAATTGTTTTTGGGTCAACTCCCATGCCGGCGGCAATTTTAAGCGGCGGATTGTTAATAAGATTCAGAGCATCTGTAATACTTGAATTTCCAATAAGATTTATGGAAATAAAATTGTCATTTTTATTTAAATCATAAATATTTACATTGCCGCCGGTTATAATAACGCCGTCGCTGACCCCCTTGTCCACATCAATAGATATATTTTGCATACTGAATTTGGCGCGGCCATAAACATTATGCACATCAGGCATACCGTCAAGATAATGCAAATCACCGTCTTCCAAATCGGCAACCCCGTCTAAATTCAACAAACCAAATGATTTTGTTTTATTATCATAACCAAACTTGAATACAAAATTGCCATTTTTAGCCTGCCCTCCGGTCAAGCCGTCTTTACACCATTGCCAAGCCGGCTCGGCTAAATATCTGGGCCAAAAGCGAGACAGATATTCCAAAGAAAATTCATCTATTTTGGCCGTAAATTCAGCGGTTACACCTTCTAACGAATGTTCAAGATAATAGTTTTCCAATCCTTTGGCGACAAAACTGATTTGCGCAGTCTGTCCGCCCATTTTGAAATCGGCGTTTTTAATATTCAGCTCGTCAAAACCGCCGGTAAGCTCTCCGGCAAGCAGCATTTCGTCAATTTCATAATTATATTTTTCATCATTATCAAAAGTCACAAAACCGTGTCCGCCATCCAATTCAAAATTTATTTTACGCACGGCATCGCTTAAATAAGCCGCCGCATTTTCCGGATGCAGCAAAATTTCAGACCCATCTATTTCTGTGCTTACTTTGCCGTTTACTGGCACTTCGATACGAAACACCGATTGTTCGGTGTCAGCATTTTTATTTTCAAAGCTGTCCATAATGTCCGATAAATTCAAGTCCGAAAAATAAACTTCCAAATCCAATTTATCACTGGTTGCATGATATTCGCTTTCAAACCCTACGGAAGCAACCTTATCATTTAAGTTAACCAACGCATCGGCATTAAGCTCCAAATTTACCAAATTACGGCTAAATTCAAGATTCAAGTCCGAAAGCATCCATTTGCGCCCTAAATCAACCTCATGAAATTCCACTTCGGCGCCTTTAATATTGATATTATTTACATAGCTTTCCGGATATATTTTTTCAGGCGAATTATAATTGTTCAGAAAATCCTTAAATTTATCGACATAAAATGCTAATTTCTTTTTATTTGCCTCATCTATATGCTCTTTTTCAACCCCGTAATCCGCAAAAATATATGCAGTCGGACTATCCAAACTCACATCGCTTGGAGCAACAATTCCTTTTAGCAAAGCCCTCAGACTAAAAGACAGATAGAGCTTTGGCGCGCTTATGGCAAAAGTTCCGTCTTTCTTTTTCAAATTTATATCTTCTGCGGTAATGCGTAATGGCTGTACAGAACGGACAAGTTCCAAATTTACATCGCCGATACCGACGCTATAGTCACTTTCATCATAGTTCAGCGCCTGAATAATATATGGTTTTAAATATGGTACGGAAATAGGTCCTTTATATAATGTCCAAAAAAATAAAAGCAGCACCACAAACATTCCAACCATAAAAAAATCTATGGTCTTACGAAGAAAATATAATTGCGGTGATAATTTTTTCATATTTTTTCCAAACTAAAGAACAGAATTATCATTTTGTATTTTTTGCGCCAACGCCGCCGATAAAAATAAATCTATATCTCCATCCAAAACACCTTTCACATCAGCGGTTTCGGCATCGGTGCGCAAATCTTTTATAAGTCTGTACGGTTGCAAAACATAAGAGCGAATCTGATACCCCCAGCCATTATCTCCCTGATTATCACGCACTTCCTGAGCTTTATCGGCACGTTTTTGCATTTCTCTTTCATATAATCGCGCGCGCAGCATTTTCCAACAGTTGTCACGGTTCTGAAATTGCGAACGCTGAGTTTGGCTGGAAACGACAATACCGGTCGGAATATGAGTAATACGCACGGCGGAATCAGTTTTGTTAATATGCTGACCGCCGGCACCTGATGCCCGATAAGTATCAATTCGGCAATCAGCTTCATTTATTTCTATTTGAATATTATCATCCACCACCGGATAAACACCTACAGAGGCAAAACTGGTATGACGCCGTGCTGCGCTGTCAAACGGAGAAATACGCACCAACCGATGCACTCCGCTTTCGGATTTCAGCCATCCATAAGCATTATGTCCGCCTATTTTTATGGTAGCCGATTTCAGACCGGCGACATCGCCTTCGGTTTCTTCAATATATTCAACCTTATAGTGATGATTTTCTGCCCAGCGCGTATACATTCTAAGCAGCATTTGCGCCCAATCCATAGCCTCTGTTCCTCCGCTGCCGGCATGTACTTCCAAATAGGTGTCGTTTGCATCAGCTTCTCCCGAAAGCAAAGCTTCCAGTTCGGCATGCTTAACCATTGACTGCAATTCTTCTAAATTATGCTGTAGCTCGCTAAGCATAGTTTCATCATTTTCACTTTCGGCAAATTCCACCATTTCCGCATAATCATCAAGTGAGCGCACATACCCGTCATAAGCGTCCAACGAAGCTTCCAGAGTGTTTTTTTCACTCATCAGTTTTTGCGCTTTTTCCTGATTATCCCAAAGATTGGGGGCAGCAGACAAAGCCTCTAGCTCCTCGCGGCGCTGCACAGCATTGTCATAGTCAAAGAGACCTCCTCAGCAATTCTAAAGATTGCTTGATTTCATTGATTATATTATAAAATTCGGCTTTCATTTTTAATATTCGCCTCCCATTTGCACTGAACTATCATCATTTTCCGGACCGGCGATATTATCATTATCGTCGCCGATTACTCTTTGTTTATCATTAAATTCAAAATCAGGCTTTAAAGCTTCGATAATCACCGTCGAATCGCTTGGTTGCGATGGCTTGCCGGTCTGTGGGTTTACACGCACCAGCTTAATACCTTCCGGAATACGGAAATTTGTATCCGGTGTATTTTTCAAAGCTTCGGCCATAAAATCATAGAAAATAGGCAAAGCAGCATGCGCACCAGTTTCGCTGCGTCCCAAACTAATCGGCTCATCATAGCCAACATAAACGCCGGCCACCAAATCTGGAGTAAAACCAACAAACCAAGCGTCCTTCGTTTCATTGGTTGTACCGGTTTTGCCGGCAACGTGACGATGCAAACCATTTAATCTGGCGCCTGTTCCTCGTGTTGCCACACCTTCAAGAATAGAGGTCATCTGATAGGCTGAGAGAGGGTCGACCACCTGTTCTCTCATCACATGAAAATCAGGCGCCGGTTGATTATTCCATTTTACGGCATTGCAATCCGGACACGGAGTTTGCTCATGCCGATAAATAGTATGTCCCTTACGGTCTTGAATGCGTTCAATCATATAAGGAGGGACTTTTTTACCTCCGTTAACAATCACGGCATAGGCCGCCACCATATTGATGACTCTGGTATCGGCCGCCCCCAAAGATGAAGACAGATAAGGCGCCAAATGGTCGTTTACGCCAATACGCTTTGACATATCTACAATTTTATCCATACCTATATCCTGCGCTAAACGGACTGTCATCAGGTTTTTAGAAAGCTCAACGCCACGGCGCAAGGTCATAAGTCCATAAAACTTTTTAGAAAAGTTTACCGGTTTCCATTTTGGCATTCCCTCACCCTGGTCAAGCACAAACGGAGCATCCAAAATCAAGTCTGTCGGAGAATAGCCGAGCTCAAGCGCGGTCAAATAAACAAACGGCTTAAATGTCGAACCGGTTTGGCGATAAGCCTGTGTGGCGCGGTTAAATTGCGATTTAGCAAAAGAAAAACCGCCGACCAAAGCCAAAACTTTCCCTGTGTGAGGGTCCATAACCGCCATGCCGCCTTCAATTTTCGGTATTTGCCGCAGATTATAATTTTCTTTATCTTTCTCGGCGGTTTTTTCAACATAAACCACATCGCCTTTATGCAGCACTTGTTCAACCGAAGTCGGAACCGGTCCCATATTCTTACCTTTTTCCGCGTGACGCGCCCATGATAACAGCGACAATGGAATTTCACCGCCTGCGCCTGAAACTGTTTCTATCTCCGCCTTATCTTTAGTAACCTTCAATACCACGGCTTTTTGCCAATTTTCTTCAGCACCGCCGGTTAGTTTAGCATCAGCCAAGTTTTTTTTGTAATTTTCATCAATTTTTATAGTTGTAGACGCACCGCGCCAACCATGACGGCGGTCATATTCAAGCAAACCTTTGCGCAATGCTTTAGTTGCGATTTCCTGCAATCGAGGGTCAATAGTGGTACGTACAATCAATCCGCCCTGATACAAAGCCTCATCGCCAAAATTGCGGCTGATGGTACGGCGAACTTCTTCGCTGTAATATTCAGTATCTTTCAAAAATCCGCTTTTACGCTCAACCACTTTCAGCGGACGTTTTTTAGCTTCTTCAGCTTCTTTTTCGTCTGCATATCCATCTTCAACCATTCGAGATATCACCCAGTTACGGCGAGCGACAGCCGCATCATAGCGAGTTTTAGGATTATAATTATTAGGTCCTTTAGGCAAAGCCGCTAAATAAGCAATTTCATCCAAAGTCAAGTCATCCAGCGACTTACCAAAGTAGTTCATCGCCGCAGCGGCAACACCGTAGGCACGATTTCCCAAATAAATTTCATTTAAATAAAGCTCTAAAATATGTTCTTTGGAAAAAGCCTTATCTATTCTTCGCGCCAAAATCGCTTCTTTTATTTTTCGGGTATAAGAAAGCTCGGAACTGAGTAAAAAGTTTTTAGCAACTTGCTGAGTAATAGTCGAAGCGCCTGCCGGACGGCGTCCTGTGCCGATTTTTTTCAAATTTCCCAAAACAGCGCGAATAATTCCCAAATAATCTATACCCGAATGGCTGTAGAAATGCTTATCTTCAGCCGCTATGAAAGCATGTTTGACTTTATCAGGAATTTTTTCAATAGGAACAAACAACCGTTTTTCGGCTGCATATTCCATCATAACTTGTCCGTCACCGGCAAACAAGCGTGTCGTAACCGGAGGTTCATAGGTTTCGAGCTGGCGATAATCCGGAATTGTTATATTTATTTTGGTCACGCCATAAGTAATGCCTATTGCCAAAATAATCAAAAAAAACAAGGCCATACTAGCTAAATATGATAAAATTCTCAGCATTTATACTCACTTAAGCAAATTAAAACTCAGCAAAAATTTATTACAATCACAAAAAAAAGCAATAAAAATATTGCAGTTTACAGCAGTTTAAATCAATTAGAAGCTATTTCCGGGTCGCTGAAATATTTATCAATAGCCGAAGCTGCCGAATTTGCCAGCTTTCTGCGATAAGCTTGAGTTTTCAGATTTGCTTCTTCGGTTTTATTAGAAAGATACCCCATTTCCAACAGGGCAGACGGTATATCCGGAGCCTTTAACACGGCGAAACCGGCAAAACGATGAGTATTTTTAACCAACTTTACACTTTTAGACATTTCTTTAACTAAATAAGTGGCATATTTTGATGATTTGTTGCGGCTATCTGTCTGCGACAAAGAAATCAGAATATCATTAACTTCTTTGGTATTCCCCCCCAAATCAACACCGCCTATTATATCGGCTTTATTTTCACGCTCGGCCAAAGCGGCGGCTTCGGCGTCTGAGGCTTTGTCAGACAGAGTATATACGGACAAGCCTGTTGCCGAACGGTTTTTCGCGCTGTCGGCATGCAAAGACATAAACAAATCGGCCTTATACTTTTGAGCAATTTTAATACGCTGACGCAACGGAATAAAAATATCCGTATTGCGTGTCAAATAAACCGTATAACCGCGGCGGCGCAAAATCTCCTGCAATTCCTTACCCATTGCCAAAGTAATGTTTTTTTCAAAAGTTTTACCATGTGCGCCTATCGCTCCTGGGTCTTTACCACCATGTCCTGGGTCCAAAACAATTATGCGTTTGCGCTTTGCCGCCTTGCCCGAAGTATTGTTTTCTTGACTGCCGAAACCAAACCATCCGTCATTGTTGGACTTTGTCTCCTGCGGTACAAATTTCGTATCATTCGTCACTACTTTTTTATTACCGATATTTTTTGAAAATTCCTGAGCCGTTGCCAATTTGGCATCCACAACAAAACGCCACGGCTTACCGCTTTGCGGAGGCAATAAAAAAGCTTTTTTAACAATCACCGGACGCGAAAGCTCAAGCACTATACGCTTATCATTGCCATCCAATTTGCCGATACGCGTCTTAGAAATTATCTGATTTCCGGACGCTGTAAAAACTTTATTTATGGAAGTATTATCTAAATCAATAACCATTCTTCGCGGATTCTCCAACAAAAACACGCGATAGTTAACACTTTGGCTCATATCAAAAACAACACGCACGCCATCGGCCTGATTACCAATACGAAAATCATTTACATTTACAGCAGCCACTGCAGGAGCAGTACACGCCAGCAGCCAGACCAACGCCGCCATGACATTCAAGATTTTTCTGAAAAACTTTAGCATATATATACCTCTTTGTGACAAAAGTATAAAATTTACTTATTACCATTCTGTTAACTTTTTTTATTTTTTAGGTAAAATTTTAAAAAATTTATTGTTTTTTTCATTATGCTGACATCGTTTTCCGGTTGAAAACGGTTTTAAATTTGAGAGTTTTATTAGACAGGAAAAAATCGTTTTTGACATTGACGGAAGCAAAAAGTTTGGGTTAGATAACTGCTTTTCCGGCATTTTTCAATAAGTAAGAAGAATAAGGAGAAAATAACGGAAAAGATAAAAGCAAAACACCTCAGCCGCCGTGCATTTTGGCGGTTTGGTAATTATTCTTTGATTGCGCCTAAGGCGATTTTTGCATTTTATTATCATACCCGTGGTATTAACGGCTCTTTTTCAGAGCCACGTTATGGGAATATATAAATGACTAAAAGAATGTTGATTGACGATACGCAACCGGAAGAAACGCGCGTTGTAATTGTTGATGGCAATAAAGTTGAAGATGTGGAATTTGAATCGTCTTCACGCAAACAAATTAAAGGTAATATTTATACTGCAAAAGTGATTCGCATTGAACCGTCGTTACAGGCAGCTTTTATTGATTACGGCGGAAACAAACACGGTTTTTTGGCTTTTAATGAAATTCATCCAGACTATTATAATGTGTCTGAAGATGTTATGAATGAAGTTAATGCCGAAGTTGATGAAATCATAAACAATAAGATTCAATATCTCAAAGAACGCGAAGCAGAAAAAGCACGTTATAAGGCCGAAAAAGAAGCACAAGAAGCACAACGCCGCCTAGAGGCCGAACAAGCGCGAGAAATTGAAGAATCTCAGCTTGAACCGGCGCAAAACGTTATTCCTGAAAATGACAACTATCTGCAAGACTGCGCTGAATGCCCTGCTGATAATTCTGAAAACGCTCCGGCAGACGAAAATCAGACCGTAACAACATCGGAAACAGAATCGGCGCCTGAAGCAGAGTCGGTGCCGGAAGCAGAAACAACCGCGGAAGAAAATTCAAAAAAACGCCGCCGCTACACTCGCCGCCCACGCAAAAAAAACGATTCTCCAAAAACATTGGCAGACGCAACCGGAACTGACGATGATTCCATAGAAGAAGATTGCCTGGTTGACGATGAAGACGACACCGATGGAGATTCAACAGAATATAATTTTGACTTACAGCGTAAGCTTCTGCGCGCTCGAAAATTATTTCATCGCAGCACTATTCAAGATGTGATTAAGGAAGGACAGACTCTTTTAATTCAGGTGGTGAAAGAAGAACGAGGCAACAAAGGCGCCGCTTGCACAACCTATATTTCTTTAGCCGGTCGCTATTGCGTTTTGATGCCTAACCGCATTAAAAGCGGCGGTGTTTCACGCAAAATCACTAACGCAAATGACCGTAAACGCCTCAAAGGAATTATCAAAGAACTGCCGCTTAATCCGGAAATGTCGCTGATTGTCCGCACCGCCGGTGAAGATAAAACCAAAGCCGACATAGTTCGCGACTATAATTACCTTATTCGCACATGGAACGCCATTCGCTACAGCGCCTTGCGCAATCAGCCGCCGGCAATCATTTATGAAGAAGGTAATTTGATTAAACGTGCTTTGCGAGATATGTATACAAAAGATATTGCCGAAGTTATTATTGATGGTGACTCCGCTTATCAAACAGCGCGTAACTTTGTTAAAATTTTATCACCGCATAATTTGAAACATATCAAATGCCGCCGTCAAGGTGAAGCTCCGGTGTTCCAACGTTTTCAGATTGAAGCTCAGTTGGATAAACTGCATAATCCGATTGTTCAGCTAGAATCCGGCGGTTATCTGGTAATCAATCCAACCGAAGCTCTGGTTTCTATTGATGTAAACTCCGGACGCGCTACAAAAGAAAAAGACATTGAAGAAACAGCGCTCAAAACCAATCTTGAAGCAGCCGATGAAATAGCCAAGCAGTTAAAAATGCGTGACTTGGCCGGTTTGGTTGTGGTCGATTTTATTGATATGTATGAGCCGCAAAACAATGTGGCCGTTGAAAAACGTATGAAAGAAGCCATGAAAGACGACCGCGCCCGCATCCAAATTGCCAAAATGAGCATTTTCGGACTGCTGGAAATTTCGCGTCAGCGTATGCACTCGTCCTTTATGGAAAGCAATTATGAAACCTGTCCATATTGCCACGGACACGGTGTCATCCGCACCATAGAATCGGGAGCGACTTTGATTCTGCGCGCTATTGAAGGCGAAGCCGTACGCAATGCAAACACAAAATTGACGGTTACCGTTCCGGCAGAAATAGCCGCATATTTGCTAAATCAAAAACGCAAACAAATTTCGGCATTAGAAGAACAATACAAAATTTGCATTATTATTGCTGCCGACACCTCATTAAAAGACGTATCTGATTTTAAGATTGAACGTGAAAAACTGCCAAATCCCGTAGCCTGCAAAGAAGCCGCAGCCACCTGCTATGAAGCAGATAATGTGGAAATAAGCAATGATACGGAAGATTCTGATGAAACATCCTCAGAAGAAACCGTTTCAGAAAACCGCAGTTTCAAAAAAGGAGGACGCAGCCGCCGTTTCCGCCGTGACAGAAGACCTTATGAACGTGAAGAAAAACAAAATTCTCAACCGATTGAGGAGCCTAAACCGGAGAAAAAATCATGGTGGAAAAAGCTTATTGGCTGATTCAACAAATCTATCTTATTTGTTTTTTAGGGTTATGCGCCGCCTTTTTACCGAAGGCGGCTCACAGCCAAGAAATTTCTCTTATTTCAGATGCCGAAACCGAAAATTATCTAGCTCAGGTTATAAAACCTATTTTTAAGGCTGCTGGCGTAAACTTCAATTCCAACAACATCTTTATTGTTAACGACACCTCTCTAAACGCTTTTGTAAGCGATGGCAACTATATGTTTGTAAATACCGGTACATTATTGAACATTGATGACACAAACGAGCTGGCCGGCATTTTAGCTCATGAAACAGGTCATATTTTAGGCGGCCATATTGTGCGCCAAAAGCTGAAAATGGAAAAAATGCAATATGCGATGCTCGGTTCCATGCTGGCTGCCGGTGCCGCCGCAGTTTCCACAGGACGAGGCGACGCTGCAATGGCTGTCATATTAGGTTCACAGAGTTCGGCTTTGAACAGTATGCTGAACTATCAGGTAGAAGAAGAACGCAGCGCCGATGAAAGCGCCGTAAAATTATTGGCAAAAACCAAACAATCAACGGCAGGCTTAAAACGTTTCATGCGCAAAATCAAGCAGCAAAATGCTCTGAGCGGTGTTGAAGAAAGCGACTACTTTCGCACTCACCCTATGACTAATGAACGTATCAGTCACTTTAACGAAGCGGCAAAAAACAATCATTTCAACGCTTTTTCTCCATTGGACGCAGAGTTAGCTATGATAAAAGCCAAATTTTCAGCTTTTATGCTGGATACTGCCAAAGTAAAACGCTTATATCCTGCGGGCAAAAACGACGCGCCGTCCCGTTACGCTCATGCGGTTTTAGACTTTAGACTTGGCAATGTTGCCGAGGCATTGGCGGAAATTGATAATTTAATCGCTTTACAGCCGAACAATCCCTATTTTTACGAATTAAAAGGACAATTTTTATTTGAAAGCGGACAAACCGCCGCAAGCATATCCGCCTATGACAAAGCCTTGAAAATACTTCCGGACTCTCCGCTGTTGAAAATCAGCATGGCACAGGCTGTTTTAGAAAATTCACCTAATAAGACGCAAGCGCAAAAGGCGGCAGCTTTACTGCTTCAATCTCTGGTAAGCAGACCTTCGCCTACGGCATGGCAGCTATTGGCGCGAGCCTACGATATTAGCGGTAAAAAAGCCGCATCATACTATGCTGCCGCCGAATTTAACTATGCTATCGGCAATTTAGAGGGAGCTGACAAACAAGTAAAACGAGCCAAAAAATCGCAACCGGATAAATCTGTTTTATTGAAACTTGAAGATTTAGAAGAACGGATTAAAGCAGAGCTAAAAGAACGTAAAGTTTTTTAGAATCAAAATTCCATATTTATACAGCAAGCTTCTTTATCGCCCTCGCAGGATTTGCATAAATCGTTAATCTCAGCCAAAGTAATGTCACGCAGACACTTTTCGCCTTGTACGCAATATTTGTCGCCGCGGTAAAGATTGGCATATTCGCCGTCTGTCCAGCGGTAAAAGCTTATAAACTGCACCGCGCCATGCAAAGGCTGTGCCAGATTTTGCATCAGTTCACGGCAAACATACGCGCTATATCCCGTCGAATAAGTCATTATACCGGTTTTTTCATTAACCACGCCGCCGATATAAATATCCATAACCAAACGATTGCTTCGAGAAAATAATAAAATTACATTCCCTTGAGAATCTGTCATTCTGGTATTATTTACTTTTTTCCATGTTTCCGGCACCAAAGAAGCGGCTTGGGCATAATCTATCAAACCTATCTGATTTCGGCTTTCAGTTTGAGACTGATTTCTAAACTCATTAGCATTTCCCAATAAACCATAAATCAGCATTGTATATTCATCTAACAGCTTGTTGACTTTAAACTTTTCCATCGCTTTGGAATATCCGGCGATACCGCCAACGCTTAGTACGCCGACAATTGCCAGAACTCCTAACATTTCTATCATTGACCGCCCAGCAGAGCAAGCGTCATTGCGAGCGGAGCGAAGCAATCCAGAACCCTCGCCCCTACTCTGTTCTCTCGCAAAATTTATACTCTTAAACATCTTATTCCTCCTCAATTGTGTAAAAAAAACGACCGTTATTTTTACACACTCCAAATAAGACGCTGATAATTCTTACAAAACCACAAAAAACATCGCAAATATAAAAAGTTATTGCAAATTTTACCAACCTTTGCTAGATTACAAAAAACAGCCTAAAAACTGTCCATTTTAAACGGTCGTTTTTTTTACACACTTTTAACAACAACTCTTTGATTTCAGTATTCAGATTTTATTTCAAAATTTTCTATTCAAAGATTCTTCCACATAGTGGATTTAGTACATATCAAAACTGTTTATTTTTGTCTTTTATTCTTAAAAAAATTTTGCAAAAGCGCCGTGCTTTCAGCACCTAAAATACCGCTTTCCACATTCGGACGATGATGACAGGTCGGAGATTCAAAAAATTTTACACCATTAACAACCGCGCCGCCTTTTTCATCTGCAGCACCGAAATAAAGATTCGCAATACGAGAAAAAGAAATAGCGGCCGCACACATGGTGCAAGGCTCCAATGTCACATACATATCCATATTCCATAGGCGTGCCTGCCCAAGTTTTTTACAGGCGCGCTGAATTGCCAAAATTTCAGCATGAGACGTGGCATCGCCATTATGCGCACTTTGATTATAAGCTGTTGCCAATATTTCACCTGTTTGCGCATCAACCACCACGGCGCCGACTGGCACCTCATCATTTTCGGCAGCAGTTTCTGCCAAATCCAGCGCCAAGCGCATATAATCTTCTTTTTGCATAACTTCACTCTTTTTTCATAATTTTTTGCTAGTATAGCGTAAAATATCTGAAAAGGAAGTAAAAATGGCGGAAAGATTAGCAAAATTTATGGCACGCAGCGGTGTTTGTTCTCGCCGCGATGCCGAGGAATTGATAAAACAAAAACGAGTAACCGTAAACGGAGAAATTATAGATACGCCGGCTTTCAATGTTGATGGTAGCGAAAAAATTTTATTAGACGGAGAAAAATTACCGGCAATAGAACAAACGCGTTTATGGCTTTATCATAAACCTGCCGGATTATTGACAACTCACAAAGATACAGAATCTCGCGCCACGGTTTTTGAGCATTTACCGGCAGGTTTGCCGAGAGTTATAAGCGTCGGACGTTTGGATTTAAACTCTGAAGGTCTTTTACTTTTAACGAATAACGGAGAACTTTCACGTAAGCTGGAACTTCCAGAAAACGGCTGGAGCCGCCGATATAAAGTTCGGGTTCATGGTTTTGTAAATAAAAATAAACTGGCAGATTTGTCAAAAGGCGTTACGGTTGATGGTGTAAATTATGGTCCTGTAAAAGCCGAATTAGAAAGCCAAAACGGCACAAACAGCTGGCTTGTTGTTACCTTGAATGAAGGCAAAAATCGTGAAATTCGTAAACTTATGAAATATATAGGTTTAGAAGTTGCGCGGCTTATACGCCTCTCCTATGGTCCGTTTCAACTTGGAAGCCTGAAAAAGGGCGAAGTACGTGAAATTCCGCAAAAAGTACTGAAAGAACAACTTGGAAGTAAGATAAATCTATGAGAATTATAGCTGGACAATATCGTGGTAAAAAACTTTTTACTCCTGACGGAAAAAATGTCCGTCCGACTTCGGAACGGGCAAGAGAAGCCGTTTTCAATATTTTAAATTCACATCTGGATTGTGATTATGATTCCATTCGTCTGGCCGATATTTTTGCCGGCACCGGAGCTTTCGGACTTGAGGCTATATCACGCGGCGCGGCAATGGTTACACTTGTGGACAAAGACACAACCTTAGCCGCAAAAAATGCAAAAATATTTATAAAAGAACAATCTAAAATCAAAATCATTAAAACAGATGCTTTGAATTTGCCGCGTATTTCCGACAAATTTAATATGGTTTTTATGGACGCTCCTTATGCAAAAGGTTTGACAGAAGAAGTTTTAAAACAGTTGACTCAAAAAGATTGGCTGATGGAAAATTCTCTTTGCATTGTTGAAATAAAAAAAGATGAACATATTGATATTCCGGAAGAATATAAAGTTTTAGATGAACGTATTTATGGATTGGCAAAAATCTTATTTTTAGATTATAAAAATACAAAATAATTGTTA
>ERZ1034949.934-NODE-934-length-15786-cov-4.786663_pt1 | contig 15786 bp, 7 predicted proteins | sample MGYA00520590_ERZ1034949 | MGnify/ENA primary metagenome ERZ1034949 (study PRJEB33766, sample SAMN09781752) | gut metagenome | biome: gut microbiome | host: Homo sapiens | place: Madagascar | study: EMG produced TPA metagenomics assembly of the PRJNA485056 data set... | reverse complement strand
TTCTGGCAGCAGTAGATAACAACGCTGAGCTTCTGAGACTTTCAGCATCATCAGCAGGAAATGATCACAGACTTGGAGCTAACGAGGCACCTCCAGCAATCATCTCAGCATTCCTTGGAGAGCAGCTCCAGTCGATCGTTGAGCAGATCATCGAGAAGGGTGAGGCTACAGAGTCACCAAAGGGCAAGACATATGTATCAGGTGCATCAACACTTCCTACATTTACAATGGATGCCACAGATAGAAACAGAACATCACCATTTGCATTCACAGGTAACAAGTTCGAGTTCAGAATGGTTGGTTCAACACAGTCCATCGCATTCCCAATGATGGTACTTAACACAATAGTTGCAGATCAGATCAAGAAGATGACAGATGAACTTGAGGGTGCTGACGATTTCGAGACAGCCTGCAAGGCACTCATCAGAAGAGAACTCACAGCACATCAGAGAATCATCTTCAATGGCAATGGTTACTCAGATGAGTGGGTTGAGGAGGCAGCAAAGCGTGGTCTTCCAAATATCAAGTGCATGGTTGATGCTGTTCCTTATCTTGCAGCAGATAAGAGCGTTAAGATCTTCGAGAACCTTGGAGTTATGGATAAGGCAGAGCTTGAGGCGAGAGCTGATGTAATGCTTGAGAACTATGCAAAGAAGATCAACATCGAGGCACTCACCATGATAGAGATGTCTAATGAGGAGATCATTCCTGCAGTTATGGAATATCAGGCAGAGCTTGCAAAGGGTGCAGCTGAGATCAAGGCTCTCGGAATTGATCCTACAGTTCAGGTATCACTTCTGAACACTATCTCAGAGAAGCTCACAGAGCTCAAGAGCGCTACAGTAGCCCTTGAGGAGCTGGTTGCAAAGGCAGCAGATTACGAGGGAGATACAGAGGCCTGGGCTAAGTACTTCCACAACACAGTATTTGCAGCATTTGACACAGTGAGAAAGCCTGCTGATGAACTTGAGAAGGAACTTCCAAAGACAGCATGGCCATTCCCAACATACGAGCAGCTGTTATTCGAGCAGTAAAACATAGATTGAGTTTACTAATCCTACTAAATTCTATATAAAATAGCTTAGAGGCATCCTGTCTGCGCATGTCGCAGGCGGGGTGCTTTTGCGCGTTAAAATCCCGTCAAGCGCGCACATGCGAGAGCTTGCTCGCGGCATGTAGCGCATTTGACGGGATGACGCGACATGAACACGAAGGCCGACAGGCCGGAGTGTGAATGCCGCGCAGAATTGCGGGAGCACGAAGTGCGGAGCAATTCTGGATTAACGCGCAAAGCGTGTAGAGAAGCGCGCACATGCGAGAGCTTGCCCCTTACTTCAAATTCTGCTATTATATACAGATGTGTTGTGATGTATTTTTGCACCGGCCACGGCATAAACAGGATCATGTGTGTGGCGAATGCTGAAAGAATAGGAGCATAATTTGAAGAATTTATATATAGCAGAGAAGCCCAGCGTGGCGAGGCAGTTTGCCGACGTGCTGGGGGTGAAGGGCAATGCGGGAAATGGTTACCTGGAGTCGGATACAGCGGTTGTCACATGGTGTGTCGGACATCTGGTCACCATGAGCTACCCGGAGGTCTACGATCCGAATCTTAAGAAGTGGAGCCTTTCAACTATTCCATTTATTCCAACTGAATACAAATATGAAGTTCTTCCTGACACAAAGAAACAGTTCAATATCGTTGCGGGATTGCTTACCCGCGATGACATAGGCTGTATCTATGTGGCAACGGATTCGGGACGAGAGGGAGAATACATATACAGGCTTGTGGATTCAATGGCTCACGTAACCGGCAAGGAGAAACGCCGTGTGTGGATCGATTCACAGACCGAGGAGGAGATCCTCAGGGGAATCCGTGAGGCGAAGCCACTCTCAGAGTACGACAGTCTCAGCGACGCAGCGTACCTTAGGGCCCAGGAGGACTACCTTATGGGTATCAACTTTTCAAGGGCGCTGTCGCTGAAGTTTTCAAATGTAGTCCAGAGGTATCTCGGCATGGACAGATGTGTCATAGCCGTGGGCCGTGTCATGACCTGTGTCCTCGGTATAATAGTGAAGAGAGAGCGTGAGATCAGGGAGTTTGTAAAGACTCCGTTCTACAGACTCGTTGCAAATGTGGGCGAGGAAGGACAGACATTTGATGCAGAATGGAAGGCAGTGAAGGGCACAAAGTATTTCGAGTCGCCTCTTCTGTATAAGGAGAATGGATTTAAAGAGAGACCCGCAGCGGAGCAGCTTCTGGCGGAGCTGAAGGCAGGGGAGCCCGAGGCTGTGGTCCAGGCTGTGGAGCGCAAGAAAGAGAAGAAACAGCCTCCGATGCTGTACAATCTGGCGGAGCTTCAGAATGACTGTTCATCACTTTTCAAGATCAGTCCGTCCGATACCCTCAAGATAGTCCAGGAGCTCTACGAGAAGAAGCTGGTAACCTATCCGAGAACAGATGCCAGAGTGCTGTCAACGGCCGTGGCAAAGGAGATAGGACGGAACATATCGGGACTTAAGAATTTCCAGCCTGTGGCAGAATTTGCACAGGGGGCCATGGAGAGCGGCACATATAAGGGAATCGCAAAGACGAAATATGTGAACGATAAGCAGATCACCGACCACTACGCCATCATACCTACCGGACAGGGCTTTGGAGCACTTAGAAGTCTGGCACCTACAGCTCTCAAGGTATATGAGATCATATGCAGGAGATTCCTCAGCATATTTTACCCTGCTGCAGAGTACCAGAAGATTGCAATGACACTCTCCAAGAATGGAGAGAAGCTATTTGCCAACTTCAAATATTTGATAAACGATGGTTACCTCAAGGTGGCTGCCAACAGCTTTTCCAAGAAGAAGGATGATGTGAAGTACAGCCCTGAATTCATAGCAAGGCTTGCGAAAATAAAGAAAGGTTACAAGCTGAGCGTCCAGGGAATCGACATAAAGGAGGGCGAGACATCCCCGCCTAAGAGATACAACTCAGGATCACTGATCCTGACCATGGAGAATGCAGGACAGTTCATAGAGGATGAGGCACTCAGAGAGCAGATCAAGGGTGCCGGAATCGGAACAAGTGCCACAAGAGACGGGATCATCACCAAGCTGGAGAAGAACAAATATATATCACTGAACAAGAAGACTCAGATAGTGACTCCAACATTTCTTGGAGAGATAATATACGACATAGTGTATTATTCCATCAATGGTCTGTTGAGAGCAGACCTGACAGCGAGTTGGGAGAAGGGTCTTGAAGGTGTCGCTGAAGGTCAGATATCCAAGCAGGAATACACGGACAAGATGACCACATTTGTCACCAAATACACAAACCTTGTGAAGCAGATACAGAACCAGAATGGAATAACAGGAGTATTCGACAAAACGAAGGTCTTCTACGCCAAGGGCGGAGGTGTCCAGAAGAAGGAGACAAGAGCCACAGCCAGAACAGGCGCAAAGGCGGAGAAGAATGCGGATACACAGTGATTGCACATACTGATTCAAAGGTGTATAACATAGTATGTATCAGTTATATGTGATAGAAAAGGAGACTATTATTATGGAAGATATACAGTCAGTTGTAACAATAAAGGAGCTCTACAGCCTGGATCAGACCATGGCAAAGCCTCTTCTTGAGAAGCTTACCTATCCATGGGAGGCGCTTCCACTTATCAAGGATTTCGTGCTTGAGCTTGGAAAGAGCCTGGACAAGGATGAGTACAATGAGGTGGATGAGCATGTGTGGATCCACAAGAGCTGTAAGGTGTATGGAACAGCAACCATCCTTGGACCGACAATCATAGGTGCAGGCACAGAGGTTCGCCCGGGTGCGTTCATCAGAGGAAGCGTACTGGTCGGAGAGAATTGTGTGATAGGTAATTCAACAGAGCTCAAGAATGTCATCATATTCAACAACGTTCAGGTTCCTCATTACAACTATGTGGGAGATTCAGTCCTCGGCTTCAAGTCACATATGGGTGCCGGAAGCATCACGTCCAATGTGAAGTCTGACAAGACTCTGGTTCACGTTAAGGGAAATGTGGACGGACAGAGCTTTGACATTGCAACAGGACTTAAGAAGTTTGGTGCAATGCTCGGAGATAATGTTGAGGTTGGCTGCAACAGCGTCCTCAATCCTGGAACCGTAATAGGAAGATTCAGCAATATCTATCCTGTATCAAGAGTCAGGGGATATGTGCCGGGAGGCAGTATTTTCAAGGATAAGGATAACATAGTTGCAAAGCAGTAACGACCGTATAAACGGTGGGATAAATAAAGGACATATGACCGTATATAATACAAGATATATACGGTCATATGTCCTTTTGTTTTGGCAGAAAGCACCGTGACAGCTAGTTGATCACGGCATCCTTCAGGGCATTTCGTATGGAATCTATGATAAGTCTGGTAGTGTATGTGCTGTCTCCGGAAGGTGTTATATCGTCCACGGAAGATATGTAGTGAAGCTGAGTATTGATATCCTCGAGTGCCGTTTCAAGAAGTGGGTACATGGTGGTCACAGTCTCATCCACCTGTTTGAATGACACATCTGTGATGTAGTCCTCATCCACAGTGACCATGACGGACAGAGTGTTTTCTCCCAGAACAAGGGAAGATGAGTATGTCCCCGGTGTGTAATGTATCTCGTCGAGCTTAGGAGACGGATCAGTCTGGGCTGAGGTTGCGATGCTCCTGGCTGAACCACTGGTGTCATCCGAATCTTTGCCGCGGAACATGGTGATAAGTATAATGACAAATACGATCACAAGTGCCAGCAGTATGGCGGTGTATATGAGTTCTTTTGATTTTAATACGATAAGTTTAGTTGATGACATTATTTGCTCTCCCTGTTTTTTATATATTTTATTCACAAGAGAGCGATTTTATGAGAAAATTATTAACAGATGAAAAAACAGCATAGATAACAGTATATTGAGGTGTAAGGAGAATACAGATGGCAATACAGTTTGTACTGGGACCCGCCGGTTCAGGAAAAACAGAATATGTGATAAAGAAGCTGATAGAGGAGTCGATGGCTCACGGAGACCTGAATTATTTGTACGTGGTTCCAGAGCAGTTCTCCATGGAGGCGCAGAGAGATATAGTGACCATGCATCCGAGGCATGGAACAATGAACATAGATGCCATAGGCTTCAACAGGCTTGCGTACCGGGTATTCGATGAGCTGTCAGTGAATCCGGGAAGGGTTCTGGAGGACTTTGGAAAGAGCATGCTCATCAAGAAGATACTTATGGAGTCACAGGACGAGCTCCTTGTGTATGGAAGCTATATCAACAAGATGGGTTTTATAGATGAGATGAAATCCATGATGTCTGAGCTGTTCCAGTATGCGGTTGACAGGGATTCGATCGACGCAGTCATGGACAAGCTGGATAAGGACAGTCTGGTATACAGAAAAATGCATGACATCAGGCTTATATATAAGAGATTTGAGGAGTACAACAGGGATGGCAGCTATATAGTTGCGGAGCAGCTCATTGAATTGCTGGCTGAATGCGTGGACAGGTCGGATATGCTGGCACACAGTCATCTGTATCTTGACGGATTCACAGGATTTACACCGGTACAGATGGATCTTATCAGGAAGCTCATGACACGCGTTGAGAGCATGATATTTGTATTTACGATAGATGCGTCGCAGATAGGCTTCACAAAGCCGAAGGAGTACGAGCTGTTCAGACTCACCAAGGAGACTGTGCAGGCGCTTGTGAGAATGGCGGGTGATGAGCAGGTGGACATACTGGATAATGTCGTTATGTGTCAGGATCGCAGACCGTACAGATTCGAGAAAAGCAAGGAGCTTGCCGGACTTGAGGCCAATCTGTTCAGATACCCCCATGGCAGAGTCACAGGCGATGACGGAGACATACATGTGGTCGCTGTGGACAGGGCGGCAGACGAGGCTGAGTATATAGCGGGAAGAATACGAGAGCTTGTCAGGGACAAGGGATACCGTTATAAGGATATAGCCGTGGTTGCGGGTGATCTGCAGGATGTGGCAAGGTATTACCGTCAGGCGATGGAGGAATACGATATCCCTGTGTTCATAGATGCAAATATATCTCTTAAGGGAGATCCGTGCTCAGACACCATAAGGGCTTTCCTCGGTGTGATGACGGACAACTTCTCATTTGACAGCGTGTTCAGACTGTTAAAGTCAGGAATGACCGGTGTGGATCAGGACGACATTGAGAGGATGGAGAACTATGTGCTTCTCAGGAATCTTAGGGGTTACAGGAGCTGGAAGAAGGAGATAACCGATGACAGGAATCCTGACTATGCGGCAGACATGGAGTCTATAAGAACCCAGATCATGGAGCTTTTCCCGGACAAATGTATCGATGTGTGGAAGCCGGCAAGCCCTGGCTCCAAGAACACAGTGAGAACATATACGGAATCTCTTTACAGCTTCCTTGCGCAGCTTGATGTGTGCGGTAAGCTTGAGGCTCATAAGAAAGTGCTGTATGAGCAGGAGAGATGGGATGAGGGAGATGCATACGGAAGGATATTTGACAAGGTTGTTGCCCTGTTTGAGAAGATGGAGGCTATAATCGGCGATGAGAAGCTTACCGTAAAAGAATATGCGGGAATCCTGGATGCAGGCATAGCGGATATGGAGATCGGTATAGTGCCTCCGACTATAGACCGCGTGGTGGTCGGCGATATGACGAGATCAAGGCTCAACCATATAAAGGTACTGTTCATGGCGGGAGTGAACGAAGGCATAATTCCGAAACCGGCCAAGAAGGGCAGGATACTCTCCGGTGCAGACCGCCAGAGCCTTGAGGACTACGGTATAGAGCTGGCTCCATCAGATAAGACAAATGCGTATATAGAACAGTTCTATATATACACCACGCTCACCAAGGCGTCGGATATGATCTATGTGCTGTGCCGAAAGATCGGAGAGGATCTCAAGTCCATGAAGCCGTCATACCTGATAGACAGGATAAAGAATATATTCCCGGATATACGGACGGAGGAGTATGATGTGGACGGTCAGATGCCGGAGACTGCGGCGGGAGCGCTCAGATACATCATCAGACATTCTGATGACGCTGAAGCCGGGGAGACGCTGGACGCTGTCAGAAAACTGCTTTCGAAGATGGGATATGGCAGACAGCTCAGATCGATTAACTTCGGACAGAATTATGTTAACTCGTCAAAAAATCTGTCTCCAGATACTGTACGCCTTATATATGGAGAGAATCTGGTGGAGAGTGTGTCCAAGCTTGAGCGGTATGCTGAGTGCCAGTTCAAGTATTTCCTGACATACGGACTTTCGCTCAGAGAGAGGGAGACATACAGGATAGGCGCTGCAAATGTTGGTAATATACTTCACAGCACCATGGAGAAGATATTCTCATTTGTCAGGATGTTCAGGGACAACGACTGGGTACATCTGGACGAGACGGAGCTGGAACAGAAGGCGGTGGAATTTGCAAATGAATCTGCGGAGGATGAAGCCGGGCTGTACTTTGAGGATTCTTCAAGAGCGGCATACATGAAAAAGCTTCTGGCGGATGTTGCGTCGAGGACAGCCAGGACGCTCCGCACATTTATCAGATGTGGGGAGATGGACCCGGAGAATTTTGAGCGGCGGTTCAACACATCGGAAAATGCAGACAACATAGACAGATATATATTCAATCTTCCAAATGGACTCACGATGAGCCTCAAGGGAATTATAGACAGAATAGATGAATTTACGGATGACAGGGATGCTTATTTCAAGATCATAGATTACAAGTCATCTGATAAGAAGCTGGATATAGACAAGGTGCTCGGAGGACTCCAGATGCAGCTCGTGACATACGGTGCCATAGCCTGCGAGCTTGAAAAGCGCAGGATGGCACAGCTTGGAAGACCTGGTGGTATACATGTGGGCGGACTTCTGTATTATACCTTTGACAATCCGGCATGTGACGTGACGGCAATGGGAGATAAGATCAGATACACCGATGACGGCATGGGATTTGCGGCCGATGACGAGGTGTTCGGGGGAGTGCTTGTGGACACCTTCGAGAAGAAGATACTTGAGGAGTCCAGATATTCAGGCCTGTACAATGGAGATAACAGGGCGCTGAAGGTCATGGACAACAGCTCAGCGACACTCAAGAACGGACAGAGCCTTGAGGAGACTCTTATAACAGATCTCATGGAGGCGAACCGCAGGAACATAGAGAGGCTTGCTGGCAGTATAGCCGAGGGAAGCATCGAGATAAATCCGGTCAATGAGGGCAAGACAAATGCGTGCAAATACTGTGATTTTAAGGGCATATGTGCATTTGACAGCAAGTATTCAGGCAATTCATACTCCAGGATTTATAGGGGCGAGGCGGAAAATTACAGCCGCAAAGCTGAGGATATAAAGAATATCAAGACTGAATACAAGAAGGTCAGGGGCGATATGGAGAAGGCCGTTAAGTCATGTGACAGCGCCCGGAAAAAGTATGAGGATGCAAAGAAGAAGGTAGATGACCGCGGCGATAAGGCAACACAGAAGATGAGGGATACTCTCGAGAGCACCGGCAGGAAGCTTGCGGAGGAGAGGGCGCATCTTGAGGAGCTGAGGGAACTGTCTGAACAGATAGTGAAGAGAGCTGCTGAGTTCGATATAGAGATAAGTGAGGAATGATGACATGGGAAAAGATATGAAGACTGACAATGGAATAAAGTGGACAGACCAACAGGCGCATGTCATCGACACAAGGCATGGCAATCTTCTTGTATCTGCAGCGGCGGGGTCAGGTAAGACGGCGGTGCTCGTGGAGCGTATCATAGAGATGGTGGCCGGAAGAAATTCGCGTGGTATCTGTGGATGAGCTTCTTGTCGTTACATTTACAAATGCGGCAGCGGCCCAGATGAAGGAGAAGATAGGACAGGCACTGCAGAAAAAGATAGATGAGATGATGGCGAAGGGTGAATATGACGAGCATCTTATAAAGCAGATGACATTGATCAACCATGCTGACATCTGCACCATAGACAGCTTTTGCCTTAGGATAGTTAAGGAATACTTTGCGAGGGTGGAGCTCGACTGTGCATTTGGCATAGCGGACGACACGGAGATGAAGATCATAAAGCACGACGTGATGGATCAGGTCATGGAGATGTGCTATGAGGATGAATCGGTCGTGCCCGGTTTCGACAGGTTGATAAGGATATTTGCGAGAAATGAGAGTGACAGTGCCGTGCCGGATATAGTTGAGAGGATAATAAAGGTTATATCCAGCTATCCGGGGCCGAAGAAATGGCTTGCGCAGGCAGCGGATGCCATGAAATTTGCCGTGGACACATCATCCACTGAGGGGGAGAAAAGAAGAGCTGTCATGGAACTTCCGATGGTCAGAACATTTGCGGACAGGGTGTACATGATGCTCAGAACTGCGGATGATATGGTCAGGGAGTGCCAGAAATATGCAACTGAGGCATATGGCCTTGAGGCGTACGGACTCCGTGTGGACAAGGATGCTGAGCTGATAACACACATGCTCAGAAGCTGTGGCGGGGAAGACGACCTGCACGTTGATCTGTTTGAACTCAGGGATATATACAGAACGTCGTTAAGACCGGAGGGACTCAAGATGGAGAAGGATGCCCAGGGCCGGAGTATATGCTATGCATTTGACAGATTTGTGAACCCGGGCGGTGGAGCTGACCCGGAGAAGAAGGAATTTGTCAAATCAAGGCGGGATGTGTATAAGTCGATCATAGACGACATAGTTTCGGTCGTCCTGGATGTGGATGACATTCTGAGGCAGGCAGCCATGACTGAGCCAGTGATATCATCACTTTTGAAGCTCACTGAGCTTTATATGGATGAGCTGATGAAGGTCAAGATGGACAAGAATATGTTCGAGTTCCACGACATAGAGGAGTTCGCGTTCAGGATACTTTGCGATGGAATAGAGGATGGCAGGGCTGTCCCTTCAGAGATTGGAAAGGAAGTCTCAAGGCGCTACAGGGAGATACTTATAGATGAGTATCAGGACAGTAACTTTCTGCAGGAATACATTCTGGCAAGTGTGTCGGGACACGGTGAGGATATCCACAACACATTCATGGTCGGCGATGTTAAGCAGAGCATATACAGATTCAGAATGGCGAGACCGGATCTGTTCATAGAGAAGTATGACAGCTACCGCAGGCTGGGTGATGCTGACATAGCGGACCCGGACATAGATGGCAACAGCATACTGCTGACCAGAAACTTCCGAAGTGAGATAAATGTGTTAAAGACGGTGAACTCAATATTTGCCCAGCTCATGAGGCGGGAGATAGGAGACATAGAGTACGATGAGGGCGCAAAGCTCAATTCCAGATTTGCCATAAGTGACGGAGAAGGGATGACGGAGCCGGATGACGTGGATCATGGCCCTGTATCAGAGTTCATACTCATAGACAACAATATGAGAGAAGCGGATGTATCTGAGGAGTATGGCAATCCTGAGGTCGAGGCAAATTATATCGCCGGTAAGATACGTGATATTGTTGACGGAAGTGAACCTCTGTATGTTGGAAGTGGTGCTGACAGGAGACCTGTCAGATATAAGGATATCGTCATACTGCTTAGAAGTGTGTCCACAGCATCCACCATATTTGACAGGGTATTTCAGGAGAAGGGCATACCTCTGTATATTGAGAGTGAGAGTGGCTACTTTGATGCTGCTGAGATACGGACACTGGTCAGCATGCTCTCCATAGTTGATAACAGCTACGTGGATTACGACCTGGCTGCTGTCTTAAGGTCGCCACTGGTGGGCCTTGATGAGGAGGAGCTTGCGGTTATAGTGGGTGAATACCGCAGCAGATACGAGAAGAACGGCACGGACTGGAACGCCAGACTTTATGACAAGGTCATAGATTATATGGACACCCATGTGGGCGAGAAAAAACACGCTGTGGACAGACTGTGGGAATTCCTCCGCATGCTTGACTATCTCAAGAAGAATAAAAATTATATGTCCATAAGCGACATAATAAGATACGTGCTGGACACCACCGGATTTTACTGGTTTGTCGGTGCCAGACCGATGGGAAGAAGACGCCAGGCGAATATCGACATGCTCATCAAGAAGGCGGATGATTTCGAGGAGAACAGCAAGGGCGTGTTCAACTTCATCCGATATGTTGATGAGCTCAAGACAAATGATCTGGATTTTGCAGAGGCTGATGTGGTCAGTGAGAATGAGGACGTCGTCCGAGTCATGACCATGCACAAGAGCAAGGGACTGGAGTTCCCTGTTGTATTTGTGTCTGGGCTCGGCAAGGAGTTTAATCTGATGGACACCAGATCAAATGTGCTTGTCCACCAGGATCATTATCTGGCGTGCGACCAGGTCGACCTCAGAACAAGAGCCAGAAGAATGACATTTTTCAAGCGGATAATGAGTAAGAATATCGTTGCGGAGACCTATGCCGAGGAGATGAGAGTCCTGTATGTGGCGTTAACCAGGGCAAAGGAAAAGTTGTACATGACCGGGTGCGTGAAGGATGCAGATAAATTCAAGGCAGCCTGTGATATGTATATAATCGGAGACAGGATGAATTATGCATCTATCATGAAAGCAAATGGCTATGCCGCCTGGATATATACCGCGCTCAGATATGTGGGAGAGTGCGATCATGTGAAGAGCATCGAGGTGGAGGCCGACAGCTTTATGTCTCCTGAGACTGATCAGGATGAAGCAGAAAATATGACAGTGGAAGCCTCTGAAGCGAAGCTCGACAAAGAACTGTATGACCATGTGAAGAACGGACTGGAATTCAGGTATGGCTACAGACATTCGGGGCTTAAGAGTAAGATGTCCATAACCGAGATAAAAAGACTTCAGGCGCACGGTGAGGATGCCATTACACCGGATATCCTAACCAGCAGGGAGTACAGTGCCAGAAGTGAGGTCCCAATCCCAGCATTCATGAGTGAGGAGAGGATAGTCCATGGAAATGAGATAGGAAACATTTATCACAAGATCATGGAGCTTGCAGACTTCTCAGGGAAAACTGTTGCGGATGCGGAGAAGGATGTCGGCAGAGTGTTTGAGCTTGGGTTATTTGATGAGGTGTACAGAGAGCGGATAAGACCAAAGAAGATATATAAGATGATACACAGTGAGATAGGACAGCGCATGGCGGCTGCGGGCAAGTCGGACAGACTGTACCGTGAGAGACAGTTCTACATGATGATGGAGCCCGGAGATATAATGAACTCACTTAAGGACTGCGGAGACGAGACGATAGTTGTACAGGGAATCATAGATGCCTATTTCGAGGAGGATGGAGATATAGTCCTTCTGGATTACAAGACAGACAGCGTGAAGGATGCGTCGGAGCTGGTTAAGAGATACCATGTCCAGCTCGACAAATACGCCGATGTGCTTGAACAGCTCACCGGCATGAAGGTTAAGGAGAAGGTCATATATTCATTCTGTCTTGATACAACGGTAAACTTGTAAACCATACGCTGAATTGATATAATAAGACCGGGTATGCAAAAACGATATAGTGATGAAAGGACATGCGCATGATAATAGCGGAGAATCTTAAGAAGGTGTATGGCGGAGACTTTGTATCAGTTGATGATCTCAGCTTCCATATACACAAGGGTGAGATAGTAGGATTTGTTGGACAGAATGGTGCGGGTAAGACAACAACCATCAAGATGCTGACAGGTATACTCATGCCGACAGAGGGCAGAGTAAAGATAAATGGTTTCGACATGAGAGAAAAGCCTATGGAGGCCAAGCAGTCGATGGGTTATATAGCCGACAATCCTGATATATTTCTCAGACTTACGGGACTTGAGTATGTCAATTTCATCGCCGATATATATGGGGTGTCGACCACAGAGAGAAAGCAGAGGATAGAGCAGATGGCTGAGCGCTTTGGCATGGAGGACAGCCTGAACAGACAGATGGTCAGCTATTCCCACGGTATGCGCCAGAAAATGATGGTCATAGCTGCACTTGTGCACAATCCACCTGTATGGATACTCGACGAGCCTATGACAGGACTTGATCCGAATGCGGCATACGAGCTCAAGAAGATGATGCGTGAGCATGCCGATGCCGGCAACTGTGTTTTCTTTTCAACTCATGTTCTCGAGGTTGCAGAGAAGCTTTGTGACAAGATAATCATGATAAGAAAAGGAAAGGATATATATCAGGGAACTCTCGAGGATCTTGAGGCACAGCACAGGAACAAATCTCTTGAGGAGATTTTCGTGGAGATGACGCATGAAGAATTTTAGGATATTGCTCAGTATGATAAGCAGGAATAATGATATGGAGATGCCGGAGCACGGAGATAAGGCAAAGGCATATAAGGTCATGGGAATTATCGCCATGTGCTGTATCATGATCCCGTGCTGTATCGTTGTGGGATTTATAGTTTACATAATGACTGCCGCACTTATGGAGGCAGGAGGCTGCACTGAGGGACTTGATCTCGTGATACAGCTCATGTCGGTGTTCGGCGTTATATTCAGCATCATGGTCATATTCAATCTGCTATATTTTTCGTCTGACCTTGATCATTTGCTGCCACTGCCTGTAAAGCCGGCAGAGCTTGTGGCTGCCAAGTTTACACACGCATATTTTGCTGAGAGTGTCATGGAGTTTATGGTACTGTTCTGTGGATTTATCGGCTACTTCGTGGCCGCGGAGATACGACCTGTATCAGTGATAACCTCGCTACTGGGTGTATTTTTACTCCCTGTTCTGCCACTTGTCTACTGCGGAATATTTGCGCTGATAGTCATGGCGTTTTTCAGCAGACTTAAATTGCTCAGAAATGTTGACTTCATGGTAGGACTTGCAGTTGTAGCGTTTGCAGGACTTTTCATCTGGTCATTTGCACAGATGGATTCGGTAAATATAAATAATTACATAGACAGCCTTAAAAATGGTGACAATATATTTATAAATGTTATGAATAAAATATTTTTCACCGTTCCGCTGTTCCTGAAGGCATTGAACAGTAACAGCATTTTGTATATGCTGCTCTTTGTGCTGGTGAATGCGGTATGTGTGGCACTGCTGTTTTTCCTCGGAAACCTGCTTTACCTCAGGGGCGTATACCTTGTGTCCTCAACCGGAAGGTCAGGACGCCGTCAGAAGGAGGTCGTGGGATTACAGAACTTTGCAATAAAGACACCGTTCAGATCATACATGGCAAAAGAGATAAAGACACTGGTGAGGACTCCGGCATACAGGAAGTATTGCGTTGTGGTCAACCTGATATGGCCGATACTCGTTGTGGCATTGTTCAATATACCTGCAACTGCGGATTCGATCAGGGCATTCAGAGACACATTTGGAAGAGGGCTTTTCCTGGCTGACATGGTCATGCTGGTTGCGGTCATCGCCCTGGCATTCTTTGCAACAGCGATGAACAGTATCGCATCCACGGCGTTCACCAGAGAGGGAAGCCATATATCATTTATAAAGCACATCCCGATGACATATGATCTCCAGATCCGCGCAAAGGTCTGGGTTAGCATGCTGTTCAGCGGAGTGACGATCGCGGTTACCACGGTTATCCTCTGCATATATATGGAGTGTAGTGTTATAGACAGTGTGTATTATGTTGTGCTGGGAATCCTCGGCTCGGGCATTTGCACATACACAGGTGTGCTTCTCGATTCAACACATCCGAAGCTTGACTGGGAGGATGAATACGGTGCGCTCAGAGGCAATCTGAATGCATTCTTTAATATGGCTATTGCAATTGTTATAGCAATTGTTTTGTGTGTGGCAGGATATCTTGTTTTCAAGTTTACAATGATCCCGTCATATGCAGTATATATTATTTTCTTTATAATAATGGGAGCTATACTCGTTATCCTGCGCAGAAAGACTATGCGCAGGAGTGCGTGGAATATAGACACTGATGTGTACAGTTATTAACAGGAGGCAATGAAAATGGCACAGAAAAATGCGTGGAACAAATACAAGAAGGATGAGATAAAGGAGCTGGAGAGCCTGTGTAAGGACTACAGGGAATTCCTTGACAATGGCAAGACAGAGAGAGAATGCGTTAAAGAGATCGTCAGACAGGCAGAGGATCACGGCTACAGAGATCTGAAGAAGATCATTAAGAACAAGGAGAGCCTTGCAGCTGGAGATAAAGTGTATGCCGTGTGGATGAACAAGACGGTCGCCATGTTCAATATAGGAAAGAAGAAGCTTGAGAAGGGCATGAACATACTCGGTGCACACATTGATTCCCCTCGAATGGATGTGAAACAGAATCCGCTTTATGAGAAGGGCGGATTTGCATATCTCGACACTCACTATTACGGCGGAATCAAGAAGTATCAGTGGGTAACACTCCCACTTGCCATACACGGTGTTGTTGCAAAGACAAATGGTGACGTTATGACAGTGAACATAGGAGAGGACAAGAATGATCCGGTATTCTGTGTTACAGATCTTCTCATACATCTCTCTCAGGAGCAGCTCAAGAAGAGAGCGGATTCAGTGATAGAGGGAGAGCAGCTTGACATACTGTTTGCAAGCAGACCGCTTGAGGGCAAGGAGAAGGAGGCTGTAAAGGAAGCTGTACTTGCGCTCCTTGAGAAGAAGTACGATATGAAGGAGGAGGATTTCCTCTCAGCAGAGCTCGAGATCGTTCCTGCAGGAAAGGCAAGGAACTGCGGTATAGACGAGAGTATGATCATGGCATATGGCCAGGACGACAGAGTGTGTGCATACACATCCCTTGTCGCCATGCTTGAGGCTGACGATCCGGAGAAGACG
>ERZ1034949.924-NODE-924-length-15946-cov-5.952489_pt1 | contig 15946 bp, 16 predicted proteins | sample MGYA00520590_ERZ1034949 | MGnify/ENA primary metagenome ERZ1034949 (study PRJEB33766, sample SAMN09781752) | gut metagenome | biome: gut microbiome | host: Homo sapiens | place: Madagascar | study: EMG produced TPA metagenomics assembly of the PRJNA485056 data set... | reverse complement strand
AATTCTTGTTTGGAATTTCAGGGTTGTCATGTTGTTAATTTTTCAAGGTTCTTTTCGCTCTCGCCTCTCAGCGACAACTTCTATATATTATCACATCCGAAGTTCTTTGTCAACAACTTTTTTATCTTTTTTCAAGACCTTTTCGGTTGCTGATGTCTGACCTCTTCGGCGACAACTTCTAAATATTACCACACCGAAGTGTGTATGTCAACAACTTTTTCAGATAATTTATAATCATGTCTCAGTGACATATCATGTTGTATACCTATAAAAGCTGTCGGCTGCTGTCTGCTCATGCGACAGCTTTTATAAGATACCACCACTACAATCTTATGTCAAGGACTTTTTTTATTTATCTGACAATTGTGTGCAATTGTTCTAAACAGCCTCCCCTACATATGGCAATCTACCTTCTACCTATTCTTCCTCTGGATATGTAAATCGCCATGATCTTCTGAACTCTGTCATCATATCCATGACATCCTTTGTATATTCCAGACACATATCTCCATCACCGGATATCGCACTCTCCATGTCCTGAAGCTCATACGCAAGGGCATCCGCATTTTCTCCGGCTGCAACAGTCTCTGTTTTGCCTGTATCTGTGTATGTAACCTTTGCCTCCCACGCTCTTGGATACTCCATCACCTCTATATATCCATTTTCACATGATACCATTCCACGTTTCGGCTGCTTCGAGTGAAGGGACAGCATAACGGTTGCCATCTGGCCTTCCTTATTCATAAGCAAAAGTCCTGCCTGCTCATCCACTCCAGTAGGCGCAGGCTTAACCTGTGAAAGGAGCTTGTCTGGCTTTGAGTCCATGAACCACCTTATAAATGACAGGGCATACACACCTATATCCAGCATTGCCCCTCCCGCAAGGTTTCTGTTGAAGAATCGATTGTTCATATCATAGTCTTTGAAGCTTCCAAAATTCATGGTTATGAGATTGACCTTGCCAAGTGCACCCGAGTCCAGTAACTCCTTAAGTTTTCTGTAAATAGGCATATGATAAATAGTCATCGCTTCACCTATGATCACATTATGCTGCTCTGCAAGTTTTACCATCTCTTCGAGTTCATCGCTGTTCAATGTTATAGACTTCTCCACCAATATATGCTTACCATTCTCTATTGCTTTTCTAATAAACTGTATGTGTGTATTGTGTGGTGTCGTTATGTATATCACGTCCACCTCCGGATCCGTGAACATCTCATTGTAGTCTGAATAAACCTTATCTATGCCATACTTCCCAGCAAATGCCACCGCTTTGTCATACGTCCTGTTACCAACCGCATAAATGTTCCTGCCATTCTTTTTGAGTGCCACTGCCATCTCATTTGCGATAACTCCTGTTCCGAGAACTGCCCATTTGATATCTTTCATGTCTGTTTCCTCCATATATAATTATGTATTTGGATTGTATATACACTATACATAAGCATCATGTCACTCCTTTGTATAAGCCATCGCCTGTTCGTGCCTTACTATTGACTCGTAGGATTCCTTTCTCATAGATGCAAGCAGCAGATATATTATCTCTATCACCATGGTTGCAGACACCCTTGAAAAGCAGTATCCATCAAGAAATAATTTTTCACGGGTAGCTGTTGTGATGTGATATGTGCTAAGCTCCGCAACACTTGATCTGGCATTATTGGTTATTGATATGGCGACTGCGCCGCGGCTCTTTGCCGCCTCCAATATCTGGATCACGCCTGTCGACTCCCCGGAGTTGGATATCGCTACCACAACATCCTTGTCGGTCAGATTATAACTGTATCCAAGTTCAGTCTCCCATATCGGTGTTGACACGGCACGTATACCTATCTGGTTAAGCTTATATGCCCCATCCATGGCAACCGGTATCGTATTGCCCACAGCCGCCATGAGGACTGTGTCGGCATTGTTTATCACATCCAAGATCTTTTTCAGTTCCTCTCTGTCGATCATGGCCACAGTTTGTCTCAGTTCTTCCATTTTATTCGACAGTATTCCTCTCAGAGAACCTTCCATATCATCCACAGATATATGTCCAGATATCTCTCCGTCATCCTTGGCATCCACGAGTTCTCTCGCCAGCGATATCTTGAGATGCGCATATCTGATTTATAACTGATCCTTCCATATTTTCCTATTTTCTTTCTTCTTTCGAAAATAATCCATCATATAGTGTCTTCTATACAATGCCACTAATAATTTTCTCAGTTAAATTTGTTTTCATATTTGTTGCAGACTTTAAATCTATTTTCATACCTTTTACAACTCTACCATCCTTCTCCCATCCAGTCAAACAAATGTATATTCGCTTGAAACTCATTTATCAAATAAAAACAGAGTATCTGGAACCCCTATCACGATACTCTGTTTTGAATAACTTTCTTCTATATAAATATATCTATTCGTTTTATTCGCCATGTGCAATATTTCTTGCTACATATACACCGCTTGCAGATGCGTGTGAAAGGGAGTGGGTTATTCCGCTGCCATCTCCTATGATATACAGTCCCTTATATATTGTCTCCAGCTTGTCATCTACCTCTACCTCCATGTTGTAGAATTTGACCTCAACTCCATACAACAGTGTATCTTCATTTGCCGTTCCTGGGGCTATCTTATCAAGAGCGTAGATCATCTCGATTATTCCATCCAGAATTCTCTTTGGAAGGACAAGGCTCAGATCTCCCGGTGTGGCATTGAGCGTAGGTGTGATGAACGCTTCCTCTATCCTGCTCTGGGTGGAGCGCTGTCCCCTTATGAGGTCGCCAAATCTCTGCACTATTACTCCGCCGCCCAGCATGTTGCTGAGTCTCGCTATGCTCTCGCCGTATCCGTTGGAGTCCTTGAACGGCTCTGAGAAATGCTTTGCCACAAGGAGCGCGAAGTTTGTATTATCCGTCTGTTTTGCAGGATCCTCATAACTGTGGCCATTTACCGTTATGATTCCATTAGTATTCTCAGTAACCACGGCGCCCCTTGGGTTCATGCAGAAAGTTCGCACCTTGTCTCCATACTTCTCCGTTCTGTATACTATCTTGCTCTCATAGAGCTCATCCGTCAAATGTGCAAATATGGCTGCAGGAAGCTCTACTCTGACTCCTATATCTACTCTGTTAGATTTTGTAGGCACATTAAGATCCTTGCACACTGTCTCCATCCATTTACTTCCGCTTCTGCCAACGGATATGATACATTTGTTACAAGCAAATGTACCCTTCTTGCAGAATACACTATATGTTCCATCGTCCAGCTTTTCCACAGTCTGTATAGATGTGTCAAAATAAAACTCTACCTTGTCCTGAAGATATGCATACAGATTCTCTAAAACTATATAGTTGATGTCCGTTCCAAGATGTCTGACCGAGGCATCCAGCAGATGAAGCCTGTTCTGCAGACACACTGTCTTGAATCTTGTACCGGCAGTGGAATAAAGCTTCGTACCCGCTCCGCCGTACTCCATATTGATATCATCCACATACTTCATGAGGTCTATGGCCTCGTTCTTGCCGATGTACTCATACAGACTTCCACCAAAATCATTGGTGATATTGTACTTTCCATCGGAAAATGCACCTGCACCGCCAAATCCACTCATGATAGAGCAGCTCTCGCACCCCACGCAGCTCTTGATCTTTGTACCGTCTATCGGACATTTCCTTCGTCTTAGCTCATGTCCAGCCTCAAACACTGCAACCTTGAGATCCGGAGCCTGCTTTGTCAGCTCATATGCAGAAAATATTCCTCCTGGTCCTGCTCCAATAATTATCACATCATACCTCATACGCGCACCCTCCAAAATCATTTTATATTTTTTGTTAAAACCCCATCCATACTCTGTATCCACACACATATTTTTACACAAAAATATAGTTGACCACGGCAATCCATGTCGTAGTCAACTATTATCGGTAGCTGGTAGATACGCCCAACCATATTATGGGCTTATACATATATAATTGTAATTCTTTCGTCATAAAAAATGATTGCACTATTCATATTTACTATATCTCACGCAAAATATCTGTGCTCATGTGGATGCCACAAACTGATCGTCCACATTGCATCCTTAAAAATTATAGCATATTACATTTAGTTTGCGCAAGCTCAACCGTCGCAATGCTCATTATATCATGATTCGCACCTACGGTGCTTTCCGTTGCTGTCGCAACTATCATGATCCAATTCGCCGCTCGCCAATCATGCAAGCATGTTGGCTCACTTGCGCTCATTATATCATAACGATGCTATGATTGCCGCGATGAATGTTCCAAGCAGGATTAATATGCTTATTACCAAAAGCACTTTCATAAGTATTCTTTTTCGCTTCCTCATGTTTTCTAAAACTCCGGTTGAATAGAACACCGCAACCAGCAACGCACCTATAGCAACTCCCATAAGCGTCCCCATCAAATAATCATAGACCGGAAGATTGTTATCTCTGCTGATCACCATCATCGTCAATCCTGCAATCAGTGAAACCAACCCCACTATGCTGAATATACGCAACCTCATCAACAATGTATTCTTCTCAGTTTCTGCATAATCCGCTACAAGCTGCAATCTCTCTTTCTCTTCCTTATTCATGTCCTCCCCCTTCCTTTCTCCATCAATGATATCCCTGATATCAACATCATAGAAATCTGCCAGCTCCACCAGGATACTGAGATCCGGCATGTTGCTGCCTGTCTCCCACCTTGACACACTGCGGCTTGTTACTCCAAACCGCTCAGCAAGCTGTTCCTGGGTAAGCTGTTTTTTCTTTCTCAGTTCTCTTAGGAATGAACCGGTCTTTTTCTGATCCATATCTGTTGCCTCCTTTCTATTGAACATCAGCCCATTTTAAGTTGCCTTCGACAAGGGCTGATGCTACATGTCAAGCTTTTGCTAAAAACTTGACACATTCATTGACAGAATAGGGTTTTTCGGGTGTTTTTTACAGGACATGATGCGGGAATTGGCTGTTTTATGTTTATATAAGGTCATGGCATATGTTCGGGCATAAAAAGACCTCCGAGGGCTAACCCTCGAAGGTCTGAAAATCCTTTATTTATACGGTTTATCGGCGATTACTCGATGATAGTTGCAACTCAACTGTTAATGTCACAAATTGTATTGTTTTGAATATTTCTAATGGTGTTTCATTTTATATAGTGGTACATTTTGTGATTATTATATCTATTTTGAAAGTTTTTAAAGTCCAAAATAAGCCCATGGGCTTTTTACCTCCAATTCAAATGAAAGGACTGATAACAATGAAATTAATACACGCAAGATATAACCCGATACACAATAGCATCGACATTAACCACTATGACGGCTACATTCTCCGGATTGACTGCAATCAGGCAGAATCCGGGATACAGACCACTCCTAATTCCCAACGGTGTCTGAATTCCCTGGCGATTGATAATCCGCTGGAATATGCAAGACTTGCTCTGGATGGCGAGATGCAGGCACGGGTGGATGCGGAGGATAGTTTGGAAGTGTTTTAATGCATAAATATATCGGATACCTTCAATTTCAGGAAGTATCCGATATATTTTTTTACGCTACATCATATATGTTCCGTTTTCCCGATAACTGCATTTATCACTTAGATTTCTCCATATACAATCTGCTTGTATGTTTTATTATTAACCAAAATCCGATTTGGAGAAATAACCGAAACATTTACTCCATTTTTATCTCTCTTCTTTTTAGTTATGTCTCCGTATGCAATAACCATAATTTTATCAGGGTATTTTTCTACTAATTCTTTTACCTTTGATATGTATATTTCAAATTCTTCCATCCCAGCCGACAGTTCATTCGAATAGAAAGCCTCCGGAAAAGCAATGTTTACGGTACTATGCTTTGTCGCCAAGTTAAAATATGCAAATTTTCTCTTGTTCTTATCCTCTTCTAACTGGACATTACTTATAAATCCATAAACCGATTTTCTACATCCAATATCATCCGTACTTATATATTCAGCATCCTCATAATGAATTCTTGGCATATATTCACTCTTATTGCCATTTTCATCACCTTCAAATACTACGGCTTCATCCTCGCCAATTACATCGACCTCCATACTACCATTTGACGGATCAATTATATCTTCGTCAGAATATTGTCTAAGTAAGCCCTCCATTTTTCTTTGTAATCGGCGCAAAATAGTTTCTTCACTAAGTTCTATGCTTTCATAATAAGCACTTAGCTTTTTCCTTCCCATTTTGCCCTTATAATCAACATGATAAGGACAACCTTCTTTATGTAAGTGCCCCTCTTTATTCCATGTGCTAAAGAATTTAACATTATTTTTTCTTTCTGTGAATTTGATTCTAGCCGGACATCCCTTGATACAAGTCAAATGCCCTTTATATTTTGTTTCATAGTCATTTTTATCTAAATCCCCGCAATAAATTTCCTTTTTAAAATCCCCTTTGACATTTGACCTTGCAAACATAATTTTTTTTGCCATGCACCATAAACTCCTTTCTCCTACAAAATTGTTACTCACAATTTTTTATTTGTAATAACATTCTTATTAAATTGTACACTTTTGTTTATTACACACCTACAATAACGCATAACAATTCTAGTTATTCAAATGTAATCTCTTCCTCGGCTTTAACATAAACATCAACCTGTGTACGCACATCAAGTCTGGAAACAACCCATCCTCTCATCATACACATCTTTATAAAGTCATCTATTCTGTTTTCACCATTCATTTCTCGCAAAGTTACAACAATACCAAATTGCAACCCTCTTCCGGCTTTCGGATCAAGTCTTTCTTTTGTTTTAATACTTAGTCCCCACATTCCCGATTGATACGCCTTGCGTGGACGACCATTTTCTTTTAACGCCTCGCTAATATGTTTGACATTATCCCACTTACGATACAATTTTCTCGCATCTTCTTCGTAGATTGTATTGAGACCTTCTTCTGCTTGTTTATTATAATCTATAGCTTTAATTACTGCTTTTCCCTTCTGCTCCGCAATTCTTCCAAAATGAATATCCATCTCTGTTGATGTATAATCAACACCTTGGTTTCGATCGCTTTGCGGAAAATAAGCAAGTGTAGCCTTTGCAAAGAAGGGATGTGCATTCATATCTTGTGGAACCGGAATATTATACGTATATACTTCATACTCATCTATGCTTCCAGACATAATAAATCTTATCTCATCCTCTCGAGAATACAAAATGTCCTCTATCCTTTTTGGTACAATGCCATATCCTTTTTCATATTTAATAGTATCCTGTCGATCCCATCCTGCCGCAGAATCAATTATTAAAGCTTTTGCCACTTCACGGCTTAAACCCATAACATGTATAAGATACGCCATTTTGCGAGTTATCCAAGGTGCCGCAAACGATGTTCCGGTTACAGTTGCCTTACCTAAAGGTTCACAAACAACGATTTTGTCAGGACCATCTCCACCATAGTAACAAACATCAGGCTTATAGAAGAAAGATAACACTGGACCTCTACGTGTATAAGATGCCGGTTTACCGTTAAAATCCACCGCATTCACAACCAATGAATTAAGCGAATCTGCCGGAGCGCCAATTTTATCAACATCCGAGTTCTTCTTTTTATTTGTACCTGCAACTACAAAAATTACATCATACTCATATTGAATTTTGTCCAATTCAGCAGCTTCAGGAGATATAAAATTTGCATCAATTTCCATTGCAGAACCCAATGATAAATTCCACACTTTTATATCGCGATTCTTTCGAACAATATCACGAATTTGCTTCAATATTGCGAACGAACTAAATCCGCCTGCTGTAGCCACTCCAAAGTGGCGAACCCTGAAATTACCACAATTATCTTGCAAGTTTGGATTGAAAGACGGACCATCAACAATAATAGATGTTACAGCAGTACCATGAAAATAATCCTCTGTATGCAATTCAATATCATCACTGATACATCTATGATACTCTACCCAATCACCAAAATATACTTTCTTATCAAACTGGGTATCGATAACTCCTACAATCGGCTCATTTCCAGGCTTTCCAATCGATAATTGTTCTTTATAGCCCTCACTATCTGTAATATCATAGTCAATCTCTGCAAAGTCCTTAACACTCATTGCAATCAAATAAGGAGCTTTATCACATAAAATGTCTATATCTTCTTTTTCCATTCGCAAAGTTGTTTCATCTATCATTTTAGCATTAATCATATTAATACCTAATCTGCTTAACAACTCTGTCGTATCAACACCTGTTTTATATATAGTTACAATAGACTGCTCCCTCGTTGTCTTAGGTGCACGATCAATACGGAAATTCTCCACATAAAAACAATCTACAAGTGTTTTCAGAAATGAACTTTTACTCATAATACTATCATTATATATGCCTGAATTAATACGTTCTGTATCATCACTTGAAATTTTTCCATTATAAAAATTTTGGATAATAACTGCGCACTTATCCAAAAGCATAACCGATTTCTTCAAAGAATCAATAGCAAGAAAGTAGGTAAATACATGTTTTTTCACCCATTCATTCTTGTTATTATAGCCCTCTGAGAACTTTGAGCCTCTCACAGATTGGTTAGGATGTTTTCCTCCATCTGACAGCAGAAGTTGAATTCTATTACTTTTTGCTACAACTTTTCTGTAATATACACTAACCAAGGCTCCATTGATTGTTTTTTCCTTATTCCAAAACGAAATAATATCTTGCAACTGATTTTTCAAGTTCAAAACATGCTCTGCACTGACAGATTTCCCCTTTGGTAAATTGACAGGTCCAAAACCACTAGGTGCTTTTCTCTTTTGAAATTGACCTTTTAATTGCAAAATATTATTCATCTTCACTCATCTCCTTTAACTCTCTAGCAACACTGCTCTTAGGTATTTTACTCAAAATTTCAATTTCTCTTATGGTGAATCTCTGTTCTTGCAGCTTTTTAATGTCTTCCGGTTTTTCACTTGTAATTGCATAATACAATCTTCTAAAATAGTCCAGTTCATCATCAGGATTACTAAATGCCACTGCTGTTTTTATCAAGTTCTTCAAATCCCCCGGATATGGTAATGGCGACAGCAACAGCATTATTTTTCTAAATAATCTTATATCCTTCTTCGCCAAGTTAAATTTAGTTAAGAACTTATTCAAATATTCTTCAGATATATCCATTAAATCGCTTTGTGAATATCTATTAAAATCAATCACCGAATCGAATCGTCTAATCAATGCTTTATCAAAATGTTTATACAGATTTGTAGTTGCTACCAACACTATTCTTTCATCCATGCGATCCATGTTTTTAAGCAACGAAGATGTTACTCGTCCCATCTCACGTAAATCGTTGGCATTTGTTCTGTCTAAAGCAACGGCATCTATCTCATCAAACAATACTATAACTTTTTCCGGATGAACAAAACTGTTTATTTCCTTAAATAGTTCCGACATATTCTTCTGTGTTTGTCCCATTTTGCTATCAATGATGGCCGAAAAATCAACCATATATATTTCTCTTTCCAATATTCGTGCCAGTTGCTTAACGGCCTCTGTCTTACCGGTTCCCGGTGCTCCTTGAAATAAAAATTTATTTATTCCTGCATTATGTGCTACTGCATGCACAATTCCTAATAAATCCTGAGTAATGTCTTCCGGCAACCATAAAGGATCACTTATCTTTTCAATTTTTTCAAACATAGCAGATTCATTCTCGCTCATTTGTGGAACAAATGTATTTGCATTTGACATCAATGCCATAATATATTCTGCAAGCTGATAATCTCCTACTTCGTCAAAATATCTTGCTATTTCATAAGCTTCACTTCGAAAACCCGCATCATTATTCTCCGCATGGTATTTAATTAAATTAATAACGCACTTCTTTTTCATATGATCCACTCCTAATTCTCTTTCTTATCTACACCTTAACACCTTGGGACATTTTTGTCAATATTGGGACAAATATTTTATTGGCATTTATTTTGGATGGTGATATATTGAGTATAGGAACAGAAAATTCCAATAAAAAAGAAACCAGCATCTAACGAATAGAATACTGGTCTCCTGCGTACATATGTACTTTCCCCAAAGCATTGTACCACAGATTAGTTCCTATGCTCAAGCAGAACGTTCATTCGTTACGGTTTCTCTATTATTGTTTACATAGATTACAATATTATTTTAAAAGGATAAACAAAATGAATGCAACAAAAATCAAAATGAAACCTGGTTGTGCAAATTCAACCAAAACAACAGAAATCGATCAGATTTATATCGAAGGCTGTACTAATCCCGGTTATTACAAAAAGGCTGACGTATATGATCATCTTAAGTCCCACCCCAACAGCATTTATGTTAACATCTCACCTTACTCTTGATAAGCAAAATCATCTTATCTTTGAAGCAGAGCGTGAACGGAATAAACTGGAGATTAAATTAAGCGATTTAAAGGGACTTGCAAGGCTTACCAAGAAAAAGGAGCTTGAAAGCAGGATTGCTACCAAAAACGAGGAAATCCGAACCCTCAAAGCCGGATTATCCGGCATTGTCAGACAGTATGGATTTGCAACGGTGCAGGATTTTTACACAGCCTTCTATACCGCACAGCGTGCCACAGGCGCATATCAGAAGGAATGTGCCAAGTGGGAAGAAACCTATGGAGAGAAAGCCACTCCAGAAGCCGAAACCATGCACGACAAGATAAAGCGGTATCAAGAAAAGTCTGACAGCCACAATGCCAGCCAGCCTTACCGAAACAGAACTAAAGGGGCGAGATAATCGCCCCTACTTACTCTCCTTTATTTTTTCCTAACCATAATACCAACAAAATTAGTAAATGGTTTAATCATGCTATCAAAATACTTTTTATCATTCAATGCATATTCATGTTTTGTATCAAACCATTCCTGCCAAGCCAAATCAAATAGTGACATTTCCCAAGTTCTGACTTCCTCAATATCTTCATGTTCTCCGATAATCTTTTTCCAGAATTCAGTACTTTGAAACATATACGCTTCGTCCCCTGCCCATGCGGTGAGCAGTTCCTCGCTTTTTCCGGCATACTCACTTTTGATACCCGGAATTACAATAAGAGCAATCCCCCCCTTCTTTATATAAGGCAAGATATTGTTGACAAAGAACCCTTCTTTTCCTGCAAAATAATGATACGAATCAATGCTAATCAAAGCATCAAACATTTCTTTATTGAAATGTAAATCTGTAGCATCTTCTCGCATAGGAATCAATTTATTTTCCATATTCCAGCTTGCAAAACGTTTGCGATTCTCTTCTTCTGAAATCCATAAATCATTAGCATATACCTTTGCTCCGGTTTCATTTGCAATGAACAAACTGGTTACCCCAGTACCACAACCCAAATCCAAAACCAGATTGTCTGGTGTATAATGCAATGGGTATTCTCCAAGTATTTCATCCAAAAGTCTTAAACAGTTTGGTCCCATCATAAAAGAACTCTTAAAATAATTTCTATAATTCTCACTTCTCATTGTGTTCCCTCCTTCTTATCCTTCATGAAGTGTCTCATAAAATGAATAATCAACTAAACCGCTCATTTTATCTAAGACTCCCTTGTCCAGTTCCTTTATCATTAAACAATCAGGATGAGGTAACCTTATATTTGGTCCTGCCTCTATGCCAAATTTGTAGCTAGGTTGAAATCCTCGATTGTTATAATTGCGTGGATTACCCTCAACAAGAATCGCTTTAAATCCCAGCCTTTTTGCCACATCAAATCCATATTCCAATATATCCTTGGAAATATGTTGTCTTTGCAACCTCGTTTTTACAGCAACCGGCGTTAGTATCAACAATTCATTTTCATACTTTCCCTCAATATGAAAGCGGGAAAACATCGCATAACCTATAATCTCATCATTTTCATTGACCATGACAAGTTCCAACTCCGGTATATAAAATTTTTTCGCTCTGATTTCTTCTACTAATTGTCTTACTATCTTGCCTTCTTCCAGACTATCCCATTCTGAAAAAACCTCTTGTACCAATTCCAACGATGGCAGAAGATATTTATTCTCCATTGATTTTATAATACGTTCCATTTTTCATTAACCTCCATATTCTATTCCTCTGACTCTATCACAGCATCCGTATATTTTCTTTGCATATCGTGACGCTTTTTCCGATTCTCAACTGTTTCAAAAATAATCGAAAAATCATAATCCTCCGGATAGAGATCTGTTGCTACCACATGCAATTTGACGCGCTTATGATTAATCCATATTTTCTTGTTAGGCAATTGCACCCTCAACACACCTTTTTCATTAATCGGCACACACACTATCCCAATCTTTTTCTCAGGATAAACCATTACACTATCTCCGATTTTATACTTGGTAGTAAGCTCTGCATTATTTTTCCCAGTTTTGGCTTTCGAAATTTTAGTTGTACTTTTCTTAATAATATTACTTTCCGGATTATGAAACGAATATGACTTTACTGCCTCTTCTCCATACGCAGCCCTAATCGCCACTTTCAGCATTTCCACCGGCATTCCTAATCGGTCTGCAATATAAAAAGCACAACTTTCACCTGCTTCACCAATTATCATTTGATAAGTGGGACATAATGTTTCTTTGTCAAATGCCATTCTTGCATTAACGATATCTTCTGCTTTGGTTGCATATTCCTTTACTTCCGGATAATGTGTTGTCACTAGGAATATGGCACCACTTCTTCTGAGTTCTTCCAATATTGCAATTGCAATTCCCATACCTTCTGTTGGATCTGTACCGGAACCTAATTCGTCCATAATCACAAAGCTATCCTTATTTGCCTCGCTCAATACTTCCAGCACATTAGTTATATGAGCAGAAAACGTAGACAAATTCTCTGACAAATTCTGTCCATCCCCAATATCACACAAATAGGAACTGTTCATACAGATATCCGCATGTTTACATGTAACATGCAATCCGCACTGTGCCATAATACAGTTTAACATGACTGTTTTAATTGCTACGGTTTTTCCTCCTGTATTAGGACCTGTTATAATGATACCCCGTACATTTTTACACACTTCAAACTGTAATGGTACAGCCACAGCCCTATCCATCAATGGATGACGTGCCTCTAGCAATTTGATGTGGCGTTCCGTATTTATCGTTGGCTCAGTTGCTTCCATATCAAGGCTCAATTTCCCCTTAGAGAAGATAAAATCCAATTTTTCAACCATTGTCAAATCTGCCTGCAATATAGGTGATGATGCCATTACAAAGGCTGATAACGTATACAAAATGTTGTATACTTCGTTTTCTTCGCTTATTTTGAGTAATTGCAACTCTTCATAATATTTAGCAACACTGGATGGCTCAATAAATAGTGTACTTCCAGTAGATGACTTATCTATAACACTACCGGATATCTTAAGCTTATAATCCTTTTTCACAGGAAGACATATCCGCCCATTCCTGAAGGTACAGTAATTATCCGCCATGCATTCCTTATTAGCACGCAGGATTTGTTCCGCCTTTTGCCTCATCTGCTCTTCACACTTCACAATTTGCTTTCGTATCTGTTCTAGTTCTTTTGATGCATAATCATCCACTGCTTCATTCCTGATTTTAACAGCGATTTCCCGGCTCAATTCTGATAGCTCATCCAGATTTTCGTCATAGTACGACAGAGAATTCTGATACATCTTTCCCCTTGCTAAATAATCCTTCAACCGCCTTATTACTACTAAAACCATTTCTACACGTTCCAATTGATAAGGAGTTAAACAATCTCCTTTTTCAGCTATCAATAACGCCTCTTTTATTTCAGTCATATTTTGTAATGGCGGCATCCCTAGCTTTTCAATCAGAAACCTTGCGTCTGTTGTATCTCTTAATTTCTTTTTCAATTCAGTTTCTGAAAAGAACAACGTTGCTTCTCTGATTCTTTCTTTAGCCCAATCAGTAACAGCTAATTCAGCCCATATCTCTTTTACTTTATCAAATTCAATTTGTCTCTCTATATTCATTTTCTTTCCCTCGCATTCCAGACTTTTATCTCGCCTTAAACACAAAAAGACCATAGTTACCCTAAGTGCATTAAGATACTATGGTCATTCAATCTCGATATGATTATTCTATATATTTCCAAAAGGCATAAAAATAGCATGACCATACAGCCATGCTAATATCATCTAAGGAAATATATATACCACAATATTAAGCAATTGTAAGGCGAAAACGCTGACAACTATGTGTCAACAAATGGGTAGACTCCTAATGCAAACTAAAAATCACCCTGCAATATTTATTTTGCAATTTTTTCGATTACAATTAAACTTAACAAACAAAAATCTCCTAAAACTTTTTTCTTTATTATACATGCTCGTTCATTATCGGTCAAGTCTTAATTATCAAATCACCAGACCTCCAAACTATCAATCGCATCCACCCATGCCTGCATTTCTCCATCTAAAGCAAGTCTTGCATATTCAAGTGGCTCATCTATTGCCAATGCTTTAAGCGAATTCTGCGAACAAGGAGTAGTTTTCAAACCATCCTCTGCCTTGTTACAGTCAAGCCGCAATATGTAATTCTCAAATGTAGTTACATCAACACTGTTCATCTGCGAATTATAATCTGCATATATCAATCTCATCTTATCAATCCTTTCTTGAAAATGTACTATAAGCATTCCATCCAGTTCCAACTGCCATTTTCATAAATTGTTATAAGTTGTTACCAGATTTTCTTTCCCTAATTTTTTCCCTTATGAGGATTCATAAACAAGGGTAGAACGATATAACACGATACAAGATGTAATGGAAAGGACACCAGTGAAAAGTTTAGTATTTTCAAGGGGTTGACGAGATTTTTATAACAAGATATAACACTTTATTAAATCCTTTAAAAATCGTCATCTGAGAACTGGAATCTATCGAGTTCTTTGTGTAGTGAAAATAACAATTTCCTTTACTATTGCAAAAACATTTCTGCAAAACCATCGACGTCATATCTTACAGTAATATCTTTCAAACCAGCCTTAATTTCATCTCTGCTATAATTATGTGCTTCCAGAAATTCATCTGACTTATCATTTAAGTAGGAATAAAACAGTAAAGCCATTTCTAAATCTGTCTTTTTCCCTTCTTCCGTTATTCCATATATTTTATTTTCCGCCTCATTAATAAACCCATTATCTACCATATCAAGTAGCTCATCCAGCGTCTGTTGTTCCTTTGCATCTTCCAATAATTCTACTGATGGTGAATCGGTATCAATATTGAATAACAGCTTTAGTATAGCTCTCACCATTTCCTTTATAAGTCTCATAACACAGTCTTGTTCAAACAAGTTTTATTCTCCTTTCTGCTTTATATATTTGAAGAAAGAATCAATTGTCCATTCGTACTTTAAAAGTAATGATGGTATCTTCTCTAGGAAGTCTAAACATATATTGAATATATATCATACAAATGACACATATCAAAACTTCAAACCATATATTATAAATGTTTATCCCTTTAATCTGTTTTCTGTTTTCAAAAACACGGCTCTCTTGAAAACTCGAATTATCATCATTAGTTATAGTCGATGATGTAATCTCTCCAAACAAGCCATGGGTGTTAATTATTCCGCAAGGTAAAGCTGCCACTGAAACAGAAACAGAGAATAGGATTATAAACAATCTAATTAACCATTGCTTCTTTTCTTTCATATCCATTTCTCCATATTGGGTTAATCATAAAATAAGAATTTACCAAATCGACAAACATCGATTGAACATTCCATCAATTTAATTGCTTCATCAACGGATACACATGTAGCAAATCTCTTTGGCCACATCATATCATTGTAATATTTATATGTTTCTTCTCCCGTCATATAGTCGTTATCAAATGTTGAATTTGCCCCTTGTGGAACAATTACTTTATATCCTCTCTCAAAAGCAGATTTCACAGTTGCATCTATACAGAAGTTTGTCTGTAGTCCCACTA
>ERZ1034949.920-NODE-920-length-16020-cov-4.311807_pt1 | contig 16020 bp, 13 predicted proteins | sample MGYA00520590_ERZ1034949 | MGnify/ENA primary metagenome ERZ1034949 (study PRJEB33766, sample SAMN09781752) | gut metagenome | biome: gut microbiome | host: Homo sapiens | place: Madagascar | study: EMG produced TPA metagenomics assembly of the PRJNA485056 data set... | reverse complement strand
CGCTGGATTTGAATGTGCATAGCTTACGGCATACGAACGCCAGCCTGCTGATTGCGCAGGGTGTTGACGTCCGCACGGTGGCCAGCCCTATTAGGCCACGCGCAGGCCAGCACTACATTGGATATTTATGCTCACGCCTTTGACAAAAATAAGCGTGAGGCACAGCAAAAGCTCGGAAAGGCGATTGGATTATGAGAAAAATCAAGCTGACCCGCGCCAATAAAATTATTTTGCTGAAAGCGCTGGGCGATTACTATTATCGGCAGAGAGCCATGAACACAGATTGGCGTGAAACTGGATATTTGATACTCAAAGTGGATTCTCTCCCAACCGATAAAAAAGCAGCTTTCACCAGCGAGGAAGTCCACCTTGCAAGAACAGCCGTAAATCAGCTGCAAAACAAGAAAATTCAACAGGGGCAGTACACAGACGCAACCGATGATATGCTGTTGAAGCTGATTTAAAGCGGAAATAGAGCAAACAAAAAATCACCTTGCAAACTACATTGCAAGGTGATTTTTTGGTGCGCCTGAAGGGATTCGAACCCCCGGCACCTGGCGTCAGAGAACTACGACAGGGCGGCATAGACCGACGTTGAAACGTAGATTTTGTTGGTTTTGCATAGTTGCCGCCAAAATAGCAAAAAGCCTGTTGGTGGTTGTCACAACAGGCTTTTCCGGCATTTTCTAGTGTCACTGCACAGTAGTGGTCAAATGGTAGTCAAATATTCGAATAGCTTAATACTCGGCAGTAGTGCTAATTGATCTTGTGAAAATTCTTTTTTCAAAAAAAACATTTACATAATCCGCTTACTCCACTGGCAATCACGCCGCCGTCCATGATGATGTCCGCGCCGGTCAAAAATCCCAGCCGCTCGTCCAGCAGCAGGGCGAACAGCGCGGCGATCTCCTCCGGTTTGCCGTTGCGCTTGAGAGCGGAATATTTCTTGAACGCCTCGGCTTCCTTGTTCTCTAACGCGCCCATCGGGGTGTCAAAGTTGCCAGGGGTCACGCTCAGGCAACGCACATTTTTTGCGCCGAACCGCGCGGCGTCACTCTTGGCGAACCAGATGACAAAGTGCTTGCTGATGGCGTAGGCCAGGCCGGGGCGGGCGTCCTTGGGGGCGATGCACGCCCGCGCCAGCAGCTTTTTTACGAGCGCTTCGCGGTCGGTGCGGGCTAGCTTGTACGCGCCCTTCGGCATGATGAACTGCGGCGCAAGGTAGGCGCTCATGCTGGCAGTGTCGATAACGCAGCCGCCCGGCGCCATCATTTCATAGAATGCATCGTTGATGTTGACCGTGCCCAGCGCGTTGCCGCGCAAAATTTTCTCGGCGTCGCCCATGTGGGGGCTGAGGCCCGCAATGTGCAGCAGGGCTTTTACCTCGCCGCAGTCGGCGGCGTGGCGAGCCAGCGCAAAGCAGCTCTCCCGGTTGGCAACATCGCAGCTGAACGCCTCGGCCTCGCCGCCTGCGCTGCGCAGGTCAGCCACGGCCTTTTCCAGTTTGGATACCGTGCGGCCGACCAAAATCGTGTAGTACCCGGCTTCGCAGACGAGCTTGGCTGTGGCAAGGCCCATGCCGCTGCCGCCGCCCGTGATGACACAGATCTTTTTCATGCGATTTTGCCCTCCTGTTTCAGCCAGACGGCCAGGTCGTGCAGAGTCTCTTTGTAGGGGCGCGGGGCAAAGCCTAACTCGTTTTTAGCCTTGGTGCAGTCAAAATGGTTGTTGCGTTCCAGGTTGTAGACCGCGAACTCGGTCAGCACGGCGGGGTTGCCTGTCTTAGCTGCGCGGGCTTCCATCTGCTTGGCCGCAAAGTGCGCGAAGGACAGCGGCAGGTAGAAATAGCACCCCCGGCAGCCGGTGTCGGCTTTCAGCATTTCGCATAATTCTTTGAGCGAAACTTCGTCATTAGAGAGAATGTAGCACTCGCCCTTGCGGCCACGGTCGGCGGCGGCGATCGTGCCGGTAGCCAGGTCGCGCACATCCACCAGGTTGAACGACCCCTGCATACCGATGGGCATTTCGCCGTTTAAAATCTGAATCAGCGTGTGGGTCGTCTGGCCGATGGCTGGGTCGTTGGGGCCCAGGATGCCGCTGGGGTGTACGACGCAGGCGTTCAGGCCGGCGGCGGCTGCGTCCAGCACCTTCTGGGTCGCCATGGCCTTGCTGCGGCTGTACCAGCCCACCACGCGGGCGTCGTCGTAGGGCACAAACTGCGCGACCTCGTGGATGGACTGACCCTTGGGCAGTTCTGGGATGGCGCCGGTGCTGGACACATAGACGAATTTTTTGCACTCCGGGTGGTGCTTGGCGGCGTTGAGTATGTGCTCGGTGCCGCCGACGTTGACGGCAATCAGCTTCTCGCTGTAGTTTGGGTTGATCGTCACCATGCTGGCGCAGTGGATACAGACGGTCTCGGTGCCATCAGGCACGGTGAAAAACTTCTCGCAGTCGTCGGCATTGCAGAGGTCGCCCTCAAAAATTTCGACACTGGACGGAACAAATTTAGCGGCAGGGTCACCTTTCAGCACAAAGGCACGCACGGCATCGCCGCGTTCCAGCAGCTGTGCGCAGACGTTCGTGCCCAGGAATCCGGCCGCACCGGTGACAAGATAAAGCGTTTTCATATTCGTATCCTCCGTTTTGGGTGTGGTTTGTTTCGATGCACTAAAGGATACCGCGTGAAGGTAAACGCCCGGTAAACAAAGACGTTTATCTTTTGTTTATCTTTTGTGGTATACTTATATATAAAAGAACTTCTTAGCCCTCCCGGAGGGCGGCAAGTTGACTACCAGGAGGCCCCTATGTTTCGCATTTTGATTGCTGAGGATGACCCCAGCACGGCGCGGCTGCTCAGCGCGATTTTGAGGCGCGACGGCTACGAGCCGCTGACCGCCGCCGACGGCGTGGAAGCGCTGGAAATGCTCGACCACAACCACATTGACCTGCTGCTCTGCGATGTGATGATGCCGCGGATGGACGGCTTTGCGCTGACGAAGACCATCCGGGACAGCGGCAGCATGCTACCTATTTTGATGCTGACGGCCAAGGATATGCCCGCCGACAAGCACACTGGATTTATCGTAGGTACGGACGATTACATGACAAAGCCGCCGGACCGGCAGGAGCTTTTGCTGCGCATACGGGCTTTGCTGCGCCGCGCCCGCATTGTGGACGAGCACAAAATCACGGTGGGAGACGTGGAACTGGACTACGACACCCACACCGTGCGGCGCGGCCACGATGCGCAGGTGCTGCCGCCCAAGGAGTTCAACCTTTTATATAAACTGTTGGCCTACCCGGAGCGGACGTTTACCCGGCTGGAGCTGCTGGACGAAATCTGGGGCATGGACAGCGAAAGCGACGATAAGACAGTAAATGTTCACATCAACCGCCTGCGCACCCGCTTTTATGATTGGCCGGAGTTTGAGATACAGACCGTGCGGGGCATCGGCTACCGCGCGGTGAAAAAGGTGTAATATGGCAAAATTTGTACAAAAGCTGCGAGAGTCTGTGCGCACCGTCAACCTGACGATGCTGTTGGTGCTGAACCTGTTTTTTATTGTTACATTGATTTTGGCGGTCGTCACGGTCCTGGTACTGCTGGGCGCGGACAACAGTTTTTTCTTCAAAAGCGGCATGGTCAGCATTGGCGGTGCGCTGGTCATTTTGTATTCCAGCTGCATTCTGATGGCGGTCAGCCTGGTGGCAGCCATCCGGCTGGTACTGGTAAAGCCGATTCTAGAGATACGAGATGCCATGAACCGCCTGGCAGAGGGAGACTTTGCCGTGCGATTGCAGCCAAACACCCATGGGTATGAACCGACCGAAATCCGCGAGATGAAGGCTGCCTTCAACCGTGCGGCTGAGGAACTTTCCGGCACTGAACTGCTGCGCAAGGATTTTGTAAATAACTTTTCCCACGAGTTCAAAACCCCCATCGTCAGTATTAACGGCTTTGCAGATTTGTTATTAGATGACGATGTGCCGCCCGACGAACAGCGGGGGTATCTGGAAATCATCCGCGATGAGAGCAAGCGGCTGGCACAGCTTTCGTCCAGCGTGCTGCTTTTGAACCGTGTGGAATCTCAGACGATACTGACCGATTGCGCGAATTTTGCTTTGGATGAGCAGCTGCGGCAGAGCGTACTGGTCACGCAACAGAAATGGCGAGACAAAGCGCTGGATTTCAGGGCAGAGCTGCCCACCTGCACCTACAACGGCAGCGAAGCGTTGTTGAAAGAAGTTTGGCTGAACCTGCTGGACAACGCAGCCAAGTTTAGCCCAGATAACGGCGTTATCGGCGTGACACTGCGGAGGGAGCAGGAGCGCATAGTAGTTTCTGTCACGGATCAGGGCTGCGGCATGGACGAGGAAACACGCAGCCATATTTTTGAGCAATTCTATCAAGGCGATACCAGCCACAAGACGCAGGGCAACGGTTTAGGGCTTGCCATGGCAAAAAAAATCGCCGCCCTGCACGGCGGCGAAATTGCGGTAGACAGTCACCCCGGCGCGGGCAGTTGCTTTACGGTATCACTTCCTATTGAGGCAGTAGACAGATTTCTATAAATTATCGATCAGCGCAAGGGTTACATCGTTTACATTGGTTCCGGTAGGGCCGGTACAGATAAGACCATCTACAGCTTGCAGTGCATGGTAGGCGTCGTTTTGGCGCAAGGTGTCGGTGATATTCCAACCCGCCGATGCAAGTGCGGACTGTGTGTCGCCGTCAGCATAGCCGCCCGCCGCATCCGTAGGACCATCGGTGCCATCGCTGCCGACGCTGATGACGGCAGCATTCGGCAAGCCGTGGAGCGTTTCTGCGGCAGCAAGGGCAATCTCTTGGTTGCGGCCGCCGAGGCCGTTGCCCGTTAGATGCACCACTGTTTCGCCGCCCGCGATAAACGCCAGCTTTTTCCCGTCAGCGGTATGGCTGCGGGCGATTGCAGCCAAAAAACGTCCGGCCTCCCGCGCCTCGCAGTCCAAGCGGTCTGTCAGATACAGCGGCTCGTAGCCGAGGGCACGGCACTGCGCAGCAGCGGCGGAGCAAAGCTCCCGTACACTGCCGATAATCTGCATATTTACGTTGTCCAGATGCTTTGGCGTTTCGCTGCCAAGGCAGTCGCGGGCGGCGGGGCTTAGCTGCAAATCATATTTTTGGGCAATTTTCAAAGCTTCGTCACAGGTGGACAAATCGGGAACCGTGGGGCCGGAGGCAATCATATCCGGCGGGTCACCCAAAATGTCGGACAGCACGATGGTTTGCACCTGCGCCGGGGCACAGTGGGCGGCAAAGCGCCCGCCTTTTACGGCCGAAAGACGCTTGCGAATCGTATTCATTTCCACGATATCTGCGCCGCAGGCAAGCAACTGGCGGGTGATGCTCTGCAATTCCGCACCGGGAACGAGCGGCTTTTCAAATAGCGCACTGCCGCCGCCGGAAAGCAAAAACAGCACCGTGTCGGTGGGGGAGAGGTTAGCAGTCATATCCAATACAGCCTGTGCAGCGGCAAAGGAGTTCTCATCCGGCACGGGATGCCCGGCCTCCATGCAGCGGATGCCCGGCAGATCGGCTGTTACATGACCGTATTTTGTCACAACAATTCCCTGCGTCGGGGTCGTGGGTAGGCATTGCAGCGCGGCGTGCGCCATCTGCCACCCGGCCTTGCCCACGGCGACCAAAAATACACGGCCGGGAAAGGTCATGCCATGCAAGGCGCGGCGCACCGCAGCATCCGGCTTGACAGCATCAATGGCAGAGGTGACGATATGCACCGCATCTTCGTGAAGTTTTGGATTCATACAGGATTCTCCTTAAACCGTCAAAAGCCTGCCGCAAAAAACGGCAGGCTTTACGGCTATTTTCAGCGGCCGATTTGGATTCCGGTCAGATACTCATAATACTGGGCAATGGCGCTGTGGTCCTTTTGGCCGCCCTCGTGGTTGTGCAGCCACTGCAAAATTTCCTGTACCTCGGCAGTCATGGGAACGGGCGCACCGACAGAGTGGGCACAGTCCAGCACATTGTTCAGGTCCTTGATGTGCAGATCAATTTTGAAGCCGGGCTTGTCATTGCCCGCAATCATCATGGGGGCTTTGGCGTTCATAACAGTAGAACCTGCCAGACCACCCTTGATGGCTTGAAATACCAGTTCTGGGTCTACACCCGCTTTTTGCGCAAGGGTCAAGGCTTCGGCCAGCGCTTGAATGTTGCAGGCCACGATGATTTGATTTGCCAGCTTGGTGGTGTTGCCCGCGCCTACATCGCCGCAGCGCACAGCCGAGGCACCCATAGCGTCCAGAATGGGCTTATAGGTGTCAAAAATTTCCTGCTTGCCGCCGACCATAAAACTCAGCGTGCCGTCAATGGCCTTGGGCTCACCGCCGGAAACGGGAGCATCCAGCATTTCTACGCCCTTCTTTTGCAGCTCGGCGTAGATTTCCTTGGAGGCAACAGGGTTGATAGAGCTGCAATCAATAAAGACCGCGCCCGGCTTCATGTGGGCAGCTACGCCGTTTTCGCCCAGCATGACTTCTTTGACCTGCGGGGAATTGGGCAGCATGGTGATGACGACTTCGCACTGCTCGCCGATTTCCTGCTGGGTCGCACCCTTGGCACCGGCTGCCTCCAACTCCTGCACTGGGGCTTGGCTGCGGTTGTTGACCAACAAATCGGTGTAGCCCGCTTTCAGAAGATTTTTTGCCATCGGCTTGCCCATAATGCCTAAACCGATAAATCCGATTTTCATACAAAGCTCTCCTTTATTGTACGGTAATGATTTCATAAGCGTTCAGCTTGTCCAGCGTCAGAATCAAATCGTCGCCGGAATCAGCACAGGAAACGCTGCCGCCATTGTGTGCCGAGGCCGCTTTCCCAGCCAAGCCGGGCAGGCGCAGGGTAATATCCTGCATAGGCACAGGCTTAAAATAGCTGTTGGCAAAAACACCGCTGCCGTTGACAAGCTGGACGGCCAGCGTATCCGCGTTTTTACTCAGCGTCAGTTCCACACTGGGGTGCAAACCAGGGGCCAGCTCCGGCAATGCGCAGACCTCATGCAGAACATCCTGCAAAAAGTGCAGGGTGTTGTCATAACCCTCATTGTAATAGAAGCTGCCGACAGACCAAGGAATATAAACGCCTTTGCCCTTGCCGTGCGGCGTGATGCCCAGACCGGGAACATCGGTAACGGTTGTATAGTAGCACATCTCCGGAGGGCCGAAAGGGCGTTCCGGAATCATATGCAGCATAGTTTTGGTGTCGGGCGCAAATTGAATCTCGGAAACACAGGCACCGGGTACAACATAATGGGCCGCGGCACTGCGGGGGAATAGAGCCGACTCGGATGCGCCAATCTCAAATACGCTGGACATACAGTCGGTGTGTTTTGCCTGTACGCTCTCTACACCAAGGCATTGCAGCGCGGGGGCATTGCCGCTTGTCAGCACAATGCCGCCCTGTGCGACGTATTCATCCAGCATGGCCGTCTGCTGCGGACTGCACTGCTTTACGTCGCCTAAGACAACCACATCCCATCGGTGCAGCAACTCCGGCGTCAGTTCTGCCAGCTTTACTTCGTCAAAGGGAATATGGCTCTCGGTCAAGGCACGCACCCAGCCGTATATTTCGGGGTCGCTGCGCGCCATGAGGGGCTTTGTCACCAGCAGAACCTTGGCAGCACTTTGCAGGCCGCAATAAAGCTCCTCGTGTTCCTTGTGGAATGTAAATGGCGCTTGCGAGGCGTTCAGCGCCGTCAGGTCCTTGTGGTTGTCCAGACGCCCCATAATATACAGGCTCACACTGCCCGCGTTGGCAAGATTCTGCCATTGACGCAGCGCCAACTGCCCGGCGCTGACCGAGGAATCCCGGTAGCGGAATCCCATGAAATCCACGCTGGCATTGTCAGCCGGGCGCAGACGCAGCGGCCCCGCCGTGCGCCGCGCATTGCAGGAGGCACTGTACTGCCACTGCGGTACGCCGATTTCAGTGGCGGACTCAGTGCGGATATAATCCACATTGTTGATGGCCAGTTCCGGGCTGATGCTGCGCACGGTCTGAATCAGCCGCTCCCGCTGTGCCTTGGTGCAGGCAGACTTGAAAGCGGCATATTTGCGGTAATCCGGGTTGCGGGGGTCATCGCGGTCGGGAATATCCAGACCGTACTGCTCCTTAAACAGCCGTTTGCAGTTTTCGCAGTGGCAGGGGCCGTGGTACACGCCGCTGTAATCCACCACAAGGAAACCGCTCATATTGCAGAACACACCGTCAAAGGGGTGGGTGGTCAGGACCTCCCGCAGGATTTCCAACGATTTCTCTTTCTGGTAAGCACCGTTGGGGCAGGTCTGAATGTTGCCGTTATAGTTGACGACGTCCCCGTTTTTGTCGCGGTAGGCCCAATCGGGATGCTTGGCAAATACTCCCTCGCGCAGCTTGGAAAAGTCCATCCGCGCAATAACGCGGATGCCGCGCTTATGGCAGGCGTCGATGATTTCGCGCAGGCTGCTGCCGGTCAGATAGGGGCTTTGCGTCTGGCAGTCCAACTGCGTTTGGTAGCTGGCAATGATACCCGCCGCATTCAGTGTGACGACAGTTGCACCGTATTCTTTCAGCTGTTCGGCATAGGTATCTGCGTCGATGTCTGCCATATCGATTTCACGCAGGTTCGTCTGCAGCATACGCCACGGATACCCCTGCCACCAATGTTTTTCTTCCATGCACTCACATCCATTCTTCTGGCGTGGACCAATCCCGCTTGCCCAGAAATTTTTCCAGCATTTCCAGCCTGATTTGTTCTTTGGGAACATTGCTGTTCAGCATACGCGCCCAGCCGCCGGCAGCTTTTTCGCCGCTCATGGCATCGGCGGGCTTCATCAGATTCAAAAGCGGCTCCCCGGCCTCAAAGCGGCGGGCGTTTTCACGGATGATTTCAATGCTGCGTGCGGCACGGTCGGGCACCTGCGGGGTAGAGTGTGGCGTGATATACACATTTTCCATCTTCCACAGGGGGCTTTCCGGCAAAAGCGGCTGTTCCTCAAACACATCCAACCCGGCACCGCTCAGTTTTCCGCTGTGCAGGGCCTCTATCAAATCCTCTGTGCAGACAATGCCGCCGCGTGCCATGTTGACAAGGAACGCGCCGTCCTTCATCTGCGCCAGCGTGTCGCGGTTGATCATGTGGTAGGTTTCATCGGTCAAGGACAGCGTCAGCACAACAAAGTCGCTCTGCTCCAGCAGCGGCTGCAGGGTGTCGCCCTCGTTGGCGCAGTATTTTGCCTCCAGATAGTCATAGCCCTTGATGGGGAACTTATCGTAGGCGAGAATTTTCATGCCAAAGGCGTGTAGTCGATCGGCCAGCATTCTGCCGTTGTTGCCCATGCCGACAATGCCCACGGTGCGGCCATACAGACCGCGCCAGCGGTTCATGCCATCCACGCCCCATTGGCAGTTTTCCTGTGCATGAAGCAGCTCCTTGGTATGGTAGCAGCCTTGCAGCATAAAGTAGATGCAATGCTCGGCCAGCACCGGGGCGCTGCGCCCGGCAGCCCCGGTGACGGGGATCCCACGGGCAAATACTTCGGGGCGGGCGCTTCCGTTCAGCCCGGCATGGTCGCAATGAATCCATTGCAGGGAATTCTCGCCCAGCAGGCAGGAATCCACATCGCCCATCAAGATGGCAACGTCGGCATCCTTTGCCTCCGCGGCCAGCTTTTCTTTGTCAAAAAAGTCTACATAGCAGAACTGTGCATCGGGAAAAACCATCCGCAGGTCGTGCATATTTTTCTTGTTGTACCAAACGGTGGTGACAACCTTATGAATTTCAGGCATAACAGCCTCCTGATTTTACACCGTGCTGTTCTCCTTTCGGTATTCGGTGGGAGACATACCGGTGTGATTTTTGAATACGGTAGTAAAATAGCTTCTTGCGTTGAACCCAAGCTCGGAACTGATGTCGTCCACACTTTCGGTCGTGTTGGCCAACAGGTAGCAGGCCCGTTCCAGCTTGGAGTTTTGGATGTAGGTGATAATGGAACAGCCCATTTCACGGTTGAACTTGCGGGATAGGTGGGAAGGGGAGTACCCGGCTTTTTCTGCCAACTCCTCCAACGTCAGTTTGTCGGCGGGGTGGGTGTCGATGTACTCGCAGCAAAGACGTATTGCGGGGGAACACTTGGCATAGCGCTTCATGTTATGGACGCGAGCTGCGTAATCCCGCACCATCTCATTGCCGATTTGGGTGAGTTCTTTGGCAGTGCGGCTTTTTTCCAAACGGCTGCGGTAGTCGGAGCAAAGGGAAAAGGCCGTGCGCTGCGGCAGCCCGCCGTCCACTGCGGCACGGGATACCAGCGTTAAAAGCTGATGCAGATTCAGCCGCATGGCGGGTAAGTTCTGCACATTGCCAAAAGCCTGTATGGATTGCCCCGGCCCGGCCTTTGTCAGTACCTCACCGGCAGACAAATCCCCACGGCGGATGCGGTTCAGCAGCTCCTGCTCCATGGACCATCGACCGCTGCTCTTCTCAAACTGGTTTGTCTCCACGCTCTTGGAGTGCTTCCGGGTCTTTGGACGGGCGACATAGTGTACAACTTCCGATGGCGCAAGCCGCTCTTGCCGGATGCAGTAATGCAGAATAACGGCATACTGCACAAGCGTTTCACTGCTCAGCACCGGCAAAGTCGGCAGGGCAGCCTGCAACGCCTCCTGTGCTTCCTGCGTTAGGTCGGTCTGCGCCATGCGGTCGGCGCTGCTCTCCGGGTCTTTGTAATCCAGAAAAAACGGCCCGACCAGATAGATATTATGGATTTTTCCATCCTCCGGGGCAAAGCCGATGATCCATGACAGCATAGAGGGAACCGTAAAGCAAACCGGGCGGTCGGTGGTGGCAATATGGGCTTCAATGGCCTCACGGCGCCCCTCCCGCAGCAGCAGGCTGCGGAAAAGGGACTCGTGGGGGCAATCGCTTTGTAGCACATGGAACTCACTGTCCATTTTCCAGAACCAAATCGGCTCAAACAGGTTGGCAAAACTGTGAAACGCCGTCAAGAGATTTTCTGAATCCGTCATAAAACACCCATCCTTTGTATGGTTTGTTTTCATTATAACGGCGGCATTTTGTTTCATCAAGGGTTACTTTTTGCCTTTGCGTGCAGCCTTGCGGGCGGCTTTCTTGGCGCGCTTATCCAGAACCTTTTGATTTTCTGCATCAAAATCCAACCCACGCTTGGCGCAGCGTTCTTTCAGCTCGGCAATGCGGGCAGCTTCGGCTTCCTCTTTCTGTTTTGCGCGCTCCTGCTGCTCCATAACACTCTGGGGAATGTACTCAATGCCCATAGCCTCACATTCGGCTTTCTTCTTCTCTTCCAGTGCGTGCTGTACGGTGGGCATATCGCGCTCGATTTTAAAGAAGAACGCAAACAGTACAAAGAACAGCACGCCCTGTGCAATCATGGCACCTTGATAGGAAATATTGATCCACTGTGTGGCTGCGGCGGGCTGGTCCGCATAGAGGGCAATCTCCTTGCCCTTTTTGTTCACGAAGCTGCCAATCTGTTCGGGGGTTGCGTACTTGGAAACGACAAGTCCCAGATTGAACAGCGCCTGCCCGATGCCCTTGGAGAACATCTCGGCAAAGCCGACCAGCGCGGCGGTAAAGCCCTCGGCGCGGATGCCCTGCGAATATTCCACATGGTCGATGCTGTCACCGATAAAGGTCATCAGAGAATACACAAAGGTCATGGTACCCAAGCTGCCCAGCGCCGTGCCGCCGTACACCATGCCGGTGTTGCCCGCACCGATAAAGGCGGTCGTGCAGCCGAGAATCGTCATAAGAGAACCGACAATGATGAGCTTCTCGCGGCCAAACTTTTTGAACAGGGGCAGCAGCACCAGCAGGGCCGGCCCCATAGGTGCCATAGCAATCATCGTGAATTTTGCCTGAATGGAAGCAAACTCACCGTAAGCGTTGCCGTTTACGACCCAGCCCGCGTAATAGACCTGCGAAACGCTCTTCATGGCGTTGGTAATCTGATACAGCAGAATCATAATGATAAGCATGATCCAATACTTGTCCTTGATGCAGGCGAGGAACTGCTGCAGGAAGGTGGCCTCCTTGACCTTGACCGCCTCTGTCTGACCGGTCACGCCGTACTGGTTGCGGCGTTCCTCGGTGATGCGCTCACGGGTGTAGAAGTACTGCACAAAGGTCAGCGGAACGGCAACGCAGCACATAAAGACCATGCACAGCAGATAGCCCTCGCGGTTGTTGCCGCCGGTCAAACGGCAGACAGCCGCCAGAATCGTGGGGAACAGGATGGAAATCACGCCGGTGCCCATGTTCTTGGTAATCTGCCCGGCCATAGAGTTGTTTTTGCGCTGCTGGAAATTGCGGGTGGAGAGGGCAGCGCTCAACTCATAGGCCATATACCACATGGTGTAGCCGACAGAGTAGAAGAGGTTGTAAGAAATAATAATCCAGATGGCCTGTGCCTTTACATCGCTGAACGGGATGCAGAACATCATCAGCAGGCTGACGACGATAATGGGCAGCGACAGCAGGAACCACGGGCGCAGCTTGCCTTGGCGGCAGGTGGTTTTGTCCAGCAGCTTTGCCATTGCGACGTTGGTGATGGCATCCAGAATCTTGCTGATCAGCGGGAAGATGATCATGAAGCTGGCAATCCACGCACCGCGTGAAACCGTGAAGCCCAGAACATCGGTCAGATACTGGTTAAAGTAGCTGTTCACAATGGATTGCAGCAACATGGCACCGAAAGGCCCGGCCACATATCCCAGCAGAAGCTCCTTTTTTGTCACGTTTGCAGAGGTAATGCGTGAGTTCCAAAACGGCTTTTGAAAAGCATTCGCCAACAGGCCGTCATGGGTAGAGGTGTTGCTTGGCATACATTTTCCTTCTTTCTGTTTTTCCAATTCCCCGCAGCCGAATCGGCAAGCTGTAGTGCCCCAAAGGTTTGCCGCACCGCTTCTGCACGGCAGTGGACTGTGCAGAAACGGTCAAAATGGGGATGCAGGTGTAGAATCCTGCTGCGGAGCTTTCTATTCGTATTATACTTAAAATGCGACGCACAGAAAAACCACAATGTTGTCCGAAAGATAACAATATTGCGCACTTTATGCCGAAAAGCAAGATTTTTACTATATAAACAATATAATGGTTCTCTTTTGAGCGGGATGTTTGCTATAGTCAAGACAATCAAATTTGTAGGCTATTGGCAATATTTACGCCGTTTGAAAGGAGAACCACTCATGCGCACCCAATATACCTTTAACACCGACTGGCAGTTTACCAAGCCCGGCACAGAGCCGGTGCCTGTGACCTTGCCCCACACATGGAACGCTGCCGACGGAACCGACGGCGGGAACGATTACTTCCGTGGAACTTGCACCTATACAAAGGAGTTTTCCGCCCCCGACCACGCCGATGATGAGGAAGTCTGGCTGGAATTTGAGGGCGTGGCGATGACGGCAGTCATTGCGCTGAACGGTCAAGAATTAGCCCGCCATGCGGGTGGGTATTCTGCCTTTAGAGTCAACTTGACCTCGGCACTGGCCGCGCAGAATACACTGACCGTCACAGTGGACAACAGCGCCAACCGCACGGTCTATCCGCAAAAGGCAGATTTTACGTTCTACGGCGGAATCTACCGTGATGTACATATCATTATTGTACCGCAAATGCACTTTGCACTCAATAACCACGGCGCACCCGCCCTACGCGTGACGCCCAAGGTGGCCGATGATCTGCGGCGTGCTGTGGTTACGGTAGAGGCGTTTTGCGAGAATGTTCTGGACGGTACACAGGTTACGTTCGCCATTCCGGATGTGATTGAAGTCAAAATGCCCGTGCATAACGGAAAAGCTGTTGCAAAAGTTGCCCTAAACCCGGTGCATCTGTGGGATGGCGTGGTCGACCCCTACTTATATAGTGTGGCTGCGGCGCTGCCGAGCGGTGACGCCGTGGCAGTCAACTTCGGCTGCCGCAAAATCGACTTCAAGCCCGACACGGGCTTTTGGCTTAACGGAAAAAATGTCCGGCTTGCGGGCGCGGCGCGGCACCAAGACCGCGCAAGCCTCGGCAATGCGCTGACCACCGCCGAGCACGAGGAAGATATGCAGATTTTGCGCGACATGGGCGCGAACACCGTGCGTTTGGCCCATTACCAGCACGCGCAGTATTTCTACGACCTCTGCGACAAATACGGTCTTGTGGCGTGGGCAGAAATTCCGTATATCACCGAGCATATGCCCGAAGCCAACGCCAATGCGCTGGCTCAGATGGAAGAGCTGGTTACGCAAAACTACAACCATCCGTCGATTATCTGCTGGGGTCTGTCCAATGAAATCACGGTCACAGGCGGTGTGAACGATGACATGATTGCCAATCATCACGCGCTGAACAATCTGTGCCATAAACTGGATGCTACCCGCCCTACCACGATGGCACATGCTTTCATGCTGGACTCCAATGACCCGTTTGTGCAGATGTCCGATATTTGCAGCTACAATCTCTACTACGGCTGGTACTTAGGCGAACTGCAGCAGAACGATGAATTTTTCGATTCGTTCCACAAAAGCCACCCCGACCGGGTCATCGGTCTGTCGGAGTTTGGCGCGGACGCAAACCCCGCCTACCAGAGTGCCCGCCCGGAGCGCGGCGACTGGTCGGAAAGCTACCAAGCTGTCTACCACGAGCACATGCTCAAAATGTGGAGCGAGCGCCCCTACATCTGGGCCATGCACGTCTGGAACGGTTTCGATTTTGGCGCGGACGGCCGCGGCGAGGGCGGCAAGCCCGGCCAGAACCAGAAGGGCCTTGTGACCTTCGACCGCAAGACGAAGAAGGACGCCTACTTTATCTATAAGGCGTATCTCAGCAGCGACCCGTTCGTGCACCTCTGCGGCCGCCGCTACGCCAACCGCGCCGAGAGCGAGACCGAAATCAAGGTTTACTCCAACCAACCCCGCGTGACGCTGTACGTGGATGGCAAGAAATTTGCCGCACAGGATGGGGATAAAATCTTCAAGTTCACCGTGCCCCTCTCCGGTACGCATGAAATCAAGGCCGAGGCGAGCAACTGCACCGACAGCATGACGATCACCAAAGTGGGCAAGCCAGACCCGGCCTACCGCGCCGAAGGTCAAGTCGAAAACTGGTTCGACAAGCCCGAAGAACTCGTCAAAGAGGGGTATTACTCCATCATGGACTCAATGGTCGATCTGCAGAAAAATCCGCAGGCCGCCGTCCTGCTGGCCCGCATCATGGAGCGCGCTACCGCCAGCTACGGCGACGTTGCGAAGAACGTACAGATGCCCGAAGCCGTCCAGCGCCAGATGGCCAAGATGCCGCTGCAAGCCCTGCTGAAACAGGCAGGCAAAGCCGTGCCGCCCGCCATGATCCAGCAACTGAATGCGGCGCTGAACAAAATAAAGAAATAGTATTCACTGCGGCTATAGTACACTGTATGCTTATTACGGATGCTTGACAATGAAAACGAGGGCAATATCAAGAAGAAGCATGACAACCCAAAATACAAAAGAGAAAGTTTCGCTATATGAACGCCGTAGGCAGTTGATAGCAGTGCTTTATGAGCGGCAAAATGATACAGTCGGCAATCTTGCTTTTGAGTTTTCCGTAAGCTCACATACGATTCGCAACGATATTCGGGTATTAGAATTAGAATATCCGATTTATACAAAGATGGGAGCAGGCGGCGGTGTGTTTATTCTGGATTCAAGCCGCTTGCAGCAACGATGGTTGACTGTTCACCAGCGGGAACTGTTGATAGATATGTGCGATTATTTGGATGACGAAAAAGCCTTGCTGGTGAAATCCATCATAGGCGGATTGTCGCCGTGAATTGTGAACGTCTCGTAAATAATTAGCACTTACTGTTGACTGACTGCTAATCGGTGGAGTATACTAATCTTACAGATTTATTCTGTACAACAGCACCTTTACAACTGAATACACAGCATAACAGGTACTTTACTTTCCCGGTGGG
>ERZ1034949.918-NODE-918-length-16078-cov-12.830806_pt1 | contig 16078 bp, 10 predicted proteins | sample MGYA00520590_ERZ1034949 | MGnify/ENA primary metagenome ERZ1034949 (study PRJEB33766, sample SAMN09781752) | gut metagenome | biome: gut microbiome | host: Homo sapiens | place: Madagascar | study: EMG produced TPA metagenomics assembly of the PRJNA485056 data... | reverse complement strand
AATAATTATACTCAATTATCCAGAAAAATCAAAAGTATTTCAAAAGAATTGACAATATACAAATCTGAGGTATAATATCAACTTTATATACTGTATATAGATATAATATGCCCCTCATTAAATTAGAGAATAAATTTAATGAGGGGCTATTTTTATCGTTGCGGAATATTCAAATACCAACGTTTATCATGGAAATCTTGCGTACCGCCTTTAGTGTTTCCCTCTGGATCATTCGTTGCCCGCATCATGACATAAACTTTCTTATTAGGAAAATTGCGCATGTTAAAAGATACATGATAGCCAACATTCCCAGATGTCCCATACGCTTGATTTACATCCGGTCTATAAATTCCATCAGCTTTTACTCTAGCTAATTCTTTCCCAGTATTGTAATCCATAATGAAGATATACTCGTATTTATAGTTAGCAATGTGCCACCCAGCTACATGCAAGTTTGCGTTTTCGATTTCTCCGAACTGATCAATGTGGGCGTAATTTGTTCCATCTGTCAGCGTAGGATTTGCAGCACCTGCTCTAGTTGGATCAATGACTGGTTTATCATCTGAAGTAGTTGGATTTTCATCGGTAAATCCATGAGCTAAATCATAAGCAAGCTTTTCTTTGCTGACTCCCATTTGCGATAAGTAACCATATGGATCGGTGTGATTTCCCCAAACATAATTTGTCACCCACAAATGAGAAATGATTCCTTTTGTAAATAAAGAAGTTCCTTGATCAAGAGTCAATGGAATTCCATATTTTTTTGCACTATCTCTTGTATATTCAATGTAAGCTCGATAGTTTTTCTCAAACAATGCTTTATCATATGTGCGCTGTAATTCAATCTGTACAGGCGCATAAGGGTTGGCGTTACCAGCACCCCACGAAACATATCCTTGCTCACCCACACGGTAAACAATCCCACCGTCACCAATAACATCTGTGGTATAAGGATTACTTCCGTTATAATTATTTTTCATGTTGGCTGCTACATTTCTTGCTGGTGCATCTATTCCAGTTTCGTGCAAAATAATCTTGTTAGGAATTGCTAATCTGGAATCTCCTTGATTCGGCGCTAAATTATACTCGTCATTAATAGTATAAGCAAACGTATTAATGGGCAATAAAAAAAGTGCCATCATAAGGCCCATATATAAAGTAATTTTCTTTTTCATTCTTATCCCTCCACTTTATTTTCATAAAAATAAAGAAGCACGAAACTATTTTCGTACTTCTTTCTCAATCTCAGTGACTTTGTTTTCAATACGTTCCATATCTGAACGTGTATTCACTAATTCATTTCGCGTATTTATCAGCTCATTTTTGATTTCATTCAACGTAGCTAAAAAATCTCGACGATCTTTTTTTGAGTTTTCTCTCTCCTCGCTTAATTCATTGCGATAATAAATATTGATCCGCCATGCTGCAAAAATAATAAAACCGATCAATATAACTGTTAAAGGTAAAAAAATAAGCCCGTCAATTGCGACTAGCTTGCTGAAAACCTGATCAACACCTTTCATCTTTTTTCACCTTCTTTACCCGATAATCTGATTCACAAACGACACAATATAACTAGAAATCATTCGATATCCTTCATTGTTTAAGTGGTATTGATAAGTCACTTGGCTTGTATCATCAACGAATAAAACATCTTTATTGACTTCGTTGATTTGCGCCTCATCATATAGATTCAAATAAGGAATACTATACAATTTCGCAATTTCGACTAGTTTATCCGTAAATTCACGAGGCATTAAGCCACCAAGCTGTGTATTCCACACTTTGTACGGAATAATGATTCCTATGCGTAGCGTTGGAAATCTTTTCAGTACATCTTCTAACATCGATTGATACGCTCCGCAATACGTATTTTCATCAAATGAAGAACCGATCGCTTGCACTGTGCCAACTGCTCGACTTTGTCCAAAATCATTCACACCGGCAAAAAATGTCGCTAGTGAATAATCACTATAATCAAAAGCTTTAGAACGAGTGCCAATTTGTTTCGTATTCTGTCCAGAAATACCTTGATTATTTACTTCACAGCCAAATGCTGAACGAAGGTACGTTTGATAACCAATGGCCCGTGTATTAGGCATAGTCGTTTTATCTACAAATAATTGATGGTCATACCAAGTAATCGAATCACCAAAAGTAACAATTTTTTTGCCAAATAATTTTTTTGAATATGGATTAAGCCATTTTTGGTTTACGCCATATTCCGTTGCTTTCGTCAAAACATTTTCTCCTTCTGTCAAGCTAAAGAAATTTTCATTTCCTTTGCTACTTCCTGTGGTTCCAGCATAAAGGTTTAAACGAATATATCGAGCATTTGATGGCGTTTTGAATTGTCTATTGTTATTGTTCGAAGCTTCCGTATGTTGAATAGCACAAATCGGTTCTTTGAGCTCATTGAAATAATAACCTTGTGCACTAAATGTGATCGGAACGCTATAAACTGTATTGGGTTTTACCGAAATATAGTCTGATACAGCGAATTTCGCATTTTCAGTTATTACTGCTTCGTTGTTAATGAAATACCCTCTTGTAATCGTTTCAGAATCAAATAAATTTGTCTGAACTTCTGGTGCGGAAAAATTGGCGACTTCGATTCCTGTCGGTTCCAGCCAACGAACAGAAGCAACTTCCTGATAAGGTAAATAACGATTTGGATAGGTCGGATAATTTGCATCAAATTCTGTAATCATTGCACTAGTCGTAGGACGTTGTGCATCTCCATTCCATACAAGATAAGCCGCATTTTCCGGTGCTTTATCCGTCATATTTGTCGTATCTGCACGGGAAATAGAACGAATAAATTTTTTCCCTTCATCAAACCATGCACCTGGAATCCCCAGCCACGAACTAAACTTATAACGTTTTCCACTCGAAACGGGAATATATTCGCTATGATAAACTTGTTGATTCGCTGCTGGTAGAAATTTCCCTGTATTATTATCTACATATTCACCATAAATGACATTCTTCCAATTAAATAAATTCGTTGATCCTTGAATCGTCGTCTCTGCAATCTTATCTGGAGTAATCGAAGCAGCTTGGATATCAGTACTTTGATACACTCCGCCATCTTCCCAAGAAGTAGTTTCTGTCTGCCAATAGTACCAATGCCCATTTTCTAATACTAAAAAAATCCCATCAGTTCCACTTGGATAAGCTGCCTGTAATTCTGAAAAAGTGTTGTACGTACCTTTTGGTGCTCCAGAAACAATCGTTGCAAATTGAGCATCGACAAATGATTGATCCGCTTTGGTTGTTTGTAATCGAGAAATATTTTCCTGATTTTTTTCGACTACTGCTCTTTCACCTTTGTCAGATAACTTTGTGTCAATTTGTTTTTTGTTGTACGTATCAGCTTCTTCATATAGTTCTTCTATTTTGTTTAGATTTTTTTCAACTTCAACTGCTTTCTGTTCAACGTTAGCAAGTGATTGGTTAGTCTCGGTTGCTAATTTTTCTAGTTTATCGTTAGCATTCGATATTAATTCTTCTATTTTATCAATCGTTTGGCTAAATCCGTTAAAATAGAAATTCTCCAGTTCCGGAACATTCTCGTCAATCGGACTTCGTTTTATTGAAAAAATAAACCGTCCAGCAGTATCTAATGCTTGCCCGTTAGGAAATTCAATATATATACTACCTTCCACCGTACCAACATATCCTAAAATATTATCATCTAATACAATGGAGACAACTCCACCAATCCGATCCTCAATCGTTGCTAAGTAATCGTGTTTTCCAAACCCTCCATCGGCTGTTTCTGAACGAAATTTTAAACGAATAGGAACCGTTACTCCTTCAGGTAAACTTTGAACAATTTCACCTTTCATTAGTTTAAAGCGTAGTTTAGCTGTTCCTCTATCATGTGACCAGAAAACAACACCAGTATAAATAGGATTTGTTGCTTCTGCTTGAATGGAAATGATTGAATCGTTAGTTTTATACACCATTAACCCAACACCGTTCCTTTCTTAATGTATAAGCCACAACCAGTAACTTTCGTTTGCGTATCAGCAAAGCTAGTGGGCGGCTCGCGGCGTATCAAGCCATCGTCAGATTGCGCACCAACTACATTCTGTGAGCCAACAATATCACTGATAAGAATCGTTCCCATGAATTTCGCTCTGATAGCAATGTTTTGTTTATAAAAATATGTTCCGTTGTAAATATGACACTGTGAAGTACCATTTATACATATTCCCATGGACGCAGTATTTCGATTATCATTTGCAAATTTACATTTTACAACCGACATATAACCACTTTGATCAGCTAACAACTGATAGATACTACCTCCGTATGTAGGACCATTGGCAGTATCAACAAATTGTAATCCACTGACCTGAATGTAGCCGCGGACATAAAAAAATGCGATACTTCTAACTTTAACTGGCAAATCCGAGGTTGAAACATCAATGTTATCTATATTGTCTCTGCATCGTACATATACTGATGTCACGTTAACGTTTCTAAGAACAGCATCTTCCAAATATACACCGGAATCAATCCATATTGTAACTGATGGGATAGTAATCAAAGGTACTTGGTTGAAAGCCATTTGAATAGTCGCAAACGGATTCTCTTCCGAACCGTTTCCAGTTTGATCACTTCCATTGCTTGCTGAAACGTAAATGTTAATTTGTGCAGCGGAACCACCTATGATTTGTTCAATACTCCCATTTAATTGTCCCACTTGTTTTTGCATATTTAGTTGTTTGTTCTGCAATTCGTCTATTTCTCCTCTAAATAGTCGTTCAGATGCAATCAAGCGTTCTTGAAGAACGCTATGCGTTTCTCCTTTATAATCGACTCTCCCATCTACTACTTCATTTGGCGAATCTCCACCAGAAGATAGTACAAGATTATCAATTCGATTGTTTAAATAATCGTCATTTTCTTTTAAGGAGGTTTCTAAGTCATTTAAACAATCAACATTATGATTGAATATTTCTTTCCATTTTCTTGTAATAAGATTAGTGGTTAATTTCTTTAATAACATCAAACTACTCCTTTCTTTACCATATTCGCTAAAATAGCCGTCATTGTCTTCTTTGTATTACTTAATGTAATTTCTGGTGGTTTGTTAGGAATTGCTGGATAAGTTTTTATTCCCACTACTTGTATATAAGTATTAATATTTAGTGGTTCATAAATAAATGGTACGTAATCTCCTTTTTGAGGATTGATTTTCCATTTTAAATTAACTGATCCAGAAATACTTGGATAATCTTGTAAATCATTTTTTAAACGTTCAAGCATATTTCCCGATATCGTATAGCGTTCATCAGTAACCGGATCTTGAATCCTAATTCCCCATGTTTTTGATTCCGGACTGGTATACGTGATTGGTGTAAACACATAATCACTGTCTTTTGGATTTTCTGTGTTAATACCTTCTTTCAATTTTCCACAGCCTTTAATCTGAGTTTTCAATGAGTAAGTATCAATATCAAACGTAACTTCATCAGTATTATATTTATAGCGAATTTGTTCTTCTACTTTCCGACCATACTCACTAATCGGATAAAACATAAGATGCTTATTATTAGGAATAACCACTGCATTATAATCTGAAAGAATCTCATTAATTAGCTTCAAATAATTTCCATCACCAAAATTCTCTTGTTGAACAGTTAAAAACTTTTTATTCGGATCAATAACTTCCCATGTAAATCCTCGATTCCCAGCTTTAAAAATATGTGTCAATAACTGATTAATCGATTTTGTACCTGTTACTTTTTCATATTGATAACCATCCTGAATTGTATAATAGATATGTGTTGCAACTATCTGTTTAGTTACTAATCCCCCTACTACATTTTTAGTCATTTTTTTTATAATAAATTCTTGCCCATTAAAAATAATCGAAGATTCATACTCAATCAAATCAAACACTTCTTGATTGATCAAATTTGTTACTGATAGCCCAATTTCCCAAGTTTCATTTTGTTGCCAGTCCTCATAAAAAGAATCCTTGTTGTACCTGACAAGGATTTCTTCTTTGGTTTGTTCATAATTTCGAACAATTATATCATCCATTTAATCACCTACTTATACAAAAAACGAAAATCCCACGAAGAATTTACTCGAGTAATATTTTGGATTTCGATTTCGTTTATCCCCTCAACTAAATTGATCAAACCGTGATTTGTATTAATACCACAACTTACACCATTTAATTTAGGAATCACTCCGTCCAAAATTAGCGTCTGACCAAGATTCGTCGAAAGTGATGGATAGTAAATAAATCGATCACCAGTTGTTTTATTAAAGATTATCACATTTCCTTCCGACTCTCCTTCTAATGTAATTCTTAAATAGTGTTCTCGTGGATCAATTTCAAAACTACCAGCATTATAAATAATAAAATTACTTGTTTTATGTTTATATTTATAGTCCTCAGAAATTAACCCCTGAGAAAACTGCCAATCATTTTCTAACGTAAAACCATTTAAAGTCGTTGACAAAGATTCAGAACAGCCAGATGGAACATCAAATGTAATCTCAATTGTAGAATAATCATTTGCTTCTTCAGTTAATTCAAAATTTTTAGGATTGACTTTAAACCTTTTACCAGGACTCAAATCATAACCAATATAATATTGATATCCTATAAAAATCATTTCATAAAGTTCAGTAAGGAGTAATTCCTTATCATATTTATTCTTATAAAAGATGTCTAAAGTCAAGACTAATTCAAAAGGACGAAAACTAGCATTTATTTCTCTGCTACCGTTCGTCCCTTGAAATTCTTCATAACTTGCCTCATATACTGGCGCCTGACGTTTGATTTCTTTACAAATAATCCTGTTTTTCTCTTGTGGATCAAATATATGACCATTTTGATTAAACATCAATTTATAAAACATTCATCATATACCTCCATTTATATATCGGAGTTTCGCTAAATCTGCCCCCATGTAACTATTTGCAGATTTACCAATATCAGAAGATTTAATAATAAAGTCTTTTCCTAAGATTGCTTTTAAAATGGCCATCATTTCATTATGTTGTTGCTGTTGTTGTTTGATTAATGCAAGTAATTCTTCAGAGTGATTATCATTTTGACCACTACGCATAATTTGTTTTGATTTACCTGATAGAAAAGCTAATACTTCTCCTACTAATTCAATAGCTCTTGTTTTTTTCGTTAATGGAACAACTACTTCAGGTTTATTTCCTTCCCCACCTCGAAAAAGTCCATCCTTCGTAATCCAACCACCATTTTCATAACCAACCCCGCGCCAACCATTTAATAGGCTTCCATACCTACTCAAAGTATAACGAATCGAAGCAAGAATATTTGATAGAGGATCATAAATGTCTTTATCGTAAGGAGGAAGTGCATAAGAACGAAAAGTCGGATCAATTACTTGCATCAAACCTTTAGAAGGTATTCCCGCAGCTGCATTGCTATCCCAATTATTAATTGCTTTAGGATTTCCATTAGATTCAGTTTGCATTTGATGCAATAGAGCGTTTAAATTTGCTGAATTGTATTGACCAGTCATTTTTAGTGCTTTTATTGCTACAGAACGCCAACGCTCAACTCCCGTTGAACTTCCTCCTTTAAAAATATTACCCGCTCCCAAAAGTCCATTTAAATGAATATGATCAAAATGATCCCCATCTGGCCAAGTAGTCCATTGTCCACTTGCTCCTGTTCCAGACATGCCGGACCTATCTCTTACTCGACCATTCGTAATAACATAAGCAATTTTCGATGGAAACTTCTCAAATGCATAATTAGCTGCAGCTGTATATCGACTATCACCAGAAACACCAGGATATGCTAAATCAATTGCTTGTCTTTTTCCATGATAGTATCTATCTCCAGGACGATATCCCGATGTAACAGTTAAACCTGGGAATTTGGCCATCACTCTTTGGGCAATATCAACTAAATATTGATAAACACCATTTGCATTTACTGCACCATCAAAATTTCCATGTGTAAAGAATTCACTCAATTTTGTTTGAAGAAATTTATTCGATGCTTTTGCCATTACTTTTACGCCAGATTTGGTCATATCTAGCCATAAATTAGTAAGATTACTATAATCAACTTTTCCATCTAAAAATTTAAGAACAGCATTTTCATTATCCAACAAATCAGCTAAATCGAAATTATTAGTACCATTAGCATATCTAGGAATATTTATATATTTTTTCAATTTTTTAGTAAGTGTTGCATTTAAAACTTGTGTTCCTTTTGGTAAATTAACCAATAAGTCTCGCCCTTTAGCAATGAAGCCTTTTCCGTTTGGCATTTGTACATATTCTTCATGAACTGGACCTTTTTGATCATTAATCATTGCTAAACCACCAGGATGTCCTACTGTTCCTTTTGCATACTGTGGTATTGCCCAATTACCAATTGTTTTACTTGATTCAACTTCTTTTAACACATAGTTAACGCCAGAAATAACCCCATTAACACCTTTTCCAATTCCTCCTACCATTCTATTAGCTACGCTATTCATAGTTGAGGATAGAGGACTTCCCATTGAATTAATTCCACCAATCAAAGACTGCATTAAAAATGAACCTGCAGCGTTAAATCCTCCATTTTTTGAACGAAGATTATTAATCGAATCGTTCCCAAGTTGATTTACTCGACCTATAAACACACCATAAAGTGAATTCCAACCGTTCAGATTATTTTGTTGCCATGATTGACCGTTGTTGTATATAGGAGTATTGTAGTTTCTGAGCGTAACCATCACTTGATTACAAAACGAATTAATTGTAGCAATAAATGTTCCAGTTAAACTATTCCAACCTGTCATTAGATTTCGATTCCACGAAATACCTAAATTATAATTAGGTATATTTTGAAGTTTTAATGCATTTTGATAGTTCGAAATAAATAGAGTCTCACTAGCTGTAAATTGTGGTACAGCAGAGTTCCATCCATTCATTAAACTATTTAGCCAATCAACACCTATAGAAGAATACTGTTCAGCAGTATCCTCAGGAAGTAAGGTCTCAGTAATATTCGCTTTGTTCAACGCACCATCACTACTATTAGCTTGTCTATTCAACGTTTGAGCTTTCAATACAGTAACCAACTCGTTTAATGCTAGGATTAATGTATCTAAATTCGGTACTGGGGAAACAACAGGAATGTTACCAACGCCATCAGCATATTTAGGAATTAGCCGTTTAGTTTTCATTGCATTTAATACCTTAGATCCTTTAGGCAAATTAGGTAAGAAAACATTTCTCCCCTCAGGGATAAATGGTACGCCACCTTTTGGTAAAACTAACTCTTTATAAAGTGGTCCCCTTTGATCATTAACAATAGCTGGTCCGCCTAAATGGTAATTCGTTCCTTTTTCAAATCCTAAAATTTTAGCAAAGTTCAAACCATTAATAACCTTACCACCAATATCTGCTACTACTTTTAATGTTTTAGTAATTACTGAGTCGCCTTTTGAAAACTTTTCAACAGCTTCTTTAGCTACATCAGCTGGACCACTAGCATCATCCTTAGCCTGCAAAGTTTTAGGTATAGGATTGTTCTTTTGAAAATTATTTAATGCATTTTCTCCAATCAAAGCTTCTCTTTGAATATTAGATGAATCACCTTTTAATTCTTTTTTTTCAATTTTTTTCTCGTTAAAGTATTTTATTGCAGAATTAGCATACATAGTAGCTTCAAATAAATTTGATGAATCACCTAATAGTCGTTTCAAGTCCGGCAATACTTTATTAAAATCATCAATTTTTATTGATCCATCAATTAATTTCGTTTTCAAATCTTCATTGTTACCTAAAATTGCTTTTATTGGATCAGGTATTCTTTGCCAAATCTCCAAGTTTTCTTGTGAAGAAGTAATTTTATTCAACAAATCAGTATTATCTGCTAACATTTCCTTTTGAAAATTTGGTAATTCTATCCATCTTCGATATATTTCTTCAGAAGACAAAACAGTTGTAGCTAATTCTGAGTTATCTGCAAGTAATCTTTTCTCATTATCAGGAAGTTTTGACCATTCACTCCACATTCGATCAGACGATAGAATGGTTTCAGCAAATTCTGAATCATTTGCTAATAAATATTTTGTCTCAGGTGATAACTGATTGAAACGCTCAAGTAATGTTTCAGAACTGAAAATTTTAGTTGCAAATTCCGCATCGTCTAACAGTAGTTCTTTAGTAGGATCATCTAAACTAGCCCAAGCATTCAACTTTTCTTCTGATCTATTAATGGCATCATAAAATTTGTAAGTGTTCAAGTCTAAATCTTTCACTTGAAGCTTATAAGTATCCCAAAGCCCCAAATTCACAAGAGTTTGCCCCATAACTTCAGGCGTATTAGAAGTTAGAATTGCTCTTTTGGAAGGAATATCTAATTCTTTCCACTTTCCAGCGTTTTCTAAGGCTTGAACTACATTTTTAGAACACTCATCTTCAAGTAATAGTTCCTTTTCATCCCACTTCATTGAATCCCAATACCCATTTTCAACAGCTGCAATAGAAATTACATCTTTTGCATTAGTTTTTAAATTAGCATCATGAATAACAGGTTTTAATTCGTTCCATTTTGTAAAGTCTTTTGTTGCTTCAATTATTACTTCCTGAACATTTGATTTAACTTTTCCTGTTTTTGGATCTAAAGTTAGAGAATTCCAAACTTTTTCAGCATGAGTGCTTTGATCAGCAAACATTCCTACTTCTTCTGCAGTCTTTTTTGCATTTTCTGCAATTTTATTAGAAGTTTTCTCAGCTTGTTCTAAAATCTTTTCATTACTTTCAATAAAAGTCTTAGTATATTGCCCTGTGTTATCTATAGCTGCAGCTGTTACACTAAATAATTGTCCGTTTGAGAAACTTACTTGACTAATCAAATTAGGATATTTCTCAGCAATTACTGAAATTTGTCGATCAAATCCATCATTAGTTGTTTTGATGTAATCGTCCATTTCATCTTCTAATGCATCAATGAGTTCTTTGCTTGCTCCTGCATCTTTCAATGCTTTTTTCTTTTCTTCAAGCATTTCTTTATACTTTTCAGTTGTCTCAGCTTTTTGTTTTGCCAATGATTGAATCCATGTTTTGGCTTCTTCTTCTGTTGCTTGTTCTACATCTCCGTTCATTGCAGCTAAAATACTTTTACGTTCTTTAGCAGTGACATCTAAAGTTTCAATATAAGATTTTGAAGTTTCTGTACTCAAATCTTGAATAATTTTTAATTCATTTGCAGTAAGTTCTCTTCCTTCATTTGCTGCATTTTGACGAATTCGCTTAATTTCCTCATTGTTTTCTTGAATAGTGGATAATGATTTACCCATTACTTCTTTCTCAGAATCAGCAAATTCTTTCATCGCTTGCTGAACAGATTGAGGAAGACCTTTTAATGCTTCATCAATAGCAGAAATTCTATTTGTTAATGATGTTTCTAATGACTTACCTGCTTTTTCAAAGTTATCAGCCATTGAAGTAGCATCAGCTTCAATAAATCCTTGTTTCAATAATTCGAACTTACCATTAGCTCCGGTCAATTTATCTTGAACACCATCTAACGTACCATCAACTTCTCTTCCTACATCAACGCCCCATTGTTTTACACGTTGAGAAGAGTTCCATGCTTCTTCTCCAAAAGTTTTCCAAGCTGCGTACCCTAGAGCTAGAGTTCCTCCAACACCAACAATTCCAAGAAGAATTGGATTCAATCCTCCAAGTGCTGCTGTCATTGCTCCAATACCACTAGAACCTGCCGCTGAACTAGTAGCACTACCAAGAACAGTTGCTTTACCTGCAGTTTCTCCTAGTTTTCCAGCTAGTTTTCCTAAACCGGAACTTCCATTAATAGAAGCAGTGCCAAGAGAATTTAAGCCTTCTTCAGCAGCTTTCATTGCCGAGCGTTTGTTTAAGTGTGCATTTAAATCAACAAATGCTTTTCCAAAAGTTGAAATTTTAGAAGCTCCTGATCCAGCAACTTTTATAATTGGTCCTGCAGCTGCAGTCCACGCAATGAGTTTTACAATAGATTTTTGAGTTTTAGGCTCAGCATCTGCAAAAGCTTTTGCTATTTCTGTTAATTTTTCAATCATAGGTCTAGCAGCTTTTATCGCACTATTTAATGAAGCTACTAAAGGACCACCAAATGTAACCGCTATATCATTCAAATTACTACGTAAAATCTTTAACTGAGATTCTGTAGTTCCGTAACGTTTGTTAGCTTCATCTGTTAAAGCAGTATTTTCTTCCCAAGCTTGAGTTCCTCGTTTTATTGCACCTTCAAAAACACCACTAGCATTAGCTGCACGTAATAAACTATCCCGTAAGCGAACTTCTTTTATATCCATATCATCCAATACTTTGATTGCAGAAGTTCCATGTTTTTCTGCTTCGCCAAGCCCTTTTACGAATTCAATAATCGCTTGAGAAGGATTGCTCTTAAATAATTTGGCAAATTCATCTGATGTTCTTCCGGTTACATCCGCAAAAGATGATAAGCTCCCTGCTGATTCACTAGCATTTTTGTACATTTCTTTTAGATCTTTAGACGAAATACCTATTTTTTTAGAAAGATCTGTTAGTTCTTTTCCTCCCCAAGTAATAGCATGAACAAATTGTTCCCAAGAATAACCATATCTGCTTACCGTTTGTTTTAGCGGTTCTAAAGCTCCAACACCTTTTTCAACTGCTAACTGCATTTGTACCATTACTTTAGAAAAAGCAGTTCCTCCAGCTTCAGCTTCAATACCTACAGAAGACAATGCCGCTGCAAAACTCATGATTTCAGCTTGACTCATTCCAACCTGTTTCCCTGCACCAGCCAAACGGAGTCCCATTTCTGTGATTTCTGACTCAGTAGTTGCTAGATTATTCCCAAGATCAACAACCACAGCACCTAGTCGGTCAAAATCTTTTTGAGACATTTGTGTGATATTTGCAAATCTAGCAAAAGACGTCGCTGCAGTTTCTGCAGACATATTGGTAGATTCTCCTAAATCAATCATTGTTTTTGTAAAACTTACAACATTATCAGTTTGAATCCCTAATTGACCTGCTGCTTCTGCCACTCCTGCAATTTCCTCATGACTTGCTGGTAATTCTTTTGCTAAATCTCTAAGACCTTTTTCCAAATCACTATAGGAGTAAACTACATTACCATTAGAATCTACAATTTCATCATTTGTTTTCTTTACACCAGCAAACGCGCTTTCCCATTTAACTGCTGCTGTTGTAACTGCAGTAACGGCTCCAGCAATTGGTAGTGTTACCCCTCTAGTTAGAGAACTTCCCGCATTTTGCATCGAAGTTCCAGCTTTACCTAAAACTTCCGAGGTTTTATTTATAGCACCAGTGACTCCCGTTGTTTTAGTTTTCAGTTCAGCATAAGCCCCAGCAGTTTCTTTCATCTGAGCTATATATATAGCTTGTTCAGCTGAAGTTTTATTAATTTGATCAGCATATTTCATAGTCGCTTTTGTTGCATTGCCGCTTTCATCAAAACTTTTCTTATAATTTCTAATCAGAGCCTCCATGTGATTCTGACTATATTTTAAAACATTGTTAAGTCCATCATATTTAGCTTGCAGAGCGCCTAATCGATTACCCGAAGCATTCATTGCTTGTACTTGGGCATTCATAGCGGTTGTATGGTGTTTAATTGCATTCTTTGATTTTCGAAGTCCTTGACTTAGCTTGGAACTATCAAGATCTAGTGTAATAAAAAGATTACCTATTGGCTTCCCTATACTCATCTTTATACCTCCTTCCTATAATGATTTCAAGAAATCTTTCAAATCCATTTCTTTTGGTTTTTCTATATCTTTTTCAGAACATACAATTTGAATCAATCGATTAAAATTGGTATCTTCAATATCATTTACAGACCAACCAGCCTGAACTAATTGTCTAAATAAATTCAATAAATCATTCTTTGCTTCTGTAGGACTTACTTTTTTTCATTCGTTTCAGATGAAGGATCAATTCCTAAAATATCTAATATAGGTTGATTTAATGCATTGAAAGCTTCATCATTTGACAATCCTTGTAAAATTGATTCGCGAGTTACTTCGCTATTATTGAATAATGAAACATTAAACTCGATAAGTTCAGTGAATTGCGTAACTACACTAGTATTTTCTGCGTACATACGCTCCTGACACTCTAAAGCATTTAGCACATCTCCTGCAGTTAAATTACTTTTTTCATGAACAACTTTTTTTCCATCTTTATCTTTTAAAACTAATTGAGTTTTATTTTTGATTTTCATCGTCTTATCTTCCTTTCAAAAAAAGAGAGCACGAGGCTCTCTTTAAGTTAATAGATTGATTAATTCTTCTTTTTTAGCATTTCTAGCATATTTAATATTTTTTTTATCTAATTCTTGTTTTAATTGCTTCGCAGTAAGGGCATTATATTGAGATATTTTATCAAGTAAAATATCTTCTGGGGCAATAGTGAAACCACACATATTTTGCTTATTGCCTCTAAATAACTTAACCTTTCTATATCGAATTGATACAGATGTGGTATTATCGCCTTTTGCTCCTGGTGTGACCCCAATCGAAACAGTTCCTTCTGGAATAGTAATTTCTCCGACCGACGCGCCTGAATTACTTGGTGCAACTTCAGTTGAAGAAGCTGTTACTCTACCAGAGCTTTTTTGTGCTCTTAATTCTGTAGTGATTGACATTGTACTGTTATTTTCGTATTCAGTTGAAGATGAAACAACATCTCCGGCCTTCAACTGTAATTCTTCCAAAGTTTTGCTATATGGAGCTCCTGGAGGGGCCCATCCTGAGTAAGTAACTTCTTTCCATTCACCACTACTATTTAAATAATAGTTTCTTGTATATTCGAAAACATCGTCTTTCTTAGAAACATCAATTGGTACTGAACCTAAGAAATACACTCTACCTGACTCTGTATCTCTAGGTTGTACTCGGTAGATAGTTTCACTCGAATAATCTTGTATTGCTAAATAATCTTCTTGAGAAATATCTAACACATAATAATCACCAGTACGTTCTTCGCCATTAACCGTCAAATTTCTTCTTTCTTTTACAGAAAGTGTTGTAAAAGAAGGAAGATCCGTTCTTGTAGATTCTCGCTCGCCTAATACTCTAGTAACTTGATAAGTACCTTGCGAAACAATGGTAGAAGGTTCTAATCCAGTAATGGTTAATGGACTCGATCCTTCTACTATTTTCTCTTCTCCTTTATATATTCTAAAAGTTTGATCCACGAGTATCACTCCTTACACATTTCTCTAAATAACGTCAATAATTCCCCCATTAATTGTTGGTGTAACTTTTTCAACAATCGGGGGAGTTACTCCCCCGATGGAAATACTAATGCCTTAAGAGCTTTAATTGATTCTTGATCAGAACCAATATATTTTCCTACTGTTTGCCCCTTGGCGTCTCCCTCCGCATCGTTTGCAATTGCAGAAAATACATATTCTTCTGCTTCTGGTTCAAAAGCTTCATTTGTTAATGTATTTAACTTCATGGATTCACGGCTAAATTTACCTTTAAATGCTGCCAATAAAGCAGTTTCGCCACTTAAATCAGAAGATTCTAATAACACCGAACAAAATGGAGGATTTGTATCCTCTCCCACAAAACTAATTTTTTGATCATTTGTCTTATAACCTAGAATCTTATCATTAACTTCTTCCGATAAATCTAACAAACCAAAATTAATACTTACATCTCCTGTTCCTTTTTGAGAAACGTAATAAGCAATATCAGAACCATGTACTTTAGTTGCTTCTTTTGCCAATCCTGTGATTTCAGCCGAAACCGTCGCACCTTTGTCTTGTTTCCCTTCAATCACGAACTGATTTTCTGTTGTAACTTTTCCAGTTTCATCTAATACTCCAATGGTTAATCTTTTAAATCCTACAAATGACATAATTTTCCCTCCTGAAAATTTAATAAAAAAAAGACACAAAAAACTCGCGTCTTAATTCTTTAATATTTTGTATCATAAATTTTTGTATTTCCTCGATATCTCCTAGCATCCACAAATCGATTGGTTTCTGCAAAATATTCATCAAGTCCTTGCCCATTCATTTGGCCAAAACCTAATT
>ERZ1034949.912-NODE-912-length-16152-cov-29.004597_pt1 | contig 16152 bp, 10 predicted proteins | sample MGYA00520590_ERZ1034949 | MGnify/ENA primary metagenome ERZ1034949 (study PRJEB33766, sample SAMN09781752) | gut metagenome | biome: gut microbiome | host: Homo sapiens | place: Madagascar | study: EMG produced TPA metagenomics assembly of the PRJNA485056 data... | reverse complement strand
TGCTTGAAGAAACGCAAGCTCTAATGGGGGCGACGCGTCCCGCGTCGGGAAAAGATGCAGATGATATTTAGTAGAGTTCATGTTTCATTTCTTTCTCTATTCTCTATCCCGACGCGAGACGCAGCTATTATTTAGTAGAGCTTGTATTCTTTCCTTTCATTATCCCGACGCGAGACGCGTCGCCCCCATTAGAGTTCGCGTTTAGAGTTCGCGTTTAGAGTTAGCGTTTGCTAGCGTTTGTTGCTTGAAGAAACGCAAGCACTAATGGGGGCGACGCGTCTCGCGTCGGGCATTAAGGCAAAGGCTCACAGATAGGCATGTAATTAGTGCTGTCTGTGAGCCTTTATTGGGTGTATGAACATGACATTTTCCCGACGCGAGACGCGTCGCCCCCATTAGAGTTCGCGTTTAGAGCTAGCACTAAAAGATCTAAGACGAAAAATCGGTACTTGTACCCTTTTTACCATACTACAACAACTTACACACCGAGTATCTTGCATCTTACACAAACGCGCTATAACTCATTGACTATCAATACTTTACTTAGTATAAGATACTACCAACGCCACCTACACGCATCCTACACACACCACATGCTGCCACGCGGCACGAGCACGGGAGGGCGACATTACGGCATAGGGGGACGGAAAAGTCTGTTGCTCCGACAGATTTTCCTGCGTCCCAGTGGCGTATAACCTGCCACATACGTCCAAACAGAGTGCTTGGCAGTGGGGCGTGATGTGTAAGATGTGTGCAGGGGAGTGTAAGATGTTTTGAAATCATCTTACACTCTTGAAACCTCTGTGTATCAACTTGTTACGTGTAAAAAGTGTAAGATGGCAGTAAAAGCACACACATTCATTTATAAGAGGGGTGACGGGGACGGGGCAAATATTTGTGGCTCATCTGGCATTTGAAACTCTGTTGTTCTTATGTCCTTTTGTGCTTATGTTTCCGCGTTAGCGGCAAATGTCATAACTTAGAACCACCCATTAAAGATTGCGCAATTTGTTTGCTCATTCGCGCCAATTACAGTAATTTTGCCTGCAAATTCAATACATAAAATACACATAAAGTATTATGGCAAAGAAAGCACTTCTTATGATTCTTGATGGTTGGGGCATTGGTAAGCACAACCATGGTGATGTTATCTACGAAACTCCCACACCGTTTATGGACCACCTCAACGCTACATACCCTCACTCACAGCTGTTGGCTTGTGGCGAAAATGTGGGTCTGCCCGAAGGCCAGATGGGAAACTCAGAGGTGGGTCACCTCAATATCGGTGCCGGCCGCATCGTTTACCAGGATTTGGTAAAGATTAACCGTGCCTGTGCTGATGGTTCAATCATGCAGAACCCCGAGATTGTGTCGGCCTACGAATATGCCAAGAAGAATGGCAAGGGCTTGCACCTCATGGGCTTGACCTCAACCGGCGGTGTGCACTCATCACTCAGCCACCTGTTCAAACTTATTGGCATTGCCAAGGAATATGGCGTGGCAGAGAATACTTACGTTCACTGCTTTATGGACGGTCGCGACACCGACCCGAAGAGCGGCAAGGGCTTTATCAAGGAACTTCAAGGCGTATGCGATGAAAATGGTGCACACATTGCCAGCATCATCGGCCGTTTCTATGCCATGGATCGTGACAAGCGCTGGAACCGTGTAAAGATTGCTTACGACCAGTTGGTTGAAGGCAAGGGACGCAAGGTGACCGACATGGTTGAAGGTGTGCAGAGCTGCTACGACTCAGACTCTGAGGAGCACAAGAACACTGACGAGTTTATGGAACCGCTCGTTAACGCCAATGTGGACGGCCGCATCAAAGAGGGCGATGTGGTAATCTTCTTCAACTATCGTAACGACCGTGCCAAGGAACTTACCGTGGTTCTCACACAGCAGGATATGCCTGAGGAGGGTATGCACACCGTTCCCGGTCTGCAGTACTATTGCATGACTCCCTACGATGCCTCATTCAAAGGCGTGCACATTCTCTTCCCCAAAGAGAACGTACATAACACGCTGGGCGAATACATCTCAAAGCAGGGCTTGAAGCAGTTGCACACAGCTGAGACTGAGAAGTATGCACACGTAACATTCTTCTTCAATGGTGGTCGCGAAACACCCTATGATGGTGAGGACCGCATCCTGGTGGCTTCGCCCAAAGTGGCTACTTACGACCTCAAGCCCGAGATGTCGGCCTTTGAGGTGAAGGACAAGTTGGTTGCCGCTATCAAGGAGAACAAGTACGACTTTATAGTAGTGAACTTTGCCAATGGCGACATGGTAGGCCACACCGGCGTGTACGAAGCTATCGAAAAGGCCGTAAAGGCCGTTGACAGCTGCGTGAAGGACGTGGTGACTGCCGCTAACGAAATTGGCTACGAAACTATCATCATTGCCGACCATGGTAATGCCGACAATGCAGAGAATGCTGATGGTACACCTAACACTGCCCACTCACTCAACCCCGTGCCTTTCATCTATGTAACAGATAACAAACAGGCTAAGGTGAAAGACGGCGTGTTGGCCGACGTGGCTCCGTCAATTCTGCATATCATGGGTCTGAAGCAGCCTGCCGAAATGACTGGCAAGGACTTGATTGAGGACTAATATCCTGAACATAAAACACTTTGTGGGTGTGTAAGCCCGCATCAACAGGCGAGGCATTCACTCTCGACGAACCATATTAACTGAGTTATCAACAGGTAATATGGCATTTGCCGGGCGTGAGTGCCTCGCTTTTTGGTGGTGCTTATGTGGGTGGAAAGGCGTCTGTAAAGGCCCGTAATGCCCCGTAATGCTGCCGCGTTTTTATTTTTTTATTACACCAAACACGTAATGCAATCACAGATATGTTTAACTTTGCATAATATCTATTCAACTTTCAGATTTGGCAAGTACGTGCTGAACTGTCGTGCAAGGCTAATGCGATAAAATTGAGATCGTTTTTGGGAATTCTATTCGTTGTTGTTGCTATTCGGTGAAAAGTAAACATGCGAACGGACTCAAGCACAAAACGCTACCTCTAATGGGGGCGACGCGTCTCGCGTCGGGAAAAGATGCAGCTATTATTTAGTAGAGGTTCGTATTTCCCTCCTTTCTCTATTCCGACGCGGGACGCGTCGCCCCCATTAGTGCTTGCGTTTTTTACAGCACGTTTCAGGTAACTTAAAATGCCTCACTTTGGGCTTTCAGCCCGTCCTTGCTAAATCCGAAACTTCAATAAAATAATATTGAGCACCTGCTTGGCATAATATGGAACAATCTAAAACAAATCAATTCAATGTATTGGCAGAAAAGCCGGTAGGTTCGCTGCTCATGCAATACGCCATACCAGCTATTGTGGCCATGGCCGCATCGTCGGTGTATAACATCATCGACGGCATTTTTATTGGTCAGGGCGTGGGGGCAGAGGCTATCATGGGACTGGCCCTTACCGGTCCGCTCATGTCGCTCACTGCTGCTTTTGGCGCCATGGTGGGCGTGGGTGCTGCCACATTGATGAGTGTGAAACTCGGACAAAAGGACTATGGCACGGCACAAAAGATATTGGGCAATGTGGTTATTATGAACCTCACCCTCGGCATTGTGCTCGGCATGCTGCTGCTTGTGTTTATCAACCCCATTTTGCGTTTTTTCGGTGCCAGCGATGTCACGTTGCCATACGCTCGCAACTTTATGTCAATCATACTCGTGGGCAATGTGGTTACACACATGTACCTTGGCCTTAATGCTTTGCTGCGTTCAACCAACCGGCCACAAAAGGCCATGTGTGCCACCATTGGCACCGTTGTGCTCAACTGCATTCTGGCCCCGATATTCATATTTGTGTTAGGGTGGGGCATACGTGGCGCAGCCACTGCCACTATTATGGCACAGATGATTATGTTGACGTGGCAGTTGCGGTTGTTCTCAAACAAGGACGAACTGATTCACTTGAACCGCAGCATAATTAAGCTCGATGTAAAGATAGTGAAGGAATCGCTCCTTGTGGGACTTCCCCAGTTCCTAATCAACCTGTGTGCCTGCCTTGTGGCCGCCATGATGACACGCAGTCTGACCACTTATGGCGGCGATATGGCCGTAGGTGCTTTTGGCATCTGCAACCGGTTCATACTCTTTATCGTGATGGTGGTAATAGGCCTCAACCAGGGCATGCAGCCAATAGCCGGTTACAACTTTGGCGCACGCCGCTATGACCGCGTGCTCGGTGTGTTGAACAAGGCCCTCATATTTGGGTCAATCATTACGCTGACGGGCTTTGTCATTGGTGTGTTCTTCCCCACGCCATTTGTCAGCGTCTTTGCCAAAGACTCTCCCCAGCTCATCAAGCTGTCGGCCCATGCACTGAGTTGTATGGTTATGATGTTCCCCATAGTGGGCATTCAGATTGTGTCGACTGCCTTCTTTCAAAGCATTGGTTATGCGCCTAAGAGCATCTTTCTGTCGCTCACGCGCCAACTCATATTCCTTGTACCTGCCATATTTATTCTGCCCCACCTATATGCCGACCCGCTCGAGGGCTTGTGGCACGCTGCTCCTGTGGCCGATGGTCTGGCCTCAGTGTTGGCCATCACATTGTTGGTGCTGCAGGTAAAGAAGTTCAAAAAGCAGATGCAAGCTCCTGTCGAAAACATGCACACACCATTATAATACTACGACCATGACACAAACAGCAAATAACCCCGAACCATTCATCATCAACATAGGCCGCTCGCTTGGCAGTGGCGGCCGCGCTATCGGCCACATCTTGGCCAAGGATTTTGGCATAGCCTATTACGACCGCGAGATACTCAACCTTGCGGCAAAGGAAAGCGGTTTCTGCGCCGAAGTGTTTGAACGCAACGACGAAAAAAATCGTTTCCTGCGCACCTTAGGCAACATCATACCCTTTATAGGCGGTGGGGCCACCTATTATGACAATGAATTGTCAAACGAGAACCTCTTCCGCATACAGAGCGAGGCCATACGCAAGGCTGCGGCCGACCATTCGTGCATCTTCATAGGCCGCTGTGCCGACTATGTGTTGCGCGACAATCCGCGTTGCGTCAATGTGTTTATTACTGCCAACATGGAAGACCGCATTGCCAGTGTGATGAAATGGAATAATTGCACGGCCGAAAAGGCACAAGAGATTATTGAAAAGGGTGACAGCGAACGTGCCAGCTTCTACAACTTTTACAGTTCCGGCACATGGGGCGCTGCCAGCACCTATCACCTGTGCATCAATTCATCGGTGCTGGGTGTTGAAGAGACGGCGGTGCTCATCAAGAACTTCGTTGTACAAAAACTGAAATTGCAGCAATGAAACAACAATTTGTCATACTATTATTCGCCCTGTTGTCGGCCCTGCCAGCTTCGGCACAACAGGCCCTTGTGATGAAGCGCAGCCAAACGCCGCTGCTTTATCCAGAATTTCGCGAGGCCAAGATACTTCAGCCCTTCGGCCGTTTTGTCACAGCCAAGGCCAACATCTTTCTGAAGGACGGCTCCTTGGTCTATCTTGACGACAAAACGGGCAAGGTGATGCGCGCTTATGTCAGCAACATCATTGGGGTCAACTTTGGCGACAGTGTGCGCTATCTCAAGGTCGACTCCGTCATGGCACGTGTGGTGGCCGAAAAGAACTACAACTATCTGTTGTGCAACACCCACGTAAACATGTCGCTTTATCGTGAAGAGACTGATGGCACACGCGGCATGGACTTTTTCGATATGCCCGACAGCGGGGTTTTTCTCAATCTCGACTCGCAAAAGCGTAACGACGACAACGGCATACCTTTGACCGACACTTATTACTTCAGCATCAAAGGCACCGTAATCAAGGCCAATGAGTCAGAGTTCAAAAAGTTTGTGAGCAAAGACCAGATGCAAGCCTTCAAGGTGCTCAAGGAAAACCGTTTTTGGAGTTGGAAAGACGCAGAATCTCTTAAAATGCTGCTTGACTTCCTGCCGCAGTAATCTACCTTAAAATAAAGTGTGACTGTGTGGCGCGGCATAAATTCAGCGGTTTGGCCATGCCGCATGGTCGCACCTGCTTATTAAACACCAAGTTAACCATAAAGGGTGGTTCTAAAAATTCTGTTTTAGAGTTCTGCTATTCTGAAATGTGATTTGCACACTCTCGAAAGTGCCTTTTTGAAAGTTAGTTCGGTCACATAGCCCGCTATGCTCCCTCACAAACTTTCAAAAATACACTTCCGATAGCGCACAAATCCCTATTTCAGAATTATTAGAACCACCCTAATCCAATTACATCGCAATGAACGACTACTTCTACATCGATGCTTCAGGCCAGCAAAAAGGCCCCATCCCCCCCTCACAATTCTCAATGTTCAACGTCAGTGCCGACACCCTTGTATGGTGCAAGGGCATGGCCGACTGGCAGCGTGCAGGTGCCGTTGACGAGTTGAAGGCGTATTTAGACAACGACGCCAATGGCGCCACCCCGCCGCCCACTCCCGGCACTGCCGGCACAGCCAGTGGCGCACCCTACGACAATGCGTACCACAGCATGGGCAGCGGCACCCCCAACCAGTCAATGCCTTGCCCGCCAAGCAATTTGGTGTGGGCCATCGTGTCAACCATACTGTGCTGCCTGCCCACCGGTATTGTAGCCATAGTATATGCTTGCAAGGTTGACAACCTCTACCTCATGGGCGATTATCAAGGAGCTGTCGAAGCCTCCAACAAAGCACGTAACTGGGCGATTGGCGGATTGATAGCCAGCGTTGTGTTCTACTTTGTCTACATCCTGGTTCTTTTTAGTGTCGGTTTCGGCTCCATCGCAAGTATGTCTAATTTATAAATAAAACCTTTAACCTATGAACCGAAGCGCACTCCCCCCATGTCCTAAAAACCATATGGCCATGGCCATCATTTCAACCATATTTTGTTGTCTGCCGTTTGGCATTGTGGCCATTGTCAAAGCCTCACAAGTCAATTCGTTTTACATGAATGGCTTTTACGAACGGGCGCAAATTTCGGCCAACGATGCCCAAAAGTGGACTATCATATCAGTCATTACAGGCCTGCTGTCGTGGGGCTGCTGGTGCGGACTGAATTTTATAAACTAACTCAAGTTCCGGATTCGGACGGGTACGGCCAGAAAGGCCCAAGGCACCAAACGCTACCTATAATGGGGGCGACGCGTCTCGCGTCGGGGAAAAACACACTGATATAGTTTTTGAACCCGTTAACCTGTCAACCCGTCAACCAAAAAACAACACCATTTCGAACACCATCTTAAAATGTATTCAGCACTATTCATGTTAGCCACATTGGTGGCATACTTCATACTGCTGTTGCTCGTTTCGCACCATGCCACGCGGCATGGTGCGAAAGGCAATGACGCCTTTTTCCGTGCAGGCCGCCAATCCCCCTGGTGGATGGTGGCCTTTGGCATGATAGGTGCCAGCATATCGGGTGTCACATTCATTTCGGTGCCAGGTTGGGCTGCCTCAACGGGCATGACCTACTTGCAGATGTGCCTTGGTTTCATTGTGGGGTATGTGGTAGTGGCCTTTGTGCTGTTGCCCCTCTACTACAGACTGCGCCTCACCAGCATCTACGCCTATCTTGGCACACGTTTTGGCACTTCGGCCCACCGCACGGGAGCCTTGTTCTTTGTGCTGAGCAAACTCACCGGAGCCGCCGCCCGCCTATATTTGGTGTGCATGGTGTTGTGCCAATTCGTGGTACAGCCACTTGCCGGTGACGGTTTGCTCCCATTCATGGTCACCACATTGGCCGTGCTCACGCTGATATGGCTCTACACCCGCCGCAGCGGACTGCAGACCGTAGTGCGCACCGATGCCCTGCAAACTGTTTGTCTGTTGTTGGCTGCTGTGGGCATTATTATAGCCGCCGCCATACAGATGGACCTCAATTTCGAAGGCGTTATCCACACCATAACCCACAGCGCCATGTGCCGTGTGTGGGAGTGGGACGCAGCCAGTCCGCAAGCCTTTTGGCGCCAGTTTTTGAGCGGCGTGTTTATCGTCATTGTCATGACAGGACTCGACCAAGACATGATGCAGAAAAACCTCACCTGCCGCAATCTGCGCGAGGCGCAAAAGGACATGTGCACCTACGGCATGGCCTTCTTGCCAGTCAATGCCCTGTTCCTTGGTCTCGGCATACTGCTCTACACCTTGTGTGCCCAACAGAACCTCACCCCTCCAGCCGCAGGCGACAGCCTGTTGCCCTGGCTCATCAGCAGTGGTGTCTTGGGGCAGTGGGTCATTGTGCCCTTTACCATCGGCATCGTAGCAGCCGCCTTTTCGAGCGCCGATTCGGCCATGACAGCGCTCACCACCACTATCTGCATCGACCTTTTAGGCATGAGCGAGGCCCGCGAGCAACAACGTGCCGCATTACACACCCGTCATATCGTACATCTGTGCGTAGTGGCCGCCTTTGCGTTGTGCATCATCTTGTTCAAGGTGGTGGGCAATAGCAATGTGCTCAATGCCATCTATGTAATGGCCTCATACACCTACGGTCCGTTGTTGGGCCTTTACACCTTTGGCTTGTTTACACGTCGCAACACCAATTTGCGCTGTGTGCCAATTATCTGTGTGGCAGCTCCCACAATTTGTGGCCTGCTCGACCACTTTGCGCCAATATGGTGGAACTACACCTTTGGCTACGAACTGCTTGTGCTGAATGGCTTGATAACCTTTGTCGGATTATGGGTGTGCAAGGCAGACTCTGAAACAAAAAAGACTTTACAACCATGCTAAAATATTGGATACTCGCTGCGCGGCCCAAAACGCTTACGGCCGCTCTCATTCCCGTACTCACCGCCACGGCATTAGCCTACAGCGAAGGGCATGGCCGCTGGCAGCCCGCGCTGTTGTGCTGCCTGTTTGCGGCCATCATGCAGATAGCGGCCAACTTCATCAACGACCTGTTCGACTATCGCAAAGGCACCGACCGCGAAGACCGTCTTGGCCCCGAGCGCGCTTGTGCCCAAGGGTGGATAACCCCGCGGGCCATGACACGTGGCATAGTCATCACACTCATATTGGCTTGTGCCGTGGGGTGCGGCCTGTTACCCTTTGGCGGGTGGCCCCTGGTAGGCATTGGCGCAGCCTGTGTGTTGTTTGCTTTTCTCTACACCACACTGCTTTCATACATGGGGTGCGGCGACATATTGGTATGGGTGTTTTTTGGCATTGTACCAGTGTGCGGCACCTACTATGTGCAGGCACAAATGCTCACCCCCAGCGTGTGGTGGCTTGCTGCGGCAAGCGGATTGGTAATCGACACCTTGCTGGTGCTCAACAACTATCGTGACCGCAAACAAGATGCGCTGAGCGGCAAGCGCACCCTCATCGTGGCATTAGGCGAGCAATTCGGCTCCATGTTCTATTTGTTGCAAGGCGTGGCCGGCTGCGTCTGCGTGGCCATGCTGGCATTTTACGACCACACGCTTTGCGCCATCTTGCCCCTGTTGTATCTCGTGCCGCATAGCCTTACCTGGCGTGAAATGGTGCGCATCAACCAGGGCCGCACGCTCAACCGCATATTGGGCAAGACATCGCGCAACATGCTCATCTTTGCCGTACTCACTGTTTTAGCACTTCTATGACCGAAAAAACATTAAAGGAAAAAACCGCCAATGGCCTGTTCTGGGGCGGCATAAGCAACGGGGCACAACAGGCGCTGAACCTCGTGTTTGGCATATTTTTGGCCCGTTTGCTCTCCCCCGCCGACTATGGTATGGTGGGCATGCTCACCATATTTTCGCTCATTGCCACCACACTGCAGGAGAGCGGCTTCATATCAGGACTCAACCGCAAGCAGCACATCACCGATGCCGACTACAATGCCGTGTTTTGGTTCAACGTGCTTTGTAGCGTAACGGTCTACATCATACTCTTTTGTTGCGCGCCACTCATAGCTGCGTGGTTTCGCCAGCCCGTGCTTGTGCCGTTAGCCCGTTTGTCGTTTTTGAGTTTCGTCATCTCCGCCCTCAACACTGCGCCACGCGCTTGGCTCTTTCGCAATATGCGGGTGCGCGAAACCGCCCTGCTCACCATGCTATCCCTTGTCCTTTCGGGCATAACCGGCATTTGCCTGGCATGGAATGGGTTTGCCTATTGGGGTATAGCCATACAGAACCTCATGTATTGCATAACCATGACCGTCGGCAGCTGGTGGTTTGCGGGTTGGCACCCCACCTGGCACATCAATCTGCGTCCGCTGCGAGGCATGATAGGCTTCAGTTCAAAACTGTTGGCCACAAACATCTTCACCCACATCAACAACAACATCTTCAGCATATTTTTCGGCCGCCTTTATGGCGAAAAGACGGTGGGCTACTACAATCAGGCCAACAAGTGGACAGGCATGGGCTACAACATGCTCACCGGCATGGTGTGGAGTGTGACACAGCCTCTTTTTGCACGTCTTGAGAGCGATGACAATGGCCGCATGTGTCAGATATTTCGCAAAATGTTGCGTTTCACGGCCTTCCTGTCCTGCCCGGCGTTGTTCGGTTTGGCGCTCATAGCGCCCGAGTTCATCACCATTGCCATTACCGACAAGTGGCTCACCAGTGCGCGGCTCATGCAGCTGCTCAGCATAGGGGGCGCTTTCGTGCCGGTAGCTTCATTCTACGCCAATTTTATTATCAGCCGTGGCAAGAGCAATATCTTTATGTGGAACACCATAGCCCTGTGTTTGGCACAGATGTTGCTGCTCGTAGCCTTGTACCCCTATGGCGTGGAGGCAATGGTAGTGGCCTACATCACGCTCAACACATTGTGGCTGTTTGTGTGGCACTGGTTCGTACGCCGCCTCATCGGTCTGCGTTTGAGGTATGCCCTGCGCGATGTGTTGCCCTTCGCCGCATTGGCCGCCTTGGCCATGGCTGCGGGTTGGGCCGTGTCGCAGTTGGCCAATGGCAACATCTACATCTCGCTCTTGCTCAAGGTTGTCACAGCCGTAGTGGTGTATGCAGGCTCATTGCGCTTGCTCGGTGCGCAGATATTCGCCGAGTGCGCGGCATTCATCAAGAGCAAGTTAGGCCATAAGGCCACTCCTTAACCCCTTAACACCCTGTAATTTACAAACCTTGCATAAATATCTTCAGTATGTATTTAATCCTATTTATTGGCATCGCCATACTCAGTTATGTGGTGCAAAGCAATCTTAACAGCAAATTCAAGAAATACTCCAAAATACCCATAGCATCGGGCTTGAGCGGTCGCGAAGTGGCCGAAAAAATGCTGCGCGACAATGGCATCAATAATGTCACGGTGACCTGCACCAAGGGTTACCTTACTGACCACTACAACCCCGCCAATGGCACTGTCAACCTGTCCGAGGCTGTGTACAACAGCCGTTCTGTTGCCGCAGCCGCGGTAGCAGCCCATGAGTGCGGTCATGCTGTGCAGCACGCCGTGGCATACGCGCCGCTCACCCTGCGTTCGGCCCTGGTGCCCGTGGTATCGTTTGCCTCTAATTGGGTGCAATGGGTGCTGCTTGCCGGCATCATATTGATACATTCCATGCCGGGCATACTGTTGGCTGGTGTTGTGTTGTTCGCCCTCACCACATTGTTCAGTTTCATCACCCTCCCCGTCGAGATTGACGCCTCGCGTCGTGCCACCGCCTGGCTGCTCAAAGCCGGCATCACCTCGGCATCAGAGCAACCCATGGCTGTATCGGCCTTAAAGTCTGCCGCCTACACCTACGTGGTGGCAGCACTCAGCTCTTTGGCCACTTTGGCATACTACGTCATGATATTGGTGGGCGGCCGTTCAAGAGATTAAAGATTCTAAGTTGACGGGTTAACGGGTTGACAAGTTGACAAGTAAGTATGTAATACACGGCTTATGATGCTAAGAAACTCAAAATACTTGGCAAACTTACCTGTTAACCCGTCAACCTGTTACCCCGTCAACTAATTAACTTATCAGATAATGATTAAGCCCTGGCTTTCCTTGCGAAAGTCGGGGCTTTTTCATACCTTTGTCTCAAATACCTAATACTAATCAACAATCAAGCTAAGAACATGAAGCACAAGCTACTATCGTTTTTGCTGCTGCTGTCTTTGTTGCCAGGGGCAACATGGGCACAGACATTCGTAAACCTCACCCCGCGTCCAGCCTCCATGACAGTTGGTACGGGCTCCTTGGCCTTGCCCTCACAGTTCACTGTGAGCTATACCGGGCTTGACGAGGATGGCGTGAATGAGGTAAACCAATTTGCCAAGTCATACACCGATGTGACTGGCGCCGCAGTCAGTGTGGCTGCCGACGATGCCAGCGCCCTCTTCCAGGTGTCGCTGCTCCCCGCCTCGTCTTCACTGAAGACGGACGGCTACAAACTCGACATTACCGACAGCAAGGTCACCATTCAGGCCAAGAGCGCCTTAGGCCTTTTCTATGCCTTCCAGAGTGTGAAAAAGATGTTGCCCGCCAATGTCATGGCTGGGGTAAAGGACGCCACTGTCACTTCGTACCCATTGCCCGTGGTGAGCATCACCGACCAGCCGCGCTTTGACTATCGTGGCTTTATGCTCGATGTGTCACGCCACTTCTTCACCGCCAACGAGGTAAAGCGCATTATCGACCTTATGGCCGCTTACAAGATGAACACCTTCCATTGGCACCTGACCGACGACCAAGGTTGGCGTGTACCCATCAAAAAGTATCCCAAACTCACTACCATCGGTGCCACAGCGCCCAACAGACGCTATACCGATATGTACGAACTGACACAGTACTGGATAAATAAGCCCTACGGCCCTTACTCTTACACCGAAGAGGAAATAAAGGACGTGGTAGCTTATGCCAAGGCCCGTCACATCGACATCGTGCCCGAAATTGACATGCCCGGCCACTTCTCAGCAGCCATGACGGCCTATCCCGAATTTAGCTGCACACCCGACGGTGCCCACAACGTGTGGGACGATGGCGGCATCTCTAACGACATCTTGAATGTGGCCAACCCCAAAGCCGTACAATTTGCCAAGGATATTTTAGAGGAACTCATGGAACTCTTCCCCGGTAAATACATTCACATTGGTGGCGACGAATGCCCCACTTATGCTTGGGAGAAAAATGCCGAATGCCAAGCATTGTACAAGGAACTCAAACTGACCAACTACCGTCAGTTGCAGAGCCACTTCATTCAGCAACTCGACGAATTTGTCAAGTCTAAAGGCCGCCATTTGGCCATTTGGAACGAAGGCATCACTGCAGGAGGCGCCGACACCGACATCATGAAGTCTACTGGTGCGGTAGTATACTGTTGGACAAACCCCGAAGCCGCTGTTGATCAGGCTAAGAAACTTGGCATGCCAAGCATCTACACCCCCTGGGGACCCTACTACATCAACCGCCGCCAGGGCAATGGCCCCACCGACCCTCCTGGTGCAGGCTCTGGTTCCGACAATGTACAAGCTACTTACAACCAAACTATCCCCAGCGCCACCACATATGGTGTGCAGGGCACTTTTTGGTGCGAACACGTGTCTGACACCGACTATTTGGAATGGCTCGCTTTGCCGCGTCTCATCGCTGTGGCCGAGCGTGGCTGGACACCCGAATCGGGCAAGAATTTCAGCGACTTCCAAAAGCGTATGTCGGCCGATACCGTTATGCTTAACTATGGCAACTACAAATATTGCAAGTACTTCATGCTTGACAACGGCCAGGGAGGCATGGTAATGCCTCATGCCAACACCGCCGACAAGAAATACTACTACCGCATCATTTCGGGTGGTACAGACAACACACGTGCAGGCCGCTGCATCGAACTCCTGGCCGACGGCTCGTCACTCATTTCTGCCAACAGTGGCAAGGGTGCAAAGGCCGGCGTACTTTGGACAAGTCCTCAGGCAGCCGAAGGCGATGCCAACTACAACTACCAGTGGTGGAGCATCGAGGAGGACCCCGCCAATCCGGGCAAATATGCCCTCGTTTGTATGGCAAAGCCCGATGGTTCGGTCAAGCCCGAACCGAGTGCAGCAAACATAAGTGGTCGCTGGAGCTACGACAACGCTGCCAAGCACTACAACTTTGTACTCGGTAGCGGCTCATACGGCAAGAAGGGCGACAACTATTACTACACCATTGCAAGCGACAAGGTAAACGGACAGTACCTCAACTCGTCAATGGGCGGCCAGGGACTTGCTGTCAATCTTTATAGCGATCCTAACAGCGGCAATGGCGGTTGCTGGGAGTTCTCACCCAAGGAGGATTACGACGGCGGTTCAAGCACCAAGCCTGTCACCTTCGACTACCTTGAAGAGGGCAAAACCTACATGCTGACAAATGCTGTCGAAGGCTTTGAAAGCATCACACTGAGCGATGACAACAATGGCAACAGCCTCAAGGCTAACAACAATGCCTTTGCCAATAACGCATGGACGGTTGAGGCTTCAACCATCAATGCCGACGGCTCACAAACTGTCAAGGTAAAGAACGTTGCCACAGGCCGTTACATCAACTCGCTCGGTGCGTATGCCGACCGTGTGGGCTGTCCCGTCAATATGGGCAACGCCACTGCCGATGCCAACGTCACCATCAGTTATGTAAAGAACTACGATGACTTGCGCATCAAGGTGGGAGGCAAGAGCCTCTTTGCTGTGCCATCGGGCGTAGCCAATGCTGGTGCCACCACTGGTGCCGGTGTGTCATACGATGCCGCCCGCAACCAAGGCGCTGAATGGACTGCCACCGAAGTGAAGGTTGTTACTCTCAACTGCCAGGACGACAAGGGCGTGAACCTTGGCACATTCAAGCGCAGCGTACCCGTCAGCGTAACCGAAATCACTGGCGACCTTTGCCCCACATTTAAGAACACTGCAGTTGAGCACATCGAAGCCGATGGCGACAACAACTATAACGTAACTTACAAGCGTTCGGCATACTCACTCAACATCGTTTGTGCCGACAAGGCCGGTGTACTCATTAGCAAGGACGAGGTAACTGTGCCCGTGGGCGAAAGCTACACCATGAAGGTGCCCGAGGTAAAGTATTGCACATTCCTCAACAGCGATGTGGCCAACGGCACACAAATCACTCCCGATGCCGACCGCACCATCAATGTGACTTACGAAATCAATGCCATTGTAGGTGTAAAGGCTGAGGGCGAACCAGTGAAAGAGTTGAAGAGCAACAACAAATATTTGTTGTACGATGCCACCACTGCTGCTGGCCGTGCCGGCTATCGTGCCATCAGAGACAATAATGCCATCAACCGTTACCTCTCAGCCGAGGGCATGCTTCCTACTGGCGTGTGGACACTCCAGGGCAGCGGCAACAAGTTCAAGGTGCTAAACGAGTATACAGGTCTGTATGTGCCGCAACTCAAAAATTCAAAAGCTACAACGGCTACAAGGACAGGTGGCGACACATTCACCTTTGCTACCAATGCCGACGGCACTTGGAACATCAAGAGTACCAGTGGACAGTATTGGGACGGTTTGGCAAGCGGTGACCTCGTAGGCTGGGACGGCGGCACAGGCCACCCCATACGCATTTCGACATTCTATGCTCAGCCCATGTTCACCGTCAACATCGTTTGCCGCGATGCTGATGACGATAAGGTTATTTTGAAGCAGAGCAGCGACTTGGTTGTAGCTGGCACTGCTTACCCCATCGTTATTCCCACCATCGAGGGTTACACCATGCAGAGTGTAACGGGCAACGAAACCTATGGCGGCACGGTTGAGGACTTTGTCAACATCGTTGTGATCTATAAAAATAACGCAACTGTTGGTATCAACAATGTCAGCACAGACAACACCTCTGCAGCCGTTCGCATTTACGACCTTCAGGGCCGCCGCGTGCAGCGTGTGCAGCAGCCGGGTCTCTACATCGTTAATGGCAAGAAGACTTTGGTTAAGTAACACCTTGCACACTTTCTCACGCTCTAAATAATAAGAGCGCGCACTAATTAAGAATGCCTTTCAACGTTAGCACCGCACAAACGGGTGTAAATGTTGAAAGGCATTTTTCGTTTACTCAAGTTTCGGATTTAGACGGGTGCTACCTCTAATGGGGGCGACGCGTCTCGAGGGAAAATATGCAGCAATAATTAGCAGTAGTAGCAATCGTATTTAACTCCTATCTCTATCCCGACGCGAGACGCGTCGCTCTAAGTTTGCAGCAGTTAAGCGGCGCA
>ERZ1034949.911-NODE-911-length-16162-cov-22.188614_pt1 | contig 16162 bp, 15 predicted proteins | sample MGYA00520590_ERZ1034949 | MGnify/ENA primary metagenome ERZ1034949 (study PRJEB33766, sample SAMN09781752) | gut metagenome | biome: gut microbiome | host: Homo sapiens | place: Madagascar | study: EMG produced TPA metagenomics assembly of the PRJNA485056 data... | reverse complement strand
CCGTCAGGCGACGGAGGTTAGCTGTTGGGGGCGCCGCAGGCTGTAGAGCTTTCCTAGAAGCTAGGAGCTAGCAGCTAGAAGCCTCCGCACGAATGACTCTATCCGTAAGCATCGCCCTAACAGCTCGACAAACTGAAATTGGCCGTACTCCCCCCATTTTACCCCTTCTTATCTTATTTCATCCATATATCCCGCATATATTCACCCTGACCGTCAAATACTCACAATAATCCGGATATATTCATTTTTCATTTCCTGCTTTACTGGATATCCTCTATTTTCCTTCTATTTCCTCCATTTTCCTTATTGACATGATGGACATTCCGTTTCTATAATAATGCCAAAAAAGATGGGGAGGTCTGATCCATGAAACAGCTCAAAATCGCATTGGCCGAAAGGGCCAAAGCCCTTGGCGTCCTTTCGGAAAACTGGAAAACCATATCCGTATCCGCCGCTGATCTCACCGACGTATCGGCGGTGGTGATGACATCGCAGGACGAGGTGCCGCCGTCCTACGATACCATCCACGCCTTTGGAATTCCTCTTTTTATTCTGGATACCGGCATCGCCGCCGGAAGGAATATGACCGCCATCGCCGCCACCGTCCTCACAGCCAGGGAAAAGGCGGGGTGGAAGAAGAAAATCACGAAGGCCGCCATGGAGTACGAGAAGAACCTGCTGCCTCCTTTTTTCGGCGCCCTCACCCGGTACACCGCCCGCCACAACGATGAATACGCCTCCCCCGGCCACCAGAGCGGCGCCTTTTTCCGGAAACATCCATCGGGGCGCATCTTCTACGATTACTATGGGCCCAATGTGTTCCGGGGAGACCTGTCCAGTTCCGACGTGGACCTGGGCGATTTCCTCATCCACGAAGGGCCTGCCCTGGATGCCCAGAAGCATGCGGCCCGGGTGTTCCATGCAGACAAGACCTACTTCGTCCTGAACGGCACCTCCACGTCCAACAAGATCGTCATGAACGCCGTCCTGGCGCCGGGGGACATTGTGCTCTACGACCGGAACAACCACAAATCCATGGACCTGGGCCTGGAGCTGTCCGGCGCCATTCCGGTGTACCTGGAAACGGCGAGGAACAGCTGCGGCTCCATCGGCGGCATTCCGAAGCACTGCTTCGACGAGGATTATATCCGCCGTCTCATTGCTGAAAAGTCCCCGGAAAAGGCGAAGGAAGAGCGGCCCATCCGGCTGGCGGTGATCGAGCTGGGCACCTACGACGGCTGCCTGTACAACGCCCGGCAGGTGGTGGATGAAATCGGGTACCTCTGCGATTACATTTTCTTCGACTCCGCCTGGGTGGGCTACGAGCAGTTCATTCCCATGATGAAAGACGCCTCTCCCCTTCTCCTGGACCTGGGACCCGAGGATCCGGGCATCTTCGTCACCCAGTCCGTCCACAAGCAGCAGGCAGGATTTTCCATGACTTCCCAGATTCACAAGAAAGACGCCCACATCCGGGGCCAGGACCGGTACGTGCCCCACAAGCGGATGAACAACGCCTACATGATGCACTGCTCCACCTCCCCCTTCTACCAGCTCTTCGCAGCCCTGGACATGAACGCCCGCATCCACGAAGGGGAAGGGGGCCGGAAGCTCTGGCGGGATGCCCTGGTACTGGGTATCGAAACGAGGAAGTACATTCTCTCCCGCTGCCACTACATCCGTCCCTTTATTCCGGAGCCTGCGGGAAATAAAAAATGGGAGGACGGCCCCACGGAGCAGATCGCGGCGGACCGGAAATACTGGACCTTCAAGCCCGGCGCCTCCTGGCACGGCTTCAAAGGGTACGGGGAGAACCAGTATTTCCTGGACCCCATGAAACTCATGCTCATCACCCCGGGCATTGATATGGCTGCCGGCACCTACGAAGACTTCGGCATTCCCGGCACCATCGTGGCGAACTTCCTCCGGCAGAATAAAATCATCCCCGAGAAATGCGACCTGAACGACATTCTCTTCCTCCTCACCCCGGCGGAATCGAAGGAAAAACTGAACCGCCTCGTGGACGCCCTGGTCCGCTTCGAATCACTACTGGACGAAGACGGCCCCATGGAAAAGGTGCTTCCCACTATCTACGACGCCTACGAAGCCCACTACGAAGGATATACCATCCGGAGGCTCTGCTAGGAAATGCACGATTTTTACAAAGAAAGGAACGTATCCACCCTCCAGGGCCGGCTTTTTGAAAAGGACTACCTCCCGCCCTACGCCATGAGTCCCCGGGATGCGGTGGGTGAATACTTCCGGGGAAATGGGGAACTGATCGAGCTGAAAGACGCTGAAGGCCGGGTGGCCCTCGAAGGAGCCCTCCCCTATCCGCCAGGCATCCTCTGCATCCACCCCGGCGAACGGTGGACAAAGACCGCCATCGACTACTTCATGGACCTCATAGACAGCATCAATGCCTTCCCCGGCTTCGCCCCGGAAGTACAGGGAGTCTACGTGGAAGACGGAGAAGACGGGAAGAAACATGCCTACGGGTATGTGCTGAAAGAAAGCTAATTAGGAATTAGGAATGGTGGTGGCGGCGCACAATTCGTAGAGCGCCGCGAGTTTTTGATGAAATTTCCCCAGTTCATTAAGTTACGGTTTGTGGGACTGTTGGTTTCGCGTGCTGGCGGGTAGAGTCACAAGCCTTGAGCAGTGAGCTTTTAGCCTTGAGCGGAACAGGCCCTTCGGGCCGAGTGTCGGATGACTAAAGGACGTACAAACGGGTGAAAGCTTTTAGCTGCTAGCTCCTGGCTACTAGGAAAGCTGGTTCGCCTGCGGCGCAACCATTAGCTAACCTCAGCCCCGTGGGCAGCGTCGGGCTACTAAAAGGAAGGCGCCTTGGTGTGCAGTAAAAGCGCCAACTTAAGCCCGACGCGGAGGTCCTCTGCAGGACCACCTCCTTCCGAGGAAGGAGCCTCGTGTAGAGTCATTTTCACGTTTTGGGGGCAGAGTCGTTAGGATTCCGACGGCGGCGGAGCCGCTGAACATTAGCCTCCTTCCTTGGGAAGGCAGCAGTCCTGCAGAGGACTGCTGAGCCGGGCTCATATGCGAGCATTTTCTGCACAATAAGCGAGCACCTTAGAGCCCGGCCGTCGGTGGCGCCGTCAGGCGACGGAGGTTAGCTGATGGAGCGCCGCAGGCGAACCGGTTTTCCTAGCGGCTAACAGCTAACAGCTAGAAGCCCTCATACGTTTGGACGTACCCTCAGCCACACAAGCGCCGCAGGCGAACCAGCTTTCCTAGTAGCTAGCAGCTAAAAGCCAGGGAAGCACTGATTAATTCGCAGAGTCAGATTTCATAAGGATTTTTATGCACTGCTTCGTCATAAATCGGCCAAGAATAAAAGGAAGGCGCTTTAATGTGCAGAGAAAGCGCCAACTTATCTTGGCTCAGCTCAGCAGTCCTATGCAGGACTGCTGCCTTAAATAGCTCGCTATTCGCGTCGGATTATTCCTTGCATTGCATGAAAATCCAAGAATGAAATCTGACAACGATTTAATCAGCGCTTCCCTAGAAGCCCCCGTCCGTTCACACGTCACTCAGCCACACAACCTCCGGCCCGCAGGGCCTATCCGCATCTATCTTCTATTTTCTATCTTCTATCGTCTATCAGCCGGACCGCCAACCGCTCGTCGTGGCACCAGCCATCTGGTCCCCAGGGTCTGTCCCGCTCAATACTCAAAGCACAAGGCTCAAGGCTCAAGGCCCCGTGCAAATGACTCTCATCGCAGGCACTCAAAAAGGAGCTGTGAAACATCACAGCTCCTTTTCATTTCGACACATAGGGACTTCCCTTCAGGATGAACCGCCAGGGGAAGTCTTTTCCGTATGTGGCATAGTCTATATTTTTCCGTTTCGTCACTTCCACCGGGAAGGGGCCTTCCTTCCGGCTTTCCACCCAGCAGGTATCTCCGGTGAGATCCATACCGTAGAAGGTCCTGTCGATACCCATGGCCTGGGTGAGGCGGCCGGGGCCGGAGGTGAGAAGTTTCAGCTTTTCCTGGTGCCTTCTCTTTTTCATGAGGTCCAGCCCCTCCAATGGCTCCAGGGCCCGGATGAGGACGGATCCCGATTCTCCCTCATGGCCGCAGACGAAGTTGAGACAGGTATACATGCCGTAGATGAGGTACACATAAATGTGTCCCCCTTCGCCGAAAATCACCTTTGTCCTGGGGGTGAGGCCCTTGAATACGTGAGCCCCGTCGTCCCGATGGCCTTCAAAGGTTTCTCCGTAGGCTTCACATTCCACGATTCGTCCTGCCGTCAGTCCCTCCGGGGACCGGTGGCAGAAGACGGCACCGATGAGTTTTCTCGCCGTGGTGACGGCGTCACCGGAGAAATCTTCCCTGGTCCACTTCATTTCACATCCACCTGCATGCCCATGTCCAGGCCCTTCGGCGGGTCCGTGATGACCCGGTCTCCGTCGGCCAGGCCATCCATGATAAGCACGTAGCCCCCGGTCTCACTGGCGATGGATACGGTCTTCATGTCCACCAGATTGCTGTCATTCACCACGGCCACCGTGTCTTCACCGATGATGGCGGACTTCGGGATCATGTAGCACGAAACGTCCTGGCCGCTTTCGATGCGGATGCTGTATTCGTTGCCTATGGTGATATCATCGTTGGAATTGTCCACCTGTACCTTGTAGGTGGTGAGCTTGTCCCCGTTTTCATTGGGCTGCTGCTTCAGTTCCCCGTACCAGATATTGCTGCCGTCGCTCATGGTGACGGTGAGGGTCTTATCGTCCTTCGCCTTTTCCATGACGCTGTCCAGCTTCGACGGGATTTCCACCGGCGCCGTCACCGGAGAATCCTGGCGGATCACGAGGGCCGGCTTTCCGGCCAGGGCCAGGTGGGTATCACCGATGTAGACCTGGGAAACCACGCCGCTGATGGGTGCCCGGACCGTGCAGTTGGCGATGGTCTTTTCCACGGTCTGGAGAGAGGCCACCAGCTGGGACGGCGGCTGGGAAGCCTGGGCCGGCGCTGCCTGCTGCACCACCTGTCCGCCGCCTTTCTTTCCTTTGATCCGTTCATATTCCGCCCGGGTAATGATACCCTGCTTCAGGAGGGACGCTTCGAGGCTGTCATCCACAGCGGGAGCGCTGTAGGTATAGGTATAGGTGGGCGCTGAAGCCTGGGACGCAGCGGCGATCTGGTTTCTGAGGGACGCCGCCTGGGACTCGTACTGGGAAGAATCAATCTGGAACAGCACGGTCCCTGCCTCCACCACGGTCCCCACGTCGGGGGGATTGGAAATGAGGTTCCCCGATACCTGGGGAATCACCGGCGCCGTATGGAGGGCCTCAGGCACTGCCTTCGTCTCCAGGGTGAACGGTTCTTTACTGGGTTCTGCATTCATCACATGTACCGTGGGCTTATTCCCGCAGCCTGACAACAGGAGAACCGCTGACAGACACAGGGCTGCCGCACAGGACATCCATTTTTTCATATCGTTTTGCCTTCTTTATCTAATTTATGTTTGTATTCTAATTAGCATGACAGCGGACAGTGTCACGAGCCTTGAGCCGGATAGCCGCTTGGCGGCGGTTGTCGTATGGCCAGCTGATATACGTCCATGCGGGGGCTTCTAGCTGCCAGCTGCCAGCTTTTAGGAAAGCTGATTCGCCTGCGGCGCTCCATCGGCTAACCTCCGTCGCCTACGGCGCCACCTCCTTCCCAAGGAAGGAGGCTAACGTTTAGCAGCTTCGCCGCCATCGGTATCCTAAAGACTCTACTCCCCAAAACGTAAAAATGACACTGCACGAGGCCCCTTCCCAGGGAAGGGGCTGCCCACGGGGCTGGGGTTAGCTGATGGGAACTGATGAAATTGGCCCGTAGGGCCTGACCAGCCTTCCTAACAGCTAGAAGCCAGTAGCTAAAAGCCCCCGCCCGTTCGCACGTCCCTCAGCCACACAACCGCCGCGAAGCGGCTGTTCAGCTCAAGGATCACTGCTAAAGGCTCGTGCCTCTACCCATCAGCATGCAAATCCTCCGGTCTCACCCGTTTTTCACATCGTCCGCGATGATTTTCGCCAGTTCATCCAGGCTGCCGTCATCGGCGGGGGCGGAGGAAATGTGGAGAGGTTCTGCGAGGATCCGGCACTTCTTCCAGGTGGACGCCTTTTCCTTCATTACCTTGCCCGCCACGTTTGGTGCCCAACTGCTGTTGCCCATAATGGCGATGGCCCGGTTCTGCACATCCATTTCCTTACAGAGATCCATGAACGCATTCATCACGGGGTTGAGACCCATATTCATGGTCACCGCCGCCAGTACCATGTGGCTCCGGCGCAGGACTTCCGGGAAGGCCTCCGTAATGGACCGGCTGCAGAGGTCCACGAGTTTCATATGTTTCACGCCAAGGGCGGCGAGTTTTCCCGCCAGCACCTGGGCTGCCAGGGCCGTATTGCCATAGGGGGAAGCGAAGAAGAGGGTCACCGACTTTTCTTCCGGTTCCCAGGACGCCCATTTCTTATAGAGGGCCACCATCTTTTCGATATCCTCGGGCCGCCGGAAGATGGGACCGTGGAGGGAGCACACATACCGTACGTCCAGGGCCGCCACTTTCTTGAGGGCCATCAGCACCTGCATGCCGTAGCGGGCCACAATATTGGCGTAGTACTTCCGGCAGTCCGGAAGGTACACCTCGTCGTAATGGCAGTCGTCCGCAAAGATGGAGCCGTGGAGAGTGCCGAAGGTACCGAAGGCGTCGGCGCTGAAAAGGACCTTTTCCGTTTCCTCATAGGTAAAGGTCACTTCCGGCCAGTGCACCATGGGGGCCTTCAGGAAACGGAGCCTGTGGGCGCCCAGGGAAATTTCCAGCTTCTCGTCGGACGTGATGAACCGGTCCGAGAGGGACACGTGGAAATACTGGCCCGCCATCTTCTGGGCCTGGGGCGTTGCGATGATCTTCGCCATGGGGTACGCCTCCGCCAGGGCCAGGAGGGAGCCGCTGTGGTCCGGCTCCATGTGGTTGATCACGATATAGTCCAGGGGCCGTCCGTGGAGGAGATGGCTCACATTTTCCATGAACAGGTCCCGGATCACCGAGTCCACCGAATCAATGACCGCCGTCTTCTCGTCGTCAATGAAATAGCTGTTATAGGAGACCCCCTGGGAAATGGGAATCAGGTCTTCAAACCGGGAGGAGATGAAATCGTTCCCGCCAATCCAGTAAATATCTTTCGTTACCTGCTGTTCATTATGCATAGTCTGGCCTCTTGTGAAATAGGTAAAAACGAGTAAATCTCGACAGTTTCGCCTTATAAGTATACCACGAACGGGGCTGGAAGGGATAGCCGATTCGCGGTTTGATTTCCTGTAACTGAAGGGCCTGCGAACGGATGGAGCCTTGAGCTTTGAGCCTTGAGCTAAACATGCCATGCGGACCGGGGTCTTGTGGGTGAGCTTGCGTGCGAACGTGCGGGAGCTTCTAGCTGCTAGCGGCTAGCTTTCAGGAAAGCTGATCCGCCTGCGGCGCTTCCCTGGTTCAATTGTCCGTTTGGGGTTACAGTCATCAGGAATCCATATGCGGCGGAGCCGCTTGACCTCAACTCTCAAATCTCAACTCTCAACTCTTTTCCCTTCCCCCCATTTATCTTTCCTTTAACAATCCTTCAATTATTGTTTACTGCATAGTACCTTGTACTGCAAGATACTGAGTGATATAGTACAGATAGGATGAAAAACAAAATCATCTTCCACAGGGGAAGCACTTCCCGGATTCACCAAAAGGAGTGATTTCTATGACAAAGAATGAATTCATGAGACAGCTTCGCACATACCTCATCTATGAACAGGCCTCCGTCCGCAACGAAATCCTGGAGGACTATGAAGAATACTTCGCCATGGCGAAAGCCGCCGGCCGGAGCGAAGAAGACACCGCCGCCTCTTTGGGCAGGCCCTCAGAAATTGCCGCCCTCATTTACGGGGTGGACGAAAAGAAACTGAGAAGAGAATCCTACGCCCATGATCTTCTGGGCAGCGTCGGAAATACTTTCATTTCCATGAAAGAATCCGCAAGACGCCATCTGCCCTCCTTCCTCTCCAGAGGAGGCAAGGTTCTCTCCCACCTCTTCACCGGCGCCGGCATCCTGGCAGCGGCAGCCATGGTCATCGCCCTGGCAGCCGCCCTGTACCTGGCCATCGGCGGCCTCGTCATATTCCCCACCGTCCCCGCCCTGCCCGCCATGAGCCCCTTGAGCCTTACCGCTCTCGCGGTGTCCGGCATTTCCTTTGCCGCCTTTTTCTACTACGCCGGCCGGGAACTTTCCCACGCCGCCGCTGCCTTTTCCCATAATCTGAAGGAGGAATAACCATGAAAAAAGTATTCGCCACCCTCATTCTCGGCGCCGCCAGCGCCGCCCTCTTCGTCGCATCCTTCCTCACCACCGATGCCGCCAGCTACATGGACTGGGCCAAAGAGTCAGGCCCCGCCATTCACCAGGAAATGAAAGCCATGAAGTCCACCCTCCCCTTCCACGAGGAAAAGGACCACGATCACCATAAAGTGAAAAAAGTGAAACAGGACGTCCACAGGGATATGCAGACAAAGGACATCGATTTTCACGCTGACAGTGAGAGTCACCAGCCTTGAGCTGGCCGGCCGCTTCGCGGCGATTATGATATGGTTGGGACGTGCGAACGAGCGGGGGCTTCCAGCTGCTAGCTTTTAGCTACCAGGAAAGCTGATTAGCCTGCGGCGCAGGCTAATCCCCCTGACTCCCCCTCCGGGTGAGCTGCCGAAGGCTGAGGGGTGTATTTGCCGCGAATTGCGGCTAACACACTCAAGGCTCGTCCCCATCCCTTCGCACGAACCCCGGCCACTCCAGCGCCGCAGGCTGTTGAGGTTTCCTGGCAGCCAGGAGCTAGTAGCTAGAAGCCCCCATCCGTTCGCATAAAATCCAGCCACACGACACCAGCGGCTCCGCCGTGGGACCTCAATTCTCAACTCTCAACTCTTTTTTCCCAAAGGAGTCCTTCCCATGGACACTCTTATGCATATGCAGGCCCTCTTTCTTCTCTTCCTCCAGGACACCATCCGGACGCCCCTGCTTACGAGGATTCTCGAATTCACCACGGATTTGGGGAACATGGGCTTCATCTGGGTGGTGCCGGCGCTGCTCTTGCTCTTCAAAAAGAAGACAAGACCCCTGGGCATCGCCGTCCTCACGGCCCTGGTGCTGAGCCTCCTCATCACCAACAGCGTCCTGAAAAATCTCGTAAAAGAAGCCCGGCCCTTTGTGACGTACCCGGAAATCATCCCCCTCGTTACCCACGTGTCCGCCTCGTCCTACGCCTTTCCCTCAGGCCACGCCTCCGCCTCCTTTGCGGCGGCTCCCCTCTTCTTCCATTACCTGCCAAAGAAATTCGGGATCCCCGCCCTCATCCTGGCCTTCCTCGTTTCCTTCTCACGCCTCTACCTGGGCGTCCACTACCCCCTGGACGTTCTCGCGGGCGTGGTCATAGGGCTGGGTTGTGCATGGCTGGCAGTGAAGATGGTGCAGGAAGTACTGAAACTGTGGGAGTAAGAGAAAGTTGAAACTTTGAGGAAGATCGAGATCGAGGTCGAGATCGAGGGCATCAGCGGCTTCACCGCGGATGTCCTGTGGATAAAAGTCGGTCAAACGGACGGGGGCTTCTAGCGGCTAGCGGCTAGCTTTTAGGAAAGCTGATCAGGCCCTTTGGGCCAATTCCATCAGTTCCCATCAGCTAACCTCAGCCCCGTGGGCAGCTCCTTCCCAAGGAAGGAGCCTCGTGCAGTGTCATTTTCACGTATGGGGTGTAGAATCATTAGGATTCTAATGGCGGCGAAGCCGCTAATCGTCAGCCTCCTTCCTTGGGAAGGAGGTGGCTGCGAAGCAGACGGAGGTTAGCAGATGGAAAGCACCGCAGGCGAATCAGTCTTCCTAGCCGCTAACAGCTAGCAGCTAGAAGCCCCCGTACGTTCGTACCATCTACAGCCACGCGACATCCGCCGCAAAAGCGGCCGACCCGCTCAAGGCTCAAGGCTAAAGGCTCAAAGCTCCATCCGCTCGCACGCTGCTCAACCACCCCAGCGCCGCAGGCGAATCAGCTTTCCTGGTCGCTAGAAGCTAACAGCTGGAAGCCCCCACCCGTTCGTACGGCACTCCAACACACCAACTAAAAAAATCCCCGAAAATCGGGGATTTTTTTAATGGCTCTTTTCCAGTTTTCCAAGGATCCGGCTGGTGACCACCGTGAGGAAGAGATAAATGAGGGCGGTGGTAATAAAGGTCTCCCACACCCGGTAATACTGGGCATTCGCCGCGTTGGCCCAGTACATGAGCTCCGGCGTGGCGATGACGGAGGCCAGGGAAGAGTCCTTGATAAGGCTCACAAAGGAATTTCCCAGGGCCGGAATCACGGACCGGATGGCCTGGGGCAGGATCACGTACCGCATGCTCTGCCATCTCGTGAGGCCCAGGGCGCTGGCCGCTTCCATCTGTCCGGGGTCCGTGGCAAGGATGCCGCCCCGGATGGTCTCGGCAATATAGGCCCCCGCATTGATGGACAGCGCCAGCACCGCCGCCAGCACGCCGTCCGGCTTTTTCATGATGAGAGGCACCACGCCGAAATAGGTGATGAGGATCTGCAGCAAGAGCGGCGTCCCCCGGATACTTTCGATAAAGCAGGCCGCCGGAATGGACAGCCATTTTTTAGAGGAAATCCGGGCCAGCGCCAGGAAAAGGCCCAGAAAGAACCCGGCCACAATGGCCACCACCGACAGCTTGATGGTGAGCAGGGTACCGGACACAAAGAACGGCGCATATTCCTCCAGGATAGATAATTTCAGGTCAAACATAGTATTTCTTGCCTTTCTAAAAAACAGAGTTGAGGAAAGAGAGTTGAGAGTTGAGGTCCCGCGGCGAAGCCGCTAAAGCACCCCAACCTCCCCTCTTTAGAGGGGAAAAGTAAGCGAACTGGATTTGTAGTGAGCGCAGCGAGCGAAAATCCAGTGAGACACTTTCATCGCGAAGGCGATCGTGGGGACCGCGACAGCGGTGGAGGGGTGCCAACGATTGGAGTCACCCCGGTGGAGCTTCTAGCTGTTAGCTGTTAGCCGCCAGGAAAGCTGATCAGGCCCTTTGGGCCAATTCCATCAGTTTTCATCAATGATCCCTCACCACGGTGGGGAGCATTCCGGCCGGGCCCTGAAAGGAAGGCGCTTCAATGTGCAGAAAAAGCGCCAACTTGGGCCCGGCTCAGAGGTCCTATGCAGGGCCTCTGCCTTCAGCAAAGGGAGCCTCGTGCTGAGTCAATTGCACGTTATTTGGCTATAGTCATCAGGATTCCAGTTGCGGCGAAGCCGCTAAACGTTAGCCTCCTTCCTTGGGAAGGCAGCAGTCCTGCAGAGGGCTGCTGAGCCGGGCTCATATGCGAGCATTTTCTGCACAATAAGCGAGCACCTTAGAGCCCGGCCGTCGGTGGCGCCGTAGGCGACGGAGGTTAGCTGTTGGAAGCGCCGCAGGCTGTAGAGCTTTCCTGGTCGCTAGAAGCTAAAAGCTGGAAGCCCCCATACGTTCACACGCAAGCTCACCCACCAGACACCCGGCCCGCAGGGCCTGTCCCCCTAGACCTGGATCTCACTCATTTCAACTTCGCCAGCATCTTTTCATCGGGCTGCACGTGGAACCACTTTTCATAGAGCTTTCCGTAGGTCCCGTCGTTTACCATATCCGTCAGGGCCTTATCGATCTTCTGCTGCAGCTCGCCGCCCCGGTCCTTGGGGTAGATGATGCCGAAGTACTCCGGCGTGAAGGCTGCATCGTCGTAGACGATCTTCAGGTGCTGGTCCGGATACTGGGCCACAATGGACTTCACCGACGTCTCATCCCCTACCAGGGCGTCCACCTGGCCGCCGATGAGCATCTGGATGGACATGGGAGTCTTCTTGATGGCGGGATTATTCTTCCCCATCAGCTTTTCCAGGGCCTCCTGTCCCGTGGAACCGTTCTGCACGGCCACGGTCTTTCCGTCCATCAGGTCCTTGGCGCTGGAAATGGACTCATCCTCCCGGATGAGGATGGCCTGCCGGGAAACGAAGTAGGGCTTCGAGAAGAGGTAGGTGGCCTTCCGGTCATCGGTGATAGTGATACCGGAAATGGCGGCATCCGCCTGGCCCGTCCGGATCTGCTCAAAAATCGCTTCCCATCCGGCGTCGGAGATATCCACCGTAAGCCCCGCCTTCTTCGCCGCTTCCGTAATCAGCTCCACATCGAAGCCTGTAATCTTGCCATCCTTCATATACTCGAAGGGATTCCAGTTCGCATGGGTCACCACATGCACATGGCCATCAGCCCCGGAAGCGGCCTTCGGCTCTTCCTTTCCACAGCCCGTAAGGATAAGGCACCCCGCCAATACCAGCGCCGCCCCTGCAGCCATCCATTTCTTCATAGTACGATTCCTTCCTTTGCAATATATACCGACACTTTTCAGTTCACAAGTATTATACGCCAATAAAAGATATAATACAAGTTGTTCACTAAAATAATATTTGTCAGATGGAGAATCTATTGTACTGTATCTGCGCACGTGCGAACGGGCAGGGGCAGGCGGGCTGGGTGTACGTGTGAACGGATGACGCCTTGAGCATTTAGCCTTGAGCCTTGAGCGGAACAGGCCCTTCGGGCCAAGTGTCGGATGACTGAAGGACGTACAAACGGGTGAGAGCTTTTAGCTGCTAGCTCCTGGCTGCCAGGAAAACCGGTTCGCCTGCGGCGCAACCTTTAGCTAACCTCAGCCCCGTGGGCAGCTCCTTCCCGAGGAAGGAGCCTCGTGTAGAGTCATTCTCACGTTTTGGGGCAGAGTCATCAGGATTCCGACGGCGGCGGAGCCGCTGAACATTAGCCTCCTTCCTTGGGAAGGAGGTGGCTGCGAAGCAGACGGAGGTTAGCTGATGGAGCGCCGCAGGCTGTAGAGCTTTCCTAGTGGCTAAAAGCTAACAGCTAAAAGCCCCCCACACGCTCACATGTCACCCCGCCACACAGCACCCGGCCCGCCAGTCATTGATTGTGACTTCGGCCCCTGGCCAAAACGGGTCTGGCCAGCTAAGGAAACGCTGAGGCCTATGTATAAAAAACGGCGCACAATCCATATGGCGCCGTCTTTCATTTTCCATTGTATTGATCAGTATCTTCAAGCCAAAGCAGTACGAAAGAGAATTGCTAAAGAAATTGTGTCATATAAATGGGAAGACAAATAACTTCTCCATCCCTGGCAAAATCCTTTGTATAGATGAGGTATTTCTGCCCTACATAGCGAGAATACCGTTTCCCAAAAACATCAAGAGACGAATGCGTTTTATACCCGGACGATTTGACCTCCAACGGAACAAGCGTCCCCTGTCGGGAAAGGAGGAAATCTATTTCATAACTTGTCTTCCGCTTATCATTTGGAAATGTATAGTAAAAGAGCTGATTTCCAGCAGAAGCTAACGTCTGGGCCACCGCATTTTCGTACAGATATCCCAAATTTGCCGGAAGTTTATCGGACAAAAGTTTCTTATACAGAACATTTTCTGTAAAATCCCTGTCCTTAAACGCCAGTGTAACAAAAAGTCCTGTATCCGCAGTAAACAATTTAAATCGTCTGATATCTTTCGTCATGGACATCATGGGATTGGGCTCATTGGCATGATAAGAAACAAGCACCGTCCGTGAATCAACCAACTCCGCAATAAATCCAAGAATATCATCGGCCCGCTTCCCCTTTAAAACAGTAGAAACCTGGTAGCGGAATGAATTCTTCGCGAGTTCTCCGGGTATAGAATCAAAAAGCATAGACAGCTGTCCTGTAGTATCTATCTTATGAAAATCATCTTCATATAATGAAATAATCTCTCTTTTTACTTCATCAACTACCTGGAAATTATTATGTTCCAGATAAGCAGCTACAGCCTGTGGCATACCACCGACAAGCATATAAAGCCGGAATAAACGCATAGCATTCCTGTGTGCAGCCCCCAGTGGCAGCTTTTGGTTAAAGAATTGACGAAGAAAGGGCACATGATTCATATCCCCACAGGCCCAGCAGAATTCCTCATAATCCATTGGATACATATATATCTTCTTCTCTTCACTGGGTATGAGGATATCCTTTACGTTTTTATGTATAGAGATAAGTGATCCGGTCTCTATGTAATCATACCGGCGATCGGATACCAAATGCTTGATTGCCTGCCGCGCCTTGGGACAAAACTGAATCTCATCAAAAACCAGGAGTGACTTACGTGGCTTAAGGACCACATTATACTCCGTCTGCAGCTGAAGAAACAAATAGTCTAAATCCGATGGATCATCAAATAACTTTCGGATCCTTGAGGGGCATACAGAAAAATCAATAAACAGAAATGACTCATACTGTTCCTCTGCAAAAGCTCTGACAATCGTAGATTTTCCCACACGGCGGGGGCCTTCAATAAGAAGAGCTGTCCTTCCCTGGCTTGATTCCTTCCAATCCTTGATTTTTTCATAAATTTTCCGTTTAAAAATATTCATATTTTCCAACGTCCTTATCAATTCCGCATTTCCGCGCTTTTTATTATATTATTTAACCGCATTTCCGCGGTTTTCATTTTAGCAAATTTCCGCATTTCCGTCAATTTCATTGGTTGAATACCGATGGCAGGTGCAAAGAAAGATTGAATTGCTGTAGACAAGTTGAAGTCCGGCCTGCGGCGCTTATGTGGCCGGGTGTACGTACGAACGGATGACGCCTTGAGCCTTGAGCCTTGAGCGGAACAGGCCCTTCAGGCCAAGTGTCGGATGACTGAAGGACGTACAAACGGGTGAGAGCTTTTAGCTGCTAGCTCCTGACTGCTAGGAAAACCGGTTCGCCTGCGGCGCTCCATCAGCTAACCTCCGTCGCCTGACGGCGCCACCTCCTTCCCAAGGAAGGAGGCTAACGTTCAGCGGCTCCGCCGCCGTCGAAATCCTCATGACTCTGCCCCCAAAACGTGAGAATGACTCTACACGAGGCTCCTTCCTCGGGAAGGAGCTGCCCACGGGGCTGAGGTTAGCTAATGGTTGCGCCGCAGGCTGTAGAGCTTTCCTAGCTGCTAAAAGCTAGCAGCTAGAAGCCCCCACCCGTTCGTACGCATCCAGCCACACAAAAAGCCCACAGGCTCCGCCGGATTTCCGGTCGAAGCCCGTGGGCTTTTCTATTCTCTTTCTTTCCTGCTCCATTACCAGTAGGGCGACTCCGCCACGTGTTCGAAGTATTCATAGCCGAACCACTTCGCCTCCGGAGACCAGTCCAGCTTATAGGCAGGCTTCGTCTTCCAGTTGCCGCCATATTCACCGACCCCCAGGAAAAGGCTTCCCTTTCTTACATAGGTGCCGGGCGCCGAATGCTCCGGCTTTTCCAGGGTATCGCTGTCGATGTAGGTAATCAGGGATTTCTTCTTCTCATCGAAGCCCAGGAGGAACGCCCTCCTCCCCTCTTCTTTGAAGCGGATATCGTTCACCCCATAGAAGTATTTCCCCGTATCCACGTCCCGGTACTGCTCGATGATATAGTCCGGCGCCGCCTTTGGGGAAGAGGCCTTCACAGAATAGGTCCAGTAGGTATCAAAATTCAGGAGCCAGTTCGGCTTGCTGATGGCCTTCAGGGTATAGTCATCGGGTCCCTCGGAGACACTCATGAACCGCACCGTCTTCTTCCCTTCCTTAAAGTCCGCAGAATTGACGCCGGCATAGGCTCCCTGCACGATGGACTTCTGGACCATCACAAACTGGCTGGCGTCCACCGTCCCAAATGACAGCACCGCCAGAACTGCTGCCAAAAGAAGAGCTTTTTTCATAGTCTGCCTCCTGTCAATAATAAGTCACAACGTATAGGAAAATATTATGTCCAAAATATCCGAAAAGATTTGAGTGTTGAGATTTGAGAGTTGAGGTCCAGCGGCTTCGCCGCCGTTGGGATCCTGACGACTCTGACCCCATACCCGTACCATTGCCTCTTCACGAGGTTCTCTTCTCAGAAGAGAGCTGCCCACGGGGCTGAAGTTAGCCGATGAAAACTGATGGGACCGACCCACAGGGCCTGTCCACCTAGATACTAGATCTAGCTACTATAGTAAACGACATTAATTACTTTACTTTAAATCGATGCATCTATGTGCTATA
>ERZ1034949.909-NODE-909-length-16205-cov-13.814861_pt1 | contig 16205 bp, 14 predicted proteins | sample MGYA00520590_ERZ1034949 | MGnify/ENA primary metagenome ERZ1034949 (study PRJEB33766, sample SAMN09781752) | gut metagenome | biome: gut microbiome | host: Homo sapiens | place: Madagascar | study: EMG produced TPA metagenomics assembly of the PRJNA485056 data... | reverse complement strand
TTTTATTATAATTTTAATATATTCAAAGTCAAGTTGTTTTTTTAAAACTTGGTGTTGGATAAATATAATTTTCCCTTGCCTTTTTATTTTACCTATCGTATTTTAAACATAAATACAACTTATAAGAGATACTTAAACTTGGAAATGCTAAATTTGAAAAATAGTCTGGTTATTTTATTAGCAGTTATGTTTTGCGGCAAGGCTTATGCTTTACCGCAAGATTGGCCTTGCAGTCCGTTTATTTTGAAACAAGCCCGTATTTTAAGCCAAAATAATTCTGAATTAGAAAGTGAATATACAGGAACTCATAAACAGTATTCTTTGTCAGTAAATATTTTCTGGCTGCTTAATCCTTTGCATTCTGAAGATGATTGCGGCACAGCTGGATGTTCCGGAACAATTACTGATAATCAAACTAGACAAACAGAAAATCTGCGTTTCTTTTGCGAAACAGAAAATAGCGCAAACCTGAAAGCCCTGAAATGTTATATAAACAATAATGAAGAATATCTTTTAAGTCCTTATAAAAATAATGAATATAGAACCGAACTATGCGGAACATATTATAAAACCGTAGATATAAATGAATGTGAAAAATGTTCTTGCTTAGTTAAGGATTCTCGAGGCTCTCAATATTCAGCTAAAATGAATTGCCTACTAGAAAATAATAAACTGCATTGTCTGACCGGCAATACTTATTCCGAAAAATATTTTCCTAAAAATACGGTCAATGACTATGAAAAATGCGTTGGATTAAAAATCTCGGACTAGTCTCCGTCTTTCACATTATTCATATAAATCAGACGTTCCAGCATATCTGACAAAACTTTTCCCTCATCAGCATAAGGCTGAATACTCGGCAATATTCTGCATTCTCCGCTGCAATATTTGCTTTCTGCTGATATTCCGTAATAAAAATTAAATACAAACTTACGAACTTGTTCTAAATAACTAATCATTTTAACTTGCTGGCTATCACTAAATGCCTTTTTAATTTCGGCTTTGATAGCTTCTGCCAAACAATCAACTATTTTCTGATTCTGTTTTTCAATTTCCGGTATTGAGGATTTTTCACTTTTTGCCGTATTACTGCATTTATCAAAAATATCTTGTGCCTGCTGCCGGCTTATTTGATGATAATCTATTTCAGCCGTTTGTTTAACCGGCAAATCTGCCAGCTCGGCCGCAATATTGTATTCTCCGGCTTTAATACAACCTGCAGCTACACCTAAATTTATAAATTTAGCGTTATCTTTATAATAAGTATGAGCTAAATCCAGCTCTGTATTATTTACTGATACAGGACTTCCTTTAACAATGTTTTGAACAGGAATAATTACTGGTTCGGCTTCGTCGCAAAGAGAACAATAACTATATATCTCTTTTTGCTGCCGGATAATCTTAACTGCTCTAGCCGATGTTTGTTCATCAATATCATAGCAAATATCCGCCCATGCACCATTGCCCCACACAAACAGCACCGCCAAAATCAGTATAAACTTTTTCATCGCATTATCCCCTTTTAATTGTTTTTATCATAATTTTAACATATTAAAAGTCAAGCTGTTTTATTATATATTTACAGCAAAAAACCGCCTCAATTAAGGCGGCTTTTATAGAATTTTCACTAAAATTCAGCTTATATAGCTTAAATATTAAATCAGAATCGGAAAATATTAAGCAGATTTTTTAGCTTTCTTTTCTTTTTTAGCAGATGCGTCGCTGAAGTCATACAGTTCTTCAACAGAAACTTCTTTATCTGCAACGTTAGATTTTTCTAAAACATAATCAACGATTTTTTCTTCGTATGCAGGAGCTTTCAACGCTTCAACAGCATCTTTGTTCTTTACATAATATTCCAAAACCATTTTTTCTTGTCCAGGATAACGCTTAGCTTCATTCATAATAGCTTTGTTCACATCATCGGCAGACAATTGCAATTTAGCGTCAGCGCCAATTTCAGAAAGCAATAAACCTAATTTAACGCGGCGCAGAGCAATTTCTTTATATTCAGCCAAAACATCTTTTTCATCACGAGCTTTTTCGCTTTCATCAAGCTGATTTTTTGCTTTAGCATCTTGATATTGCTTTTCAATAGCGGAATATTCGGCATCAATCAATTTTTGCGGAACATCAAAGTTGTATTCTTTATCTAAAGCATCCAACAAATCACGTTTTAATTTAATGCGAGATGTTGCGTTATAATCTTCCAAAATGCGAGCTTCGATTTTAGATTTCAAATCAGCCACATCTTTAGCGCCCATTGATTTGGCAAATTCATCATTCAATTCTACCGGCTTATATTCGCGGATTTCTTTAATTGTAGTCACAAACAAAGCTTCTTTACCGGCTAAATCTTTAGCATGGTAATCGGCAGGGAATGTGGTTTTAACTTCAACGGTTTCACCGGCTTTTTTACCGATTAACTGGTCTTCATACCCCGGAATGAAAGAATTAGAACCCAATTCCAAAGGATAAGAATTTCCTTTACCGCCCTGGAATTCAACACCGTCGATAGAGCCGACAAAGTCAATCACAGCGATATCGCCTTTTTTGGTTGCGCGGTCTTCTTCCACTTTTGCTGAATCGCGGCGAGAATCTGTCATATATTTAACAGCTTTTTCGATTTCTTCAGCCGGAACTTTTGCAACATATTTATTTAGTGTAATTTTAGAAAAATCACCAACTTTAATTTCAGGCAAAACTTCTACTTCTACTGTAAACTCAACATCTTTGCCGTCTTCAAATTTTTCAATTTTAATGTCCGGAGTAACAGCAGGACGCAATTTATTATCGGCAATAACCGCATTAACCGCATCGCGAATCATGTCATCCAACACTTCACCCAAAACACTTGGACGGTATTGTTTATCAATCATAGCTTTTGGCGCATGACCGGCTCTAAAACCTGGTAATTTGACTTTTTTAGCAACTTGCTCCAATTTTTTATCAACAGCATTGGCAAAATCGGCAGCAGCCAAAGTAATATTATACTTTTTATTCAAACCTTTTGCTTTTTCTTCTTTTACGTTCATTGTGATTTTCTCTAAAATAAAATTGTTATTCCTTTTTCACCATCAAAGAATGATGGTGCGGGTAAAGAGACTCGAACTCTTAAGCCTCGCGGCACCAGATCCTAAGTCTGGCGTGTCTACCAATTTCACCATACCCGCGCTGGGAGCATTTTTCCCAATTACGGCGGATTAGAACACAAAACTTTTTATAAATCAAGCAAAATTTAATATTTACCCCACAAAAATCTTGCAAATCCATAAATTTCGGTTATAACTTGCCCTAATGAATAAATGTAGAGGAAAATATGCCAGAACAAATTGTTAACAAGCGCAAAACTTTTGCCATTATTTCACATCCGGATGCCGGTAAAACAACTTTGACCGAAAAATTGCTTTTGTTCGGAGGAGCAATCCAACAAGCCGGAGCTGTAAAAGCGCGCGGAGAAAACCGCCACGCTCACTCAGACTGGATGAAGGTGGAACAAGAACGAGGGATTTCCGTTGCTTCGTCCGTGATGAATTTTGACTATAACAACATAACTTTTAATTTGCTTGATACACCGGGACACGAAGACTTTTCTGAAGACACATATCGCGTGTTGACGGCAGTTGACTCGGCTGTAATGGTTTTGGATTCCGCCAAAGGTATTGAAACCCAAACAAAAAAATTGTTTGAGGTCTGCCGTTTGCGCAATATTCCGATTATTACTTATATAAACAAATTGGACCGCGAAGGCTTGGACCCGTTTGAACTTTTAGATGATATTGAAAAAACTTTGGCTTTGGATGTAACTCCGGCAAGCTGGCCTATCGGCAGTGGAAAAGATTTTTTAGGCTGTTATGATTTGATTAACGACCAATTGATTTTAATGAATAAAAACGGCAGTAAATCCCTGATTAACGACACTATTGAAACCTGTAAAGGTTTAGACGATGAAAAGCTTGACAGACTTTTGCCGGCTTACGCCGTAAAAAAGCTGCGTGAAGATGTTGAAATGGTGCGTGAACTTTGTCCGGCTTTTGATTTGGATTTATATCTTGCCGGCGCTCTTACTCCGGTATTTTTCGGCAGCGCTGTCAACAATTTCGGTGTACGCGAAGTATTAAACGGCCTGCACGAATTTGCGCCAACACCTCGCCCACAGCCAAGCGCCGAAAGAATTGTTGAGGCTGATGAAAAAAAAGTCACCGGATTTGTTTTCAAAATTCAGGCAAATATGGACCCCAAACACCGTGACCGCATCGCTTTTATGCGTATTTGTTCCGGTCACTTCAAACGCGGCATGACCCTATTGCAAGTCCGTACCGGCAAAGATATTAAAGTGCCGACTCCCGTTATGTTTCTGGCTCAGGAACGCGAAGTCGCCGAGGATGCGTATGCCGGAGATATTATAGGCATTCCAAACCACGGGCAATTGCGGATAGGCGATACTTTAACCGAGGGCGAAAAGCTCCATTATACCGGTATTCCGAGTTTCGCGCCGGAATTATTGAAATCGGTACGAGCAAAAGACCCATTAAAATCCAAACACTTGTCAAACGCTCTTCAACAAATAGCTGAAGAAGGCGGCGCCAGCATTTTTAAACCGATTGTCGGTTCGGAATATATTGTCGGCGTGGTCGGAGTGCTGCAATTTGAAGTTATCGCCGACCGTCTGCGCACCGAATTTAATATTGATGTTATTTTTGAACCGACACAATATTACACGGCTCGCTGGGTCAGCTGCTCGGATAAAACAGAATTGGAAAAATTTTATAACACCAACCAGATGAATATTGCCGATGACTATGACGGAGAAAAGGTATTTTTAGCCCGCAACGCTTGGCATTTAGGCAAAATTAAAGAAGATTTTCCACATCTGGAACTCCATAAAACACGCGAACAAACGATTTAGTTTGTTACCTGTTGAGAAATATAAAGCAAACCTTGCGTTTTTGTCAGGTTTGCTTTAGTATTTTAAAATATGAAATATCGGCTGATTTAAGGAGAAAACCAATGAAATTTGCTGCAGCCCTGATTAAAATTTTTAGCGGAACACTCTCCGCTATCGTTTTCGGTGCGTTTTTATATTATACTTATCAATATCAAATAAGTAAAGACACCGAATATCTGTTTACGGCTAATATGGCTCTGATTGTGTTTTTAATTTCATCCGTATGCTTTGCCCTGCTCTTTGTTTTGTTTGACGTCTATCAAAGCAAAAATACTGAAAGCGATTTAGTTAAACTTTTGAAAAGTTCTGATTTAAACGGAAATTCCGAAAAAACAAACATTGCAGACTTATTGGTAAAAATCGCTTCTTCCAGCAATATGACAAACCAAATTTTAGACGGACATTTCAAAGAACTTAACAACGGTTTAAATACTTTGAATAACAGCTCGGAAATTAACGGCACAAATTTTCAGGCAACATTGGACCAGCTAACTGTTATCTGCGGAGAAATCTCGCAATATGTGGACAGCATAAAAAATGAAAATGCCAAAGAAAATCAGCGCGCAGCCGGTCATAGCGGCAATTTTGATGTTTTGGTAACTACTGTTTCTCGTTTGAGTTCTGATTTGAATAATTTAAACGGACGCCTGCTTGATGTTGTTAATCAAATCAGCAAAAATGTTACAACCAGCATTCAAAGTCATACTGATATAGATAATGAAATCAAAGAATTGCTGCAAAAAATTCTTTTGGCTAAAAATGGTGAAAATCCGGATATTAAATTAAATATGCTGCAATCTCCGGATAATAATCCGCAGCCGGCAGAAGATGAAACAACTGAATCGGAGCCGCAGTCTGTTGCCGATTTTTATGAGCAGCATTTTAAGGATATTCAGGAAAATGAAGAAGAAAAAAATGAAGCCGCTCCGGCCGAAATTTCTGCAGATGCCGATGTTCTTAATGAAAATGAAAATCGTATTGATGAACTGCTGACAACACCTGTATCTGATGAAGTCATCACTCCGCAATCTTTGGACTTGACAGAACAGCAATCTGAAATTTTCACAGAAGACAAAATTGCCGATGACGCTGCTTTGCAAGAAGCTCAAAGCCCGTGGGAACAGCCGATGGCTGATGAAATACACGATGCAGAACAAGAATATTCTCAAAGTTCAGAAAATACCGAATTGCCGATTTTGACTGCCGATGATACAGACATTATGCATGATAATCCTGAAACAACCATCGACTCTACTACAAATTCTGAGACATCTGCAAAACTTACCGAAAATCAAAATACAGATGTCGCTCCGTCATTGACTGAAAATTCTGAACTTCCGACAGAAATCGAATCTTCTCCTCTGACTGAAGAACAAAATAAAACCGCATCCGGATTAGAATTGGCCTCCTATGAAAAACCGGTAAATGAGCCGTATTTTGAACAAACTCCTGTTAAAAATTCAACCAACGATTTTTCACTTGAAGCCAGCGACCCGTTCAATCCGTCGCCGGAGCATTACGCCGACATCAGCTTAACCCCACAGACAGCTGATGAAGAACCTGTTTCTTTGGATGCTCCCAATAAAGATAGCAATGTTAAACTTGATGACATTTTTAATGATAATTTTGCTATGGAAATGGCAGATTTGGATATTTTGAAGGATGATAACAATAACAAAAACACGGGAGAAATATCGGTAGAAGATTTGCTTGCCGACGACAAAGACCCTTATAACCCAAACAAGTAACTTCTAAAATAAAATATTGCAAACAAAAAAATACAGTGTTATCTTAGCGCTGTATTTTTTATTTTGATGTTTCATTTTTAATATAATCATTATGGAAAAATTTGTTTATAATCCAAAGTCTTCAAAAGCCGAAGAATTTATTTCGCATGAAGAAATTTGCGCCACGCTGAACTATGCCGACCAAAACAAAGATAACCTTGCTTTAGTCCGACAGATTTTAGAGAAGGCCGAACAAGAAAAAGGATTAACCCATCGTGAAGCCTCGGTTCTGCTGGCTTGCGACAATCCGGAAATTGAAGCGGAAATTTTTGCGCTTGCCGAGCGTATAAAACAAAACTACTACGGCAACCGCATTGTGCTTTTTGCACCGCTTTATCTTTCCAACTATTGCGTAAACAGCTGCGTTTACTGTCCTTATCATGTCAAAAACAAGCATATCTTCCGCAAAAAAATGACACAGGATGAAATACGTCAGGAAGTTATAGCCTTGCAGGACATGGGACATAAGCGCTTGGCGTTGGAACTGGGCGAAGACCCCGTAAACAACCCGATTGAATACGTTTTGGAAAGCATTGATACCATTTATGGTATTAAGCACAAAAACGGAGCAATCCGCAGGGTTAATGTCAATATTGCCGCCACCACGGTTGAAAACTATGCTAAACTGCACAAGGCCGGAATCGGCACCTACATTCTGTTTCAGGAAACATATAACAAAGAATCTTACGAACAGCTGCACCCGAAAGGACCTAAGCATGACTATAATTGGCATACCGAGGCTATGGACAGGGCCATGCAAGGTGGTATTGACGATGTCGGGCTGGGCGTATTGTTCGGTTTGTCAACCTATCGTTACGAGTTCAGCGGTTTGTTGATGCACGCCGAACATCTGGAAGCAGTTTTTGGAGTTGGACCGCACACTATCAGCGTCCCTCGCCTGCGTTCGGCCGACGACATTGACCCTAGTCAATTCAGCAACTGCGTGCCGGATAATATCTTTGCTAAAATCGTAGCTTTAATCCGCATCGCCGTGCCTTATACCGGTATGATTGTTTCTACCCGCGAGAGTCAAAAAACGCGTGAACAAGTTCTCAAGCTTGGTATCTCGCAAATCTCCGGCGGCTCTAAGACTTCTGTCGGCGGATATGCCAAACCTGAAGCGGAAAATGAGCATTCCGAACAGTTTGAGGTTGAAGACACCCGTTCATTGGATGAAGTTATCAACTGGCTGATGAGGCTTGGTTATGTGCCTAGTTTTTGCACGGCTTGCTATCGTTCCGGCCGCACCGGCGACCGCTTTATGGAACTTTGTAAAGCCAAGCAGATTCACAACTGCTGCCACCCAAACGCCATTATGACGTTGGAAGAGTTTTTGACAGACTATGCCTCGGCAGACACCAAAGCCGTGGGAGAAAAGTTGATTGCGCAAGAGCTGAAAACATTTCCGCCTAAGCTTGCTGATATAATCCGAGAAAGACTGGATAAAATCCGCAGCAATACTGGAAATGATTTTTATTTCTAAACACAAAAATCCGCCTGTTTGCAAAAACAGACGGATTTTTTTTAGAGATTACTCACATATTTTATGTTCCGGCAAAGATAAATACTTTTTGTATTTTTCGGCCATATTATCATTCATATATGGTCGGACAGCGCCATTTTCATTTTTATTTGATATTAAATTCCAAACTTCGGCTGTTAAATAAGGTTTTAAAATATCATAAGGTAAAACAAAAGATATTTGACCGTCTGCATAACAAGCAATTTCATACGGCATATAAACAAAACCAACGCCATCCTCTGTTAAAAACGGTTTAGATTGCGGTATTGGTAAATTATTTATATCTACTTCTTCAAATATTTCACTTTGCAGGGTTTCAGGCTGAAATTCACATTGATCATAGGCGCCTTTAATTGCTTTGTAATAAGAAATGACCCCTTGCTTCAACAATTGTTTAAATTCGTTAGAAGACACTCTTTCATTCAGTATATGTTCATTAAGCAGCACGCCATCTGATTTACGGATACTCGCAGTACCCCATTCAGGCATTCCGTGCGCTCCGCCCGTAAACACATATGCATTTTTTTCATAAGTTATAAATCGAGGGGTTTGAACAACAACTTTTACATTTGCAGTATAAGTTGATTTAAATGTCTGAGCATCATCTTCAGCAGGAGAATCTTCAGCAGGAGCGGTTGTCAATTCAGCAGTCTTTTCTGCGACAAACTGCTGCAAAAATTTTTTTCCGTCATTTAATTGCCCTTTGTAATCTGCAATAAGCAAATCAGCAACATGCTGACGAATAGAATTAAGCGCAGTATCATCGCCTTTTTGCGGATATTCCAAAACAACGTCGGTTTTAACTGTTTCGTTTTCTTGGCTTATGCTGATTTTTTCATTAACTACCGTATTTTCGGCATTGCAGGCAATGAGTAAGAAAAACACCGGCGATAATAAAATATTTTTCATAAAATTTCTCCTGTTTCAATTGCATGATATAATAATATATCTCAATTATATGAAGTCAATATCTTTTACAAAAAGTTTATTTTGAGGCAAATAGAATAACAGGAGTCTTTAGTTTAATAATAAAAAAAGGCTCTCGCTTGAGAACCTTTCTGATTGTGCATTTATTAACCCTGACGAGCTTTCAGCTTAGGATTTTTTTTGTTAATCACATAAACGCGACCTTTACGACGAACAACTTTGCAGTCCTTATCACGTTCTTTTTTAGATTTTAACGAACTGAAACATTTCATTTTTCTTATCCTTTACAAAACATTTTGAGCGCAAAATAAGCTATTTATCTGCAAATGTCAAGCATTCTTTTTATATATTTCCACAAAATTAAGATATATTTTATTTTTTAAGCATATATAATCAGATATGTTCTTACTATTAAAAGGATAATAACAATGAAAAAATTGATTTTGCTGACTATTTTGTTTTGTGGTGCGCTTGCTGACGCGGCATCTGCAAAAGAGCTGACATATTTAGAAGAAATGCAGCAATTGGGCGATGTTGCCGGTCAGGGTTTGGCCTGCCGCGCCCGTAAATATCAAAAATATGAACTTTTAGCACGGGCTTTGCTTGTCACAAAATCACCTAGTGACAATCTTCAGCAACAAGCCATGCGTGTTTATAATGAAGCCAAAATCAGCGCAATGACCGCCATCTACGAAACAGACTATGCCGGATGCGATAAAATTGTTTATAGTTTTAACCGACAAAAGATATTTCAGACAATATTATACGCCGACGGAAAAATAAAGCTTTATGACGGGACAATGTTAACACCTCGTAAACTATATGACGCGTCCAGTTTATACAAAAACGACCCACAGGTTTATGACAAAGCTTTGGCTACTTATAAAAAAGCACTTGCAAATGCTCAGAAAAACAGGCAGAATGCACAAAAAATAGAATTAAAAGATTCTAATTACAGCCGATACGCTAATCAATTTAACTAAACAGGAGAATATAATGGCTTCGTACCAATACATTTTTGTGATGCAAAACCTAACTAAAGTTTTACCGGGAGGCAGAGAACTATTTAAAAATATTACGCTTTCTTTTTTTCCGGGAGCTAAAATCGGAGTATTGGGGGTTAACGGCGCCGGTAAATCAACTCTGTTGAAAATCATGGCCGGCATAGATAAAGAATTTAGCGGCGAAGCTTGGGCAGCAGATGGAGTAAAAATAGGCTATCTGGAACAAGAACCGCAGCTGGATGCCGGCAAAAATGTTATGCAAAACGTTATGGACGGTCTGGGCGAAACCCAACAGCTCTTACAGCGTTTTGAAGAAGTTTCGGCTAAATTTGCTGAACCGATGACTGACGACGAGATGAATGCGCTCATTGAAGAACAAGCTGAATTGCAGGAAAAAATAGACGCATGCAACGGCTGGGACATTGAGCGTACCGTGCAAATTGCAATGGATGCTCTGCGTTGTCCTCCGGCTGATGCTGATGTCACTAAACTTTCCGGAGGTGAAAAACGACGTGTCGCTCTTTGCCGATTGCTCTTGCAAAAACCGGATTTATTGCTTTTAGATGAACCGACCAACCATTTGGATGCAGAATCCGTTGCATGGCTTGAACACCACTTGAAAGACTATAACGGTACAGTTGTAATGGTTACACATGACCGCTATTTCTTGGATAACGTAACCGGCTGGATTTTGGAACTTGACCGCGGTCAAGGCATTCCATATGAAGGAAACTACACTTCTTGGCTGGAACAAAAAGAAAAACGTTTAGCGCAAGAAGCTCGTGAAGAAAATGCTCGGCAGCGTACTTTGGCGCTGGAATTGGAATGGATTCATAAAAATCCTAAAGCTCGTCAGGCTAAATCTAAAGCTCGTATCAATGCTTATGACGAACTGCTGTCTCAGGCCGGACGAGAAAAAATCAGCACAGCTCATATCAATATTCCTATGACCGAACGTCTGGGAGATTTGGTAATCGAGGCAAATCACATAAGCAAAGCCTTTGGTGACAAAGTTTTGATTGATGATTTATCTTTCAAAATTCCAAAGGGAGCAATTGTCGGCATTATCGGTCCTAACGGCGCCGGTAAAACTACCTTGTTTAAAATGATTACCGGACAGGAAAAACCGGATTCCGGAGAGATTCGTATCGGCGATTCGGTTGACTTAGGCTATGTTGACCAATCTCGCGACGAGCTGAATCCGGATAAAAATGTTTGGGAAGAAGTTTCTGATGGTTTGGATATGATTCAACTTGGTAAAAATGAAGTATCTTCCCGCGCCTATGTCGGTCAATTCAATTTTAAAGGCTCAGACCAACAAAAGAAGGTCGGACAGCTTTCCGGCGGCGAGCGCAATCGCGTACATCTGGCAAAAATGCTGCGCAAAGGCGCAAACGTGATTCTGCTTGACGAACCTACAAATGATTTGGATGTTGACACTCTGCGTTCGTTGGAAGAAGGAATTAACAACTATCCGGGATGCGTATTGGTAACATCTCACGACCGTTGGTTTTTAGACCGTTTAGCAACACATATTTTGGCCTATGAAGATAATGGCCATGTAGAATGGTTTGAAGGCAACTTTGAAGACTATGAAAAAGATAAAAAAGCTCGATTGGGAGAAGACGCCTGCAATCCGCACCGCATACGCTATAAAAAACTTGAACGCTGATTTATCGCAAAGCCTGATGTCTAAAAACATCAGGCTTTTATATAATGCGTATATTTAATTTTTTCGGCTAATTCTATTGCGTGGACATAGCCTATTAGAGGTTTTATAGTATATTTATAATTTAAAACTATTTAATTAGGATTCAGTAAAATTCTAAAATACCCTCGCCCATTCTCTTTAATGGCAATATTGCAGCGCTCATTTATCTGCGCCGGAGAACTTAGTCCCATTGTACGGCTGTTAAAAATCAATACTCCACTGGTTCCGTTCCAAGAATCTGAATCTATGCTGGAAAAATCAACAGACTGAACCTCATTTGGTACTGACTGGGCGGCCATAATCAGATTTTTACAATACTCTTTCATAGACATAGAAATTTTTCCGGCGCCTTCAACGGCAGCAATTCTTATAGCATACTTAAATACTTTTTTCAAAGAATCATCTCTCTGCCTATCATAAGCAATTCCATAAGTTATACTGATTGAATTATTATCGGCATCATATATTACATTGTTTTTATAAGTTAACCCTTCAGGAATACCGCCCATCGCACTAAATACATCAGTAATAGTTTGCGAGCGATTTTCCCGCAAAGCGGATAAATTAGGTTTAAGCGTAATAGCATTATGAATAAGCGTTGTCAGCAAATCTTTCTGCTTATTGGAATGCCACATCAACATAGCCTTAGAATATCCCGCGATACCTCCGACTGTCAACACGCCGACAATTGCCAAAACCCCAAGCATTTCTATCATTGACCGACCGGATGAAACCTCGTGTAACGGCGTATATAAAGGGTATTTAAAAACATTCTTAATTTTGCACATATTTCTAACTCCATTTATTTTGTTGTATATAAAACAAAACCCACCAAAATGGCGGGCGGATGTTAGCAAACCGTACAATAGGAAACGGCTCGGCTTATTCAGCACATAGCCTTATTCAGCCGACATCCGTCCAATGAACAGAAATCGGCATATTTAATATTAAGCCACTATGCAATGACTCCTATTGAAAGGGTTGCTACGCCCCAGACAGACTATCGCCTATCCAATAAATAGTCTAAAGGAATAAAGTTGGAAAGTAAAGATAATTTTAGAATAAAAAAAACAAAGTCCTGAAATTATGACACGTCATCACTGCAGAATAAATGTGGAATAGTTTTAAATTTGATATATTCCAGCCATTTACAAAAATAACATTGATTATGCTTTAAATACTGCAATAATAGTCTCTCTTTTAACATATTTTAATTTATGTTATATATAATTCAAGCAGAGGTGGTAAAATGAAAAAGTTTGTTTTAAGTTTGGGTTTTGTTATGGCGTTAAACACAAATGTTTGTGCGGAAAATATAAAAGATGAACAATATCCTCATTATGCTGAGCAATCTGATGAAATATTGGCAACTGCGCAAAAGTTTAAAGATTTGCTTAAAACAAACAATCCGCAACAGATTGCTAAAAACATAGTGTATCCGTTTTCACTCGGACAAGGTGTGCCGAATGTGCAAAACGAGCAGGAATTTATTGAAAAATACGATATTATTTTACCGGAATATCTGCGTCAATATTTTATAGATTCTCCAACAGAACAATGGGGAAGCGGTCAAAATCTTGGCGGAATTTGTTTAAATGATTGTCCTGACGCTCATTTAACCGATGATGGCAAGATAATCTGGATTAAAGACAGTGAAGAACTAAATAAATACCGGGAAGAATATATCGCAAAAGAAAAGCAAATAATTCATCCGAGCCTAAAAAATTATAACTATAATTTATACACCATGGAAACAAAAGATTGGTTGATTCGCATTGACGATATGGAAGGGTTGTATGAAGCTTATTCTGAATATGAAAAACAACAGCATTATAGATTAGCCTTATGGAAAAAAGGCAAAACAATATCCGATGAGCCGGATATCGTTATTGACCAAGGATATTTATGGCTTCCTGAAGAAAAAAATGCAGATTATATTTACGATTTTGCCAATGAAAATCATTTTTGTCGTTTCATTAGCCATACAATCGGTCCTATTGACCAACCACGATACGATATTACATTATATAAAATGCAATTTTCTGAGTATCCTAAAGTTTATGAATAACAACTTGGTTATTCATAGAATTTACCTTGTAAAGTAAACATAATTTTTGCATCATTACGGAATTGATTGTTATCCCTAATATGTACATTATTGGCAATACCATTTATATCTTTATTAGAAGCGCTTAGCCATAAATTTTTCCATACATATTTCCCAAACGGATGATTTTTATCAATTTTATCAGCCTTTTTAATTATATTATTTTGATAATGTACATCAAAAATAGCACGCTGCAAATTCCAATCCATAATGGTAAAGTTCGGGAACTGTTCAACCAATTCATTCCACTTTGCCTCTATAATTTCACGGTCTATAGCATCGCATTGAGCATCGGTTAAACGCAATTTTGTTACATTTTTGAAAAATGTATGTCTTAATATATCTAAGCCTTTGGCGTGCTTCTGATATTCTGTATATTCATGTAATTTATCAAATTCTTCTTTGATTTCCGCCTTTGTTGCCGGTTTTCCGGTGTCTGCCATATAGTATGGTAAACTATACTGTTCCTTTTCCGTAATCAGATGTCCCGTACAAACCGTATCTTTACCAACACTATCCAAGTAAGGATAATTTGTAAATCCCTCAATGCCGTCTTTGCGCAAAAAGTTCATAATATCGCGGAATTTTTCTTCAGTTAGCACGCTGTTATTTTTACGAAAAATCGCATCGGTTACCATATTTGCTTTATCATTTTCGGCATATTGCGGAAGATTGGATGTATCAAAATCAACCGGCTTAAATGTTTTTTGCAACTCTTTAAACATATCAAGTCCGCTGACATCTACAATCATCGGCTTATCCTTATATCTTTCCGGTCTATAAGGCTCTGCCCAACAGCGACAGTTATAATCCTCCCCGGGATGTCCTCCCTCGGGTGGAATATGCCAATTGAAAATTTTACCTTCACGCTCGGCATGCTTTCCACGAACTCTGTCGTCTTTTTCAGTCCGCCAAATATAATAATCTTCCGGATTTTCATTCATATCATCCGCCAAAATACTGCTTAGCTTGGGATTAAATGAATTTTCACTCGGCACATCTATTTCTCCGCGAGGGTCATCATCTGTATCATACCTCGGATTAAGATAATACCAATCACTTTGTCCTTGCTTTTTGTGGCTACGTTTGACTGACTTAAAGCCGTGCAGCATCTGATACAAATCATCACGTAATTTATTCATTTTGCTGTTCCTTTATGTTAATTGTTAAAAATTATTTTTGGTTATTACCATAAAGGATAGGGTACCACAGCAGACAATAATTTAAATCCGCTAGCTCGAAAAAAGATTCATTTTGCTCGAAAAGTATTTTTTTGTTTTCTAAATTCGGTTATCCAATTTCTTATGGTCGTTTCCGGTGTTGTCGTTTTAAAACATGGCTTTAAATACTCAAATTCACCGTGGTGAAACCTATCAACAATATTATTAACGAACTCTTTGATTGTCTTGTAATCATTATTTTCGTCGTATTCTTGCAGTAGAAATTCCTTAAATAATCTATTCTTTTCGCCTTTTGCCAATCCGCCTCTGGCATGTCTTTCTTTTTCTTGTTTTTGCATTTTGATAGTCGTTCTTTCTTGAATGGTATCGGCTTCTTGCATTGCGGCAATGGTTATGCTCTGCTGCAACTCTCTTGCACTGTTTGCTAGTTTTTCTATGAATAGCAGAATTTCTTTTAGTTCTTTTGATATTTTATAATTTAACGGCAAATATTTAAGGTCTTTTTGCTTATAATGTTCAATACGCCAAACTAATGCTCGCTTTTCTTTATCGGTTAAAATATATCTATATTTATTTTGATCTAATTCCATATTAACGTGCCTTTATCATTTTTTGCAGTGTGCTTATATCTATATTTAGGTGCTAAAATAATGAAATGCAATGTGATGTTGCAGCACAAAAAAATTTGCAAATGTAAAAACCTAACTTTATACTTAGTATTTTATGGTGGGCGCTGCAAGACTGACTACGCTAACGCTCCGCCGACGCATCGTTCACAGCCTCTGGCTGTCGGCGTTCTGCCGCCCGCCTTTCTCTCGCTCTCAAACTTGCTTTCTCGCAAGTTCGAGAACCTTTTAAAATGCCCACAAAAAAACCACTCCTAAAGAGTGGTCTTTATGGTGGGCGCTGCAAGACTGACTACGCTAATGCTCCGCCGACGCGTCGTTCACAGCCTCTGGCTGCCGGCGTTCTGCCGCCCGCCTTTCTCTCGCTCTCAAACTTGCTTTCTCGCAAGTTC
>ERZ1034949.908-NODE-908-length-16221-cov-11.818261_pt1 | contig 16221 bp, 12 predicted proteins | sample MGYA00520590_ERZ1034949 | MGnify/ENA primary metagenome ERZ1034949 (study PRJEB33766, sample SAMN09781752) | gut metagenome | biome: gut microbiome | host: Homo sapiens | place: Madagascar | study: EMG produced TPA metagenomics assembly of the PRJNA485056 data... | reverse complement strand
ATCATTACCAAGCCCCGGAGTATCCCATATGACAATATTACCATTTGAATAGCTTTTTATATCAGTTGTGGCAGGACACAAGCCCCTTCCTACAACAGCTGCATCCTTTTTAAGTATTGCATTAACTGTTGCACTTTTTCCTGTCCCGACAGGACCTGTCAGTAATATATTTACCGTATTATCCTGCAAATGCTTTAAAATGCTCTCATGCTTTATATAATCGTCATAGCTTTCTGGCTTAACGATATTTCCATCCCTGAGACTGCTTATCAGACCTCTGAATTCTTCATCTGAACTACATTTTCTTAACTGCCTGAAAATAAGTTCTGCATCCTCATCGCTCATTCTTCTCATCGTGTTATCCTCTTATTCCTAGCATATACACATACATTGTGAATGTGATTATACACTCTCTATGTATGAATAACACAATTATAACAAGCTATGCAGACAGAAAATGTCACTCTGATAAATTTATTTCCACTCAGCTTCTCCAACACTCAAAGCCTTCTTACTAAGTGTCGCAAGTCTTCTTATAGCCTCCTTAAGCGTATCATCCTTTTTCGCAAAATGAAATCTTATAAGATGATGTACATCCTCCCTGAAAAAGCTTGAGCCCGGAACTGCTGCAACACCTACATACTGTGCCATCCATTCACAGAATTTTACATCATCCTTAACACCGAATTCGCTTACATCAACAAGAACATAGTAAGCACCCTGTGGATCTGTATATGTAAGTCCAAGCTCCTTAAGTCCGCCTACAAACACTTCTTTCATATGTGCATAATGTGCTGCCAGCTTGTCATAATATTCATCATCAAACTTTAAGCCCGTAACAGCCGCCTCCATAAGTGGTGCTGCTGCCCCAACTGTAAGGAAATCGTGGACTTTCTTTACTCTATCTATAATCTGCGGATTAGCTATAACATAACCAAGTCTCCAGCCTGTTATAGAATATGTTTTCGACAAAGAATTACATACAATAGTTCTTTCTCTCATGCCGTCAAGTGCCTGCATATAAACATGTTTATTAGGTGCATATATTATGTGTTCATACACTTCATCTGTTACAACATAAGCATCATACTTCTTTGCAAGTTCAGCTATTGTCTGCATCTCTTCCATGGTAAATACTTTTCCGCAGGGATTAGACGGATTGCATAATATAAGTGCTTTGGCTCCACTTGCAAATGCTTCCTCAAGCTTTGCAGCATCAAATGTAAATTCAGGTGGAACAAGTGGAACATACACCGGCTCTGCCCCTGAAAGTATAGTATCTGCGCCATAATTTTCATAAAATGGCGAGAATATAACAACCTTATCACCAGGATTAGTAATACTGAGCATAGTTGCCATCATAGCCTCTGTACTTCCACATGTAACGACTATCTCTGATTCAGGGTCAACCTTTAATCCCGAAAAATGTTCGTATTTATCAGCTATGGCATCACGGAAATTCTTAGCACCCCAGGTAAGTGCATACTGATGTGGTCCCTCTTTAGCTACTTCTGCCAGCCTGTCTGTTATTTCCTCTGGTGGGTCAAAGTCAGGAAAGCCCTGCGACAGATTAACTGCCCCATATTTATTGGCAACCCTTGTCATTCTTCTTATAACTGAATCTGTAAAGTCAGCTGATCTATTACTTAACTCTTTCATCTTAATCTACATTTACTCCATTTCTAACTATCTGTTACTTACTTCAATAAATTTATCAAGTACTTTATCAGCCTCGCCTGAATCAATAAGCTCTGCTGCCAGCTTTATGCCATCCGCAAGACTGTCTGCCTTTCCACCTATATAGAGTGAAGCACCTGCATTCATAAGAACAGCATCTCTCTTAGGTCCTTTTTCACCATTAAGTATGGCTCTTGTTATTCTTGCATTATCTTCTGGGGCGCCTCCCTTAATGTCATCCTTTGTACAACGCATAAGTCCGAAATCCTCTGGCTTGATAACATATGACTTCATCCAGCCATCACGGATCTCGCATACCTTAGTTGGTGCACTCATAGATATCTCATCTAACTTATCCATGCCATATACTACCATGCCTCTCTTAACTCCAAGGCTTACAAGAACCTGCGCTAAAGGTTCTACAAGGTATTCATCATATACACCAAGAAGCTGCATAGATGGTGAACCTGGGTTAGTAAGCGGTCCAAGTATGTTAAATACTGTTCTTACACCCAGCTCCTTACGGATAGCACCAACATATTTCATTGATGTATGATATTTCTGTGCAAAGAAGAAGCACATTCCAACTTCCTTAAGAAGTTCAACACATTTTTCTGAATCCTGTTGTATATTAACACCAAGTGCCTCAAGACAATCTGCTGTTCCACACTTAGAAGATGCTGCCCTGTTTCCATGCTTTGCAACCTTCATGCCGCCAGCAGCTGCTACAAGTGCAGATGTAGTAGATATATTAAAGCTCTGCGCATTATCACCACCTGTACCAACTATCTCGAATATATCCATACCTGTTTCAACCTTAACCGCATGCTCTCTCATGGCTGCTGCACATCCGGCTATCTCATCAATAGTCTCTGCCTTGGCACTCTTAGTTGAAAGTGCTGCAAGAAATGCTGCATTCTGTGTAGGAGAGGTTTCTCCATTCATAATCTCATTCATTACAGCATAAGCCTCATCATAACTCAAATCACCTTTGTTTACAATCTTTACAATCGCTTCTTTAATCATATAAATCTCCATTCTTGCGCTGTCTTTTGCGCATCTAAAGTTTGTGCGTAAGCACAAATCTTGCGTGTGAAAAATCTTATTTTTCACACTATCCTCCTTGTTTTGTATCTGTCACAGGATAATTATTAATATGTCTTTCTCATCACTTCTCTCTGTTAGTAACGATTGCATTATATGCTCCTCAGCCTTCATCAATGCATAAAAAAAGTCCCCGACAGAATTATACTTTCTGTCAAGGACGAATAATGTGCTTATATTATATTCACTATCCGCGGTGCCACCTTGAATTCATGATATTAATCATGCTCTTAGCAGGATACTAACATACCCTCGGCATATAACGTCTGCCTGCAACGTCACACTATACTATGCATATATGCATTTCCCTTGTGCCCTCAGCGGTCCATTTGACAACTTGTTTCTTATCTGCATCTCAGCCTAGCAGACTCTCTGTACAGGCATCATTGCCGTTATCTCCGCTTCAACGGTTTAGCTTATTAAATTATTTAGAATAATAGCACTCAGCTTTGCATTAGTCAATATATCATTATTATTTTTTATTATTAAAAGCTCACAACGGCAGCACAGCTGCTATATACAAAAAATTAACCGCCGCGCGTAAAAAGCCGAAAAACAATTTAATTATTCTTTCAGCCGCGCAAATGGCTCATATTTTATTCAGAGACAAAGATTTGCGGCGTCTTTTAGAAAAAACAGAAGAAAAGCATTTATCAGCTTCTCTAAAAGCAATCCGTTATTATCTTTTGTCATTTGCATACATGCAGGAAGGCGATATGCTATCCGCCTCTGAAAAAGCTTCCGCCGCCTTAAAATTGTTCAAACAAAAGCACTATATTTTTGAAACAGCTCAAACTTATTTGCTGTTGGCTGAGATTTATCGTATAAGCTGCGTAAACGATGTGGCGCAAACAATGATTGAAGCAGCGCTGAAAATATACAGCGCACTGAAATTAAATTTTTTAAACGCTCAAACAACCGCGCTTATGGGAAAACTTATGCTTTTTGAAAATCGCCTGGCAGAAGCCGAAGACAAATTCGACGAAGCTCTGAAATTATGTCGGCAGAATAATTTTAAGGCTGATGTTTTAAATCAATATGCTTTGCTGCGTTTGGCTCAAAAAGATGAAGAAGCAGCTCTGAAATACGCTAAACAAGCCTTACGCCTGCACCGCAGTTTTGAAAATCATCGCGGAGAAGCATTCAGCAGACAGCTATCCGGACATTTTTATTTAAGCTCAGGCAACGCAAAAAAAGCCGCCGCCGAAGCAAACAAAGCTGCCGCGCTATATTTTGAACAACAAAATTTTTCAGCTTATTGCGAATCATTATATTTGCAGGCTCGTTCATTATGTCAGATTTTTAATTATGATAAAGCCGAAAGAATTTTACGGCGCATTTTAGAGGAAAATCAACAACACAGCCTGAATTTTCATATTGCCGATGCCTATAGTCTTTTGGGACTGATATATTTGCATAAGCGCGACTTGTCTCGCGCCAAAGCTTTGCTACAACAATCTTTGCATTTGGAACAAAAACATGGACGTTGCACCGGTTTAGCCGCCGACTACACAAATCTGGCTTTGATTGAAAATATGTCCGGAGATAAAGATGCCGCAGATAAAAATCTGCAAATCGCTATTGAATACGCTCAAAAAACAGAAAACGAAGAATTATTGAACTTAATTAAAAATAAACTTCAAAACTAACAAAATTCTTTACTTTACCTATCGCTTTGTGTAGAGTGAAAATATAAAATCGGCAATTTATCTAGTATATAGATTTTCAGCCACCAACAAAGGAAATATAAATGTTAGAACAAAATCCTTTTTCTGAAGCGTCTTTAACCGAAAGTTTCGGAATGGCTGACCTGCTGGCTTTAGCCGGTGCTAAACTGGAAAAATTGCATAGCCTGATTATTTATGAATTTGGTCCCAATGGAATTTATATCATGGGAGCTTTTTCAGGTTTTATTATATTGATTTTATTGATTTATATAAAATCCGTTATAGACACCTTCCGTATTGCCGCAGGAGAATCTGCCGAATCCGGATTATTTTATACTGAAGAAGGAGCCTCTGCAAGCAGCTCTCAGGACCTTACTGCCGATGAAAACGAAGATTTTCCAGAAAACTCACGGCCGCGATTGACCATCAATCCGCAAGAGGCGGATATTTCATCTCCGGAAGGATTGCGGCTGGAGCAAGAAAAAGAATTATCCCGCAAACTGGTAATATCTTCGGCAACAACCGATGATATTCTGCAGCTTAAAGAAAAACTGAAAAAACAATTTCAGCAAAATAATGAAAATCGCTTAGATTGGCAAAAAGACGTTCATCCGGCTTATGAAGAATTGAATGAAAACACCGCATTAAACTATCAGCAGCAGCGCGAAAACGTCAATGAGCTTATAAGCCTGATTATAAATATGCTTAGCCGTGAAGTTTCTACCGAAAAAATTGCCCAAGCCGTTTATTATCGCAATCAAGGTCAAACAGAAAAAGAAGAAATTCTGCAAACGATTTCTGCCGTGCGCGATTTTATCAGCTTGTGCAACACCGGAAAATTTGACAATCTACCGGCTCGTTCGGAACTGCCTAATAACGAAGAAGCCATTTTGGCTTGGGCCGGCGGTGACAATTCGTATTGTCTGAATCTGCTCGAAAATCTGATTAAACAACAAATTGACAACGCTGACACCAAAGACGGCACGGTTAAAGAACTAAACTACGCACAGGCCGCTTCATATGCTTGTATTTTTGGCACAATCGCCGGTCCGGAAAATGCTGAGCTTGCGCAAAATTCATTTGAACTGGCTTTGGAACTCGCTCCCCAAAGCACAAACGCATGGAGCCGCTGCGGGGATATTTATTGGCATCAAGGCAGCTATGATAAAGCCGTATACGCGTATCAAACAGTTGTTGATAACGGCGATGAAAATCTATATGCACAGCAAATTGCCAACGCTCGCCACAAGCTTGCTTTATATTATTCGGAAAACGGCAAATCCGATGCCGTCTCATCGTTGGAGCATGACAGCTCAGCCTATTATCAAAATTCCGGAATAACAACAGCTTTAACATCTAAAGAAAATGAAGTGTTGTCATTTATAGCTGAAAATCAACAGCAAAATCTGCTTCCGGCAGTCGGGAAACTACTGCAAAACCGACAGTCAATATATATGTAGTTTTTTTGTTGATTACAGTAATTAAACTTGAAGAAAATAAATCTTCATGTTATGAATAAACTAATTATTAAAAACTTTGACATACGGAGGAAATATGAAAAATACCGGTTTGGTCGTGGTGGTAGCTTTGGGCGTTATGTTGCTTGTTGCCATGAAATTTAATTTATTGCCGAATATGAAACCTTCTTTATATGACGAGTCTGCCTTTCAAGAATCACTAAACATAAAACATGATGACGGTATAAACACCGAATATTATGCAAACGGCGGTATAAAATCCGAAACTCCGTATAAAAATAATAAAATAAACGGCATACAAAAAGCATATTACGCTAACGGAAATCTGAAATCAGAATCAAATTTTGTCGCCGGAACTCAAGAAGGCGAAACTAAAACCTATTATAAAAACGGTGCTATTGAAAAAATTTATACTTACAAAAACGGCGTTTTAGACGGTCCGGTAAAAGCTTATGATAAAAACGGCAAACTGGAGTCAACGGCAGAATTTACAAACAACGAGCAATTCGGTACCGAAACAGGATATTATCCAAACGGCAAAGTAAAATATGTGTTGAATATAAACGAAAACGGCAAAATAGACGGCAAACTTATTCAATATTATGAAAACGGACAAATGTCTTCGGAAACACCATACACAAACGGAATTGTGGAAGGCGTAGAACAGGTTTATTATGAAAACGGCAAACTGAAAGAACTTAATAATTTTGTTAACAATGCCTATGAAGGAATACAAAAAACATATTATGACGATGGCGCTCTTTATGCCGAAACTGAATACGCGGCAGGACAATTGCAGGGACATACAAAAACCTATTACAAAAACAAACAGCCGCAAGAAATATACACATTTGCAAACAACCTGAAAAACGGCACTTATAAAAAATATTTTGAAAACGGCAAGCTGGCTGTGGAAGCCGAATTTAAAGACGACCAACCCAATGGTATTATGAAAAATTATTTCCAAAACGGCAATATTTATTCCATTCTGCCATACAAAGACGGCTCTGTCACCGGTCAAGCTCAGATGTTTTATGAAAACGGCAAGAAAAAATCCGTCGCTGATTTTAAAGACGACCAGCTTAACGGACATGATGTAGGATATTATCAAAACGGCAAAATAATGTATGACAAATCATATATAGACGGTGTTCAAAATGGTAAATCCATAGAATATTATGATAATGGAAACTTGGCTAAAACCGCCACTTATTTAAATGGCGAGCTGAATGGTTTGGTTGTAGCTTATAATAAAAACGGTCAACCGGCCGCTCAGGTATATATGAACAACGGAAAAGTAAACGGCAAAGTTGTTTCATATAAAGAAGATGGCAAAACAATCGACCGTGAATTTAATTATAACAACGGCAAACTTGATGGCAAAGTCAGCGAAAAGGATGATTTTGGCAATACAGCCGTAGAAGCTTTGTTTAAGGACGGTTTGTTTGCCGGAACAGAAACAGGCTATTATGAAAACGGCAATGTCAAATATGTCTTAAAAACCGATAACGGCGAACTTTCAGGCAATCAGTTGGAATATAATTCCGACGGCACTCCTAAGACTGAAAAAATGAACGGAACCTTGACTCTGTATTATGAAGGCGGAGCCAAAATGGCCGATGTGCCTTTTGTTCATGGTATCCAAAATGGTTTAATCAAAACATATTTTGAAGAAAACGGTTCCGTAAATGAGGAAACTCAGGTGGTCGATGGTAAACGAAACGGCCGTTATACCGAATATGACATAAATGGCAAAATGATTTCTCAAGCAACCTATAAAAATGATGAGTTAAACGGAAACTTAAATCTTTATTATGACAATGGAAAAATAATGGCGCGCATTCCATACAAAAATGGTGTGATTTCAGGAGAAGCTGCCGCTTTTGACCAAAACGGAAATAAACTTTACAGCATGAAATTTATCAACAATAAATTAGAAGGAACTAGAACAGCCTACTATTCCGATGGAAAAATCAAATACGTAAAAAATTATAAAAATGGTATTTGGGATGGCAAAACATATAAAGAATACGATGAAAATGGTTTGCTGAAATATGAAATTCGCGATGAAGGCTATATAGTTTCATATCGTCAAAATATTGACGGCACTATGACAAATATGTCTGAAAGTGAAAAAAATTTATTGCTGAAACGAATTGATAATCGTGATGCAGAAAAACAAGATATGGAACGGCTAACAAACTTGAAACCTCAGCCGAAACCGATATTTTAGGAGATGTTTATGATTGATTTGGATATAAATCAACGTTTGATAGCTATAGAAATGACTTTGGATAATCAGCAAAAAGCTTTGGATGACCTTAGTGAAATGGTGGTTAAACAAGGAAAAATTATTGATATGTTAACGGCGCAAAACACGCTGCTTAAAAGTATGCTTTCGCCGGATATTGTTAAACCGCTGAGCGAAGAAACACCTCCGCCGCACTATTAAAGGAGAAACAAAATGCGTGTTGTCATAAAACCTACATATGAGGATTTGTCTTCATGGGCGGCAGATTATGTTGTTTATCGCATCAATAAGCATCGCCCTACCCCTAAAAAACCATTTGTTTTGGGTTTGCCATCAGGTTCAACTCCGCTTGGCATGTTTAATACATTGGCAAAATATTATAAAGAAGGTAAAATTTCATTTGAAAATGTTATATTCTTTGGAACTTGCGAATATATCGGCGTAGGTGCCGGAGATGAACGAGGTTTTCAGTACGCATTGTGGGATAAATTCTTAAAATTTGTAAATGTAAAAAAAGAACATGTGCATTTTTTGAACGGCTTAACCACAAATTTTTCTAAAGAATGCGCCGCCTATGAAAAAGCATTAAAAGATTGCGGCGGTGTTAATTTATTTATCGGCGGTGTCGGGGAGGATGGTCACATTGCTTTGAACGAGCCATATTCATCATTAAATTCCCGCACCAGAGCAAAACTCTTGGCACCAAGCACCTTACAAGCAAATTCTCGTTTTTTTGACAATGATGTCGAAAAAGTTCCGCCTTTAGCTTTGACTATAGGTATAGAAACCATGTTAGAAGCCGAAGAAGTTTTGATTTTGGCAGCAGGAGCAAAAAAGGCGCTAGCCGTGCAACATGCCGTTGAAGGTTGCATTTCTCATGTTTGGCCGATTACAGCTTTGCAGAATCATCGTCATGGTATAATTGCATGCGATAAAGCAGCTACTGAACAGCTTTCGTCTGAAACTGTACAATATTTTGCCGAGCTTGAGAAAAATAATTTTTCTTAAAATATTTTGTAAGAAGCCTGTAAATCAAAACAATCTGATTAAAAAAAATAAATCAAATATGCCGACTGTTATTTTGTACAGCCGGCATATTTTTATAGTAGCTGCGTATATTAACTTTTTTCAGCAAAAACAACACACGCATATAAACAATTTTAGACCATAGAATGTCAGGACAACTCGTCTATTTTTTTATCCAACTCCTCCAACATGTCAATATACGATGAAATGAGGGATAAGCCATACTCCCAAAAATCTGGACTATTAGGATTTAAGCCAAACGGAGCCAAAATCTTGTCATAGTCTTCCAATGCTGTTTTAGAAAGCATATCCAAATATTTATCGGCAAAATTTTCCACTTTGCCCGATTGGCTAACCTGATACAACGAGTTGACAAAGCAATCGGCGAAGGAATAGGCGTAAACATAAAACGGCAAGAAAAAGAAGTGACCGACCATAGACCAAATATGCTTACTGTCATCGGTGACTTCCACATAATCGCCTAAACTGCTGCGCATTTCCTCCAGCCAAATCTGACATAAACGTTCTTCCGAGACCTCCCCTTTTCGGCGTTCATTATGAGCTCTGGTTTCAAAAAAGTGGAAAGCAATCTGCCGAATGGCCGTGTTAATCATATCGCCGACTTTAGAAGCTATCAAGCATAATTTAGCCTTATCGTCATGCAAATTGCGCAGCATGGATTGAAACACCATCATTTCACCGAACACCGAAGCCACTTCTTCCGAGGTCATGCGAGAATGCTCGTTAAGCTCGCCGTTTTTCAAGCGCAGCTGGTGATGACAACCATGCCCAAGCTCATGAGCCAATGTCAAAACATCATTCTGCTTGCCCACAAAATTCAGCATCAAATAAGGATGCTCGTCGCTAATCGGACCGCTGCAAAACGCACCGCTGCGCTTGCCGTCGCGCGGAGGAACATCTATCCAGTTGTGGTCAAAAAAATCTTTAGCGATGTTATACAGCTTCGGCGAAAATTCTTTATAGGCGTTCAGTACAATCTGCACCGCCTCATCCCAGCTATATGCAGTGTCGGCAGCAAACGGCAGCGGAGCGTTTCTATCCCAATAAGCAATTTTTTCAACTCCCAGCCACTTTGCTTTCAATTTATAAAAGCGTTCTGAAATGTCTTTATAATGTTTTTTCACAGTTTGCGCCAAAACTTCAACCGTTTCATCGCTGACATCTTCACTCAAATTGCGAGAAGAAACCGGAGTTTTAAAACCGCGTTTTTCATCTTCAATAGCCTTATCTTTCATCACCATATTATAGATAAAGGTCATTAAATGTCCGTTTTCTTTCAAAACACGATTCAGTTCTTTGCCGGCTTTTTCACGGATTTTCGGGTCTTTATCCAACATCAGCTTAGAAAGCTCGGCATCGTTATATTCTTTACCGTCAACCGTATAAACCAAGCGTGAAGACGTTTCTTCATACAAACGCACCCAAGCTTCGGAAGAAGTCAAAGATTTTTCGACCAAAATTTCTTCCACAGGTTCGGAAAGTTCATAATCCTTAAACTTGCGCATACGTTTTATCCAATATTTATAAAACGCCACATTTTTATTTTGCAGCCACTCATTTATTTTGGCATCCGGCAAAGCGTTAAATTCTAATGAAAAGAAAATAGCCGGCTTGCAATAATCCGTCAATTTTTCTTGAATATCCTGATAAAACGCCACGGCTTCCACATTTTTCATTTGTGTAACCATGTTGAGATAGGCAAAACCGCCCAAACGGCTGGCAATTTTTGAACGGCGTTCAATATCTTGAACTGCTGTTAAAAATTCTTCAGCAGATAATTTTGCCAATTTACCTTTGTAGCGATTGGCAAATTCTTCCGTTCCCTGTCTATAATTTTCCAAATCCTCGGCAATTTTCGCGTCTTTAATACTCGCATAATAATCGCTCAAATCCCAAGCCGGCATTTTATTTGTCATTTATTTCTCCTTTTTTCTCTGTACTTTTCTGTGCATTTTGTTTTAGCAAAGCTTTGGTTTTATCTGTTTTAGAAATCGGAGTTAATACCTTTTTTTCTTTAGTTTCGGAATCCGAAAAGTCTTCTAAAAACGCTTCATCCTCAATATTAGAATTTGCTGCCGGCAGCTCGGTTTCCGCATTATTTTCTTTTTCAAATCTGCCATCAGGTTCAGCATCATCTGACGGTAAAACATTTTCATCCAAATTCAAGCCACGGCGTTTTGCTGCTTCCAGCTCTTTCTGGCGATTTTCTAAAAACTGCCGCTGAGCTTCCAAAACTCCGACATCCTGACTAACAACTCCGATATATTGATTTTCAGAATCAATTTCAGCCTCGCTTTTAGGTTCAAACAAATAGTTTGACCAGGGAGCCGGTTGTTTACCGCGCAACCAGGCCCCTGCTCCGTCAAAAATAACATATAGATTGCATTTTGTATCTTGCCAAATTCCGGCGGCCATGCACCCTATTTCTCCACATTCGCAAGCTGAAACAGCGGTCACAAAATCACGGGTACAGGGTATAAAGCCACGGTTTAGAGCATCATTTTTCGGTGCCACAGCCAACATTGCAACCATATAGACTGTCACAAACATCAGCAACACCAAGCAATAATAATATAACAACCTTAAAAAGCGTTCCATCAACCATTCTTTCGGCAAAATTCTTCTAATTGAGCCAGTTCATCCAAAGTATTGGCGCTGGCGACTTCTTCGGCATCTCCCTCAAACGCCGTGCATTTCAAGCCCATTTTTTTAGCAACAGCCACGGCATCCGTCAAATAAAACTCACCAGAAGCATTTTTGTTGCCTATCTTTGACAAAATCGAAAACAGATGTTTGCCGCTGAAAGACATAAACCCTGAATTGCAAAAATCAATGGCTTTTTCTTCATCCGTGGCATCTTTAAATTCAACAATCCTGTCTAGTTCATCACCTTTCATCACCAAGCGTCCGTACCGAGCGGCATCTTTTGGGCGAAAACCAAGCACAACAACGGCATAGCCATCTTCAACTTTTTCGATGGCGCGTTCAAATGTGCGGCGAGTAATCAGCGGAGTATCTCCGAAAACAACCAGCACGGTGCCGTCAAAATCTTTCAGGAAATCCTTAGCGCAATTTACGGCATGTCCTGTGCCGAGCTGCAATTCCTGCACACAGGTAGAATAAGGCGCCACCTCTTTTGCAACATCTTTGCCATCCGGAGAAATCACCGTTATAATTTCATCTGTCGGAATACTCTCCAATGTGTCAATAATGCGCTTAATCATAGATTTTCCGCAAACAGGCATCAAAACTTTTGGTTTGTCCGAATGCATACGCGTGCCTTTGCCGGCGCCTAAAATAACTGCTGCAACTTTTTGTTTCATGGAATATCTCCTTATAACTTTTTTAATCTTTATCCGCTATATTAAACGAAACTGTTTGATTTGTAAACACAAAGGACGCATTTTATGAATAGATTTTTTTCAATTGCTTATATTTTAGCGCTGATAAGTTTTGGAAAAGCCGCCTACGCTTCTGTTATTCCGCTGGCCGGACTGCCTGAATTTGAAGCACAGCAAGCAAAAAGTCAAAAACAGCTCAAAGACCCGCTTGCTTTGCCACCGGGAATGCCTGACCCAAATGATGAAGAAGCTATCCGCGATTTTTTTAAAAAGAGATTTGAAGAAACCGTTAAAATGAAAATGGATAATGAGACGCAATGGGATAAGCCGTCCTCAACAAGCGTTGTGCCTCCTCCGGAATTTTATGATAATCAAAAAGAAAAAAACAAAAGCACTTTTGAAAAAATTTATGAAGAAACCCTAAAAGCTTTGCATCAAAATGATAAAAACGAAGCGCCGCAAAATCAACCTGATGCAGAATCTCAAGAGAAAAAAGCCGCAGATTCGGCGACTCGTTTTTTTGTGAAAGCACCGCAAAAAGTCAGACAATTGCCGCAAGAAGAACGTATTCCGACTGTTAGCGTGACTTTGCCTAACGGACGCAAAATTTTGGCGCCGGCTCTTGAGCATATTCCTTATTTTTTGAGCTATATTGATATTCAGTCCAACGGATATATCAAGGTTGAAGATACGATTACCATTGTGGCAAACGGCAAGAAATTTGCAAACGGATTGGAACGCGTTTTTCCTAAATACACTTATTATCAGGGCAAACGCGGACATCGTATAGAACTCATTCTAAACGAGGTGACCGTAAACAACACTAAAGTACCGTATACCGCCGAAGAAAACGGTAATAATATTTTATTAAAACCTAAGTATAATCAACAGCTTGAACATGGTGTGTATACCTATAAGTTTAACTATATCATAAACAATAAATTACAGACAACCGGCAATAAAGTTTTTATGGATTGGAGTCTGACCGGACGTCCGCTTAACGCTTTTGTAACTTCGGCAAATGCTATTGTCAGCCTGCCTGACGGACATTCTTTTGTAGATGTTTTGCCTTTGGTCGGCAGAAATGACAACGTGACTGATAAACGAACAAATGTTTTTAGTTTGGCTAAAAATGTTTTGGCTTTTTCTAATGTCACTCCTTTGCTTAACGGTGAAAAAATGGATATTATAACCGTGATGAACCGTAATGTATTCATTAAAAATTATGATAAGAACATTACCTCGTTTTTGACAGATTGGGGCAATGTTCTCTACGCCGGAATCGGATTTGCAGCCATCCTTATTTCATTTGTTTTATCACTTTTAGGTTTGAAAAATGAACGTAAAAACAAATACAAACCTTCATACAGCGGCGCTTTGGCTCGCAGTATCAGCATCGGAAAGTTTGACCGCATCGCCTATGTGGCTCAACTTTTGGATTTGTTCCGTAAAAACGCTTTGGATATGATATGCGAGGGCGGACGCTGCTTTTTGGTTATCAAAAACATCAAAAATAATAAACTGACAAAAATTGAAAGAAAGGCTCTGAAACAGCTGTTTCATAAGAAGACAACACAATTGGAAATCTGTGTTTCCAATAGTTTGAAACTTAAAAAAGTTAAACATATTTTTGAAAAAGGCATAAAAAAACAAATTAAAAAATATCGCCTTTTGCAAAATATAAGTTATGTGCTGTTTAGTGTTGCCATGCTGCTGTTAACCGAGATTTTTATTGCGAACATCAGTATAAATATGGCGCAAAGCTTGATAATCATGCTGTCTTGCAGTTTGCTTTTTGCTTTTTATATCTGGATTTTATGCCACAGATTTAAATATCTGATTATCAGCTTGTTGTTTAAGCTGTTTGCTTTGGCCGCGTTAATATTTATTTGGGTTTTCTGCAGCATTTATATCGGCAGTATAACCTCATTTTTGTTGATTGCCATGATAACGACGATTTTCAAATTTTCGTTCATTTTCAGTCAGCACAATAATTTTGTAAACGAAGCAAAAGATTCTATCGGCAGCTTTAAGGAATATCTGATTTCCAGCGCGGACGCAATCAATCTAAGCCGTGACTTTGTAAATCAGCAGGCAAATATTTTTGCTTTCGGCATATCCGAATATTATCCGCAAAATGTTTCAAACAAAAACTATTACCGATTGGACGTTGCCGAAAATATAAAACAAAGCCTGATAGGCATCATTTAGACAAATACCGGCTTGACAAAAAAATACGATTATGATATATAATAATCGTATTTTTTTATTATTGTTTCACTAAAATTATATCATTATGTTTTGGAATTATTTTAACAACCGTTTTGCCAAAATCGTGCAAAATGCCACCGTTGACGAGCTTGTTCAGCTGTTGGCGTCCGAACGAAAGTTTCCGGAAAAGGCGCAGAAAGCACTTATTTTGCGTGAAAATGAAGATGAAATGCGATGTTATTTTGTCAGAAACCGCACTTTGAGTGACGCAAACCAAGTTCTTTTGATAGAACAGATGCCTTCAGAGATTTTCGATTTGATAGAACATCAATCTGTCTGCGACAAAGCTGCTGAAATGATTGTGCAAAATGGCAACAGCGACAATATAAAACTATTGCTGCATAATCAAAAAGTTCCCGAAAACGTTCAGAATGCTGTTATGAAACGAGACATTGAAGCTGAAATCAAGCATTTGCTTATCTTTCAGAGAGATATCTCAATCGGCGTCATTAAAATGGTTGCCGAGCGCGGCCGTCTGGATGAAGCGGAAACATTGATGGATAATCATCGCGTTTTTGACATAATCGATTTTCGAAGTCAAACAGCTACTACCTTGCTGCAGCTGAAAAATCGAATAGAGATAAAACGCAATGCAGAAATTGTCAACAAAGGGACTTCTCAAGAGATTATCCTGATGCTGAAATCATTGAAAAAAACAATTAAGTCTGTTTTAGATAAAGAAAGCCGTGACAAAATTATTTTCCGCGGCAATTCTGAAGAAATCATCGCTTATTTGGATAGTGGCTTTTTACCTAGTGAAAAAGCCATCGTGTATTTGATTGACAATGGTTTTTATCAGCTTGCAGCGCGATGTCTGAACATTGATTGCCGCGGCTACATGCCTTTTACAGAAAAAATCATTGCGGCTGTGCTAGAAAAAGGTGATGAGTTATTGGTTTTTGCTTTGCTTCGCCATAGCAACCAGCTATCTCATTTACTGAAACAACTGAAGAAGCAGGAATGGTTTGAAAAACAAATTCTTGCTCGCGGCTCTAAAGATGAAATTGCCTGTATGGCGCGGATTTATAAGGTTTCTAAATACACTGTTAATGAAATCTTGCGCCGCAACATCGGACAAGAAATCAAAGCTTTGATTGACGGTAACAACATCAGCGACGCTTATATCTATAATTTAATAGACATGAAGCGTTATGATTTACTTGAAAATTATGCTCGCTATGTTCAGAATAATCCGACTTTATATTTTTTAATCAAATGCCGGAAACTAAATATCTAAACTGCTTTCAAAGCGCCTTTTTTCAAGGCATCAGATTTTCTGATACATTTTATAAACAGCTGTTTGTTGTTTTTTGAATTGTTAAATAAAAAACTCCCTTTCTGTTCATACAAAAAGGGAGTTTTTTGTATAAAGAAAACCACCGGAT
>ERZ1034949.907-NODE-907-length-16236-cov-45.859341_pt1 | contig 16236 bp, 10 predicted proteins | sample MGYA00520590_ERZ1034949 | MGnify/ENA primary metagenome ERZ1034949 (study PRJEB33766, sample SAMN09781752) | gut metagenome | biome: gut microbiome | host: Homo sapiens | place: Madagascar | study: EMG produced TPA metagenomics assembly of the PRJNA485056 data... | reverse complement strand
TCCGCCGAGGCGCGGCATTTTCATGCGCATTCTATGAAATGAATTTCTTCCGTTCCAGGCTGTCCTCCGTTAGGCGTCCCGACGGATATGTTATCCGTCGTAAAAAAGGTTCGACCTATTAAGCTGGGGGATTTGTAATCCCCCTATCCCATCGATATGCTGGCAACAGCCTGGGGGCTGGGGATAACATATCCCCAGAGCATAAAGAGGTTAGGTCATTTTTTGACGGCGGATTGCAAATCCGCCGGAACGCCTAACGGAGGACGGGCATATCAGGCGCTAAGGAAAGGGCATATCAGGCACTATTTAAGCGTAGCTGGACGATGATAAGTCCAAGTAATCCTACAAACGCCCGTCGCTTGGGGTCCGTTGACGCCGGTCTGAGGTACTCCATTGCGTAATTTTGTATTAATGAAGCCACAGCCACCTGCGCCAGTAATTGCGGATGGTCCTCCTCCTCCACCATAATAGCCACCACCTCCTTGTGATCCATAGCCTGGATCTTTTTTGCACATATACCCCCCGATTCCGAATATCGCATGACGTTTGACACCATCAACATCTATAGGCGAATTTTGTCCCGCTGCACTTTGTGTTGCGCCTTTAGCGCGTCCTGAGCCAGTCCATATTACTCCTGCTCCATCTCCTCCTTCATTTCCTCCACCAGCTCCCGACTTTTTGCCGCTTGCTGCAGAACCTCCAGATCCGCCAGCAACAAGTAAAAGCTGACTTAAGTTTTTAGCATAAAAACATGTTTCTCCGTTTCCAATCAAACTGGTAGCAATATGGGTACCACCTCCTCCCCAAGCTCCGGCATCACAGTTATGTCCTATACTTCTACCATTATTATATCCGGACATATCACCACAACAGATATAAAGCTTTTGTTTTATGCCAGTGGCCGTCCATAATCCTGTAGAATAACCGGCATTAGCAACTACACCACCGTTTTTACTTTGTCCTTTCGACCCCCAACATTCTAATTGATACTCTGTTATTTCAGGGGTTTCAAATACATGCACAGATTTTTGGGTATAGTATTCATGTGCAATCTTTTGAAAAGGAACATCACATTCAACATTTTCTTTAACTACAGGGTTTTCACGAGTAGTTGCAAGACTAATGTCCTGAAGTTTTCCCCACGCATTGTTAATTCTGTTTTCCTTTGGATCTGCGTCAGCTTTAAATTTTACAGTCTTTCCAAACGGAACAACAAAATAGCAGCTGTAATATGTATTTCCTGCACTCAATCCGTTGTTATATGGAATGTAATCGTTAAATTCCAGTGATGGGTAATACGGGGAACTAACAGTCGCAAAATCAAAATAATCTTGACCCTTTACTGGTCTTGCCCCTTTTTCACCATAGAAGTACTTATAAGAATCTTTATTGAATCTTACGGTTCCATTTTGAGAACCTTGCATATGCAGAACCGCCAAACCTACCTGATGTTTCATTTGAGCTGTTAATATTCCGCGAGCATCGAATATACCTTTTCCTACCTGAAAATCAGCCGATTGGGTTGCTTCAAAACTTTTTTGATTGCTGCTTATCTCCAGATTGTCAATCTTATCTTTAAAGAAATCTTCGGCAGTATCGGCGTTTATATTTACATTTTGCTGGTTTGAGCTATATGGATAGTAGAAGAAATACTTGTTATCTGTCGAGAACGAGAAGTTCTTGTTGTCTTTCGTCTTCCATGTAAATGTATTATCTGCTCCTTTCGTTTTTGTAAGCTGCACATTTTCAGCAACTATCTGATTGAATTTATTTACTACGTAAAGACCTACTACGTCGTTCTCTCCGAATGATGTCTTTGGAAAGGAATGAGCTGTCCATGCATCAGGATATACTATCTTCGCATCATCCAACATATTGATAGAGTTGGACGAAAGCTTATAGATGATGGATTTACCTGCCTCCCAAACCTGCCCCTTGAGTGGCACTTTCCATTCCTGAGTTGTTCCATTCATATCCAAACTGAAGCACAACTCAGCCCCCTCAGGCAAAGTCTGAGGAATCATCATCAAGGTTTGATTGTCTGATGTGAGCGCCTGGTCTTTATCACCGACAACTATATTCGCATTTGATAAATCAAAGGTATATTCACCTGTTCCATTCACCATTGTCCAAGCAGCTGTTGGCACATTAGCCGTTGCTGATACTGAAAGATTACAGTTGCCCTTGTTAGGGATACCTTTCAGAGTTACGCTTGTCATCTTTCCTCCCTGACCTACAACATCTGCCAAATCCTTATCGATAGCGAAAGATACGGCTGTAAGGGTATGATAGAAATCCAATTGTACAGCATCATCTGCATCTGAAAGCTGACGAGAACCGGTATTGGTTGCAACGATCAAGTCTGGCTGATTGATGATATCATCTGTTGTAGTTGATGCTGTATAGGTAATTTGTGTCTGAACATTATCCTTATCAACACCATAGGTCAACATGCTCTTATCTGCAGAGCTATGAGGAGCGTATGCATGAAAAAACACGGTGGAACCTATCGGCCACCTTGCATTACTGTTGTTTTTGAATCCCCAGAATTCACCATCTGTTTTCTCGGCTTCTGCATTATCCAATAGCAGAACATTATTTTCTTCTTCCTTATAAATAGCAGTTACGCCAAAGCTACCATAATCACCTATTTTTGTACTCATTGTTCCACGAGTCTGCGCTACCCTTTCGTGCTCTACATCTTCCAGGGGTGCGCCGGAACGGGTGATGGGTTTTCCTTCCTTGCTCCAGATATGGATGCCATCCTGCACTACCGAGTGGAGATAGAGGGGTTTTCCGAAAGGAGTTGACACGACGATGGGACCCTTCTCGGTGGCAGCAGCTATGGCAGCACGGGAAGAGGAAGCGGGAGACATGGGTTTCCAGCTGTTGTCGAGCGTTGCATGAAACGTGATTTTATCTTTTGATAGATTGGCTTGCTGCAGTGATTCGCTTTCTGAACATGACGTAAAGGATGCGAGTACACTGAGTGCCAACAAACTGCTTTTATAAGTTTTCTTCATCATAATGGTTTCTTTTAATTCTTTTTCTTACGCCATTTTTTGGAGTTAAAGGAATTGGAGAATTCCGAAGCTCAACATCACGTGAGAGGGGGAATCTCCAATTCCTTGAATTTGATATTTTATTGTGAATGTAATGTGAGGGGATTAATTGTTAGCAGGTCTGCTACCATTAATACCTACTTCATTCTTTGTCCAATCAGCTACCTTAACGATGAACTTAATAGTCTCACCGAAGATGTTATCACCCTTATCGGTATCAGGTACAATTGTATCAGGTCCTGGATTAGGATTTACAGGATCCACCTTACCACAACCAGTTGACAAGTCAAGAATATAGAGATACTTGTTAGAAATCTTCCAATCGAAAGTAGCCTTGTCAGCATCTGCAGGAATAGATACAGCTGCCCAAGCGTGAACAGCTGGATCTGCTTGATTTTTTGGATAAATAATATCTCCAGCCTTTGTTCTTACAGAGAGCAAAATAGAAATGTAGGCACCATTATCATATGGAGCATCAGCAGCAATCTTTTTGCCATTCCATGGTGTGCGTGTCTGCGGAATAAGCATCGCACCACAACCTTCGCCACCAATTTTCTCTGTCAAATCAACAGGATCAGCAGATGTTCCATCAAGTTCAATAGGTGTGAAAGTCTTCTCGTAGTTACAAAATGTCTGGTTCTGATTACTCCATGTAGGAGTACCATTTCCATTCTTCATTGCGTAAGTAAAATCACCACTTGGTGACACCGATGCAATACGGATACCAGAAATGCTATAAATCAGATTTTTATTCTGGTTTTTAACCAAAATTCTAACTTGTGAGAGAATATGATTCAAGTTGATTTCCACACCTCCAGTAACAGTGCCTTGAGTGGTCTCTGAACCAACAGCTGTACCGATAACTAAATCATTCTGCTTTGCAATATCTGTATTAGGTGTAATACCAGTGAACTTTGCAGAAGAACTTGTGATAGTACGGTTATTCTCACCAGCCCAGTTATCAATAGCAGGAGAAATACCTACGAATGTATATGTAGCACCTTTCTCCCAAGGCATACCAATACCTTCAGAAGCAAAACCATCTGTACCAGTTCCTCTCTTATACTGTAAGAAATCAAAATAAAGAGAATTGTCGGCTCTAAAACCACTAACCCACATTTCCTGGATGTTAGCCTGTGTCAACTCAGCACCACGGCTATTAAAACTAACCGTAGGACGGAAGGTAATTGCGGAGCTCTTCGCAACATCTGTGGTCTCCTCTGAAGAGCAAGAAGAGAGGGCGATGGCAGCAGCTGCCATCATGTAAAACGCTTTTTTCATAATTGTTTCTTTTTATTAAAATTAATACTATGTTTTTATTTTATTAATGATAGATAATATCCTTATTGATAATAATCTATTCTACATTTTGATATCTATGTATATCTCATTCCATTTGCTTACGCTCGGCTGAAGACCACCATCGGTGCCGGGAGCTGGCTTCGGCAAGGGAAGCTGTTCCAACTCTATCTTGATGTGGGTATCGTCTTCCTGATTCTTATCATGCACCTGGTCGGTGACATCCTTCTCGTAATACCAGTTGGTGCCGTCGGTGAGCTGCGCATAGACCATCAGGATGTGCTTGTTGGGCTGTACCGGACAGTGACCGAAGAGGGTGAGACTGCCTTTTACCATCTTATTGGCAGCATCGGCTTCGGCTACGAACGGCATGGTTACCTTCTCATCCGAGAGCTGGTCGAGACCGGCGAGCCATCCGCCCGCCATTCCCGATACGCTGGCACTCATCGCCTTCACTCCGTTGATGTTCTCCACGTTCTTGATTTCCACCGTACACTGCTTGACTCTCGGCTCCGGCTTCATCGTGATGACGGTCTTCTCTCCGGCTGGCTTCACTACGATGCGGTCGGCATGACTGCTCCAGAGCATTTCCGGCTGCTGCATCATTCTTTCCTTTTCGGTGCCTCGTCCCATCGGTGCGGCTCCTGCCATGGTGGCGAGGAGTCCCTGCAGGGCTCGGGTTTCGGCTGATGTTACCTGGAAGGTTTCGAAGTGCTCCTTGCCGAGGATGCGGTGGGTTTCCTTGTCGCTGTTTACGCAGATAGCCTTGTAGGTGCCTGCTGCCACAGAGATGTTTCCGCCGTTCTTGTCGGTGAACTCGTATCTGATGGGATCGCCTCCCTCCTCGGGATAGAGATAGAGGCTCATGGTGGCTGGATTGGCTTCGGGATCGGCGCTCCAGTCGAACATCACTTCCACGTTCTGCCGGTGGGGATGGTCGTAGCAGAGGTCCTTGTGCTCGCAGGATGAGAGCAGTTCTGCCATCATCAGGAAGAAGGCTGCGCAGACGATTACGCGGAAGAATAGGATCATTGCTTGTCTTAACTCTGTCATTCTAGTCATTTCTTACCTCCTTTCTTGCTGTTGGTGTTTCCGTTGCCGAGGAGCCATACCAGTGAAACTTCGCCGCGGGTGGGTCCTATCCAGGTGCGGTTGCGGGTTGCCTCATATACGTAGCATCCGTCTTTCGGCTCATAGGTCTTGTAGTGGGACTTGATGTATCCCACGCCCAGTCCGAAGTCGAGGTTCAGGCGTCTTCCTATCGGCAGTGAGTATCCGTACTCCATTCCTGCTCCGTAGGTTTTCTTGCTCTGGTGACCGGTGCCACCGTTTTCGATATCATAGGTGAGGAACTGTCCGTAGAGGGAGACGTGATGTCCCTGCATCGGTTTTTCCTTTGCCTTCCTGCCGAAATACTTTCTGATTTCCATTTCTCCACCGTAGATTCTCCAGTATTTGTGGCTGGCATCCTTGCTCCACCAGGCGAGCATTCCGCTGGCTCCGAGGGTCCATCCCCTGCCTATGCTGGTCTCGATGCCGAGGTTCGGCACGAGGAGGGCATCATAGAGCAGATTGGTCTTCAGGGCGTAGTAGGAGTTTCTGCCGGATGCATGGGCTGCATTTTCGGTTTCGGCTGCATTCCCGCCTGGATATACCTGTAGCTGGGATGCTGTTTCCTGGGCATCCTTCTGCTGGAGCGAATCCTTTTCGCTGCCTTGCTGATTCTGAATCAATGTGAGGGTATCTGTCGGACTGACAGATGGCACAATGTGCCGGATTTCGCAAACCACGAGTGCTCCGGATCGGAGGCTGTCGAAGTGGTTGGCGAGCATGTATTTCCATGCCTTTCCGCCATCGAGGTTCTGGAGCTGTCGTTTTCTTCCATCTACTACCTTTCCGTTTCTTACGATCCATTCGGGGGTGTTCCGAATGATGTAGAGGGCTTTCCGGCTCCACGGCGCATTTTCTTTCTGTATCTTCAGGGCGAGTCCTTCCCAGTCTTCTCCTGCGGAGGAGACCGTGAAGACGCTGTCTGGCAGATTCAGCATCTCCCTGAGATAGTCGCGCAAGCGTTCTCCTCTCCTTCTCGCCAGTCGTTTGTTGAGTTGGGAGTTACCTTCCGGCGAAGCTGCCGAAAGGATCTTGATATGCTGCAGCACCGTGTTGGGGTTGTCCCCGATGCTTCTGATACCCTGCTTGAGGGTTTCGAGCTTGGCGGCATTATCCATATAGGAGAGTTCTAATAATGAATAGCCTGAGCGATAATAGAGCGTAGTCCGCAAGCTATCGCTAACCGTTCCGGCGTATGCGTTTGCCACCAGGGTAGTGGGCAGTAGCATTACCATTACTATTTTTTTCATCATATATCATCATCGTTATGAGTTTATAATTCTAATCGTACTTACTAATTTGAGTCTTTGTTCTAACTTGAGTTCTCATTCTCATTTGAGTCTTACCTGTCTTTCTTATCAAAAGATAGACTTGGGTCTTTTACAGTTCTTCTGAGTTAAAGTTTCCAATCTGCATATACTTTATAGCATAATATAGCTTATCATCCACTATTACTTATTATTGGGTTTTATCTCAGATTTCTCAGAACGCACGAACTGATACAGTTGTACGTTAACTGTATCAAATGACTGAAATAAATCCTAAAAAAGTCCTTTTAGTGTTGTTTGTTTTAGCTAAAATTGGAGAAATACACCTTTTTTGACCACAAAATAAGAAATATTGACCATAATTTATTAATAAACATTAAAAGAGAGTTTGAAATTATTGCGAATTGAATAAATTGTACTACCTTTGCAGCGCTAAAGTTAACGTACAACTGTATCACAAAATCACGCTTTTTCTATTCATTTTCTTCCATTTGTTTGGTTATTCAAGAAAAAAGCGATACCTTTGTAACTTTAATAACCCAAAAAGCATTTTTTTAATAAGAAACGAAATGATGAAGATTTCATTCTTTAGCCGAATCAAGAAATTCGTAGCAGACGCACGTAAGAAATCAAAAGGTATTACATTAGGAGCATTCACAAGAAACTATGCGGAAGCCAGACACAGGGAAGGAGAGAAAATGTATGAGGGAAGATGCGGCAGCATTCTGAGCATGCTGAAGCACCTGGAAGAATCCGGCATAAGCAATATTCCGCTGAAAAAGGTGGATGTGGAAACCGTCAAGCAGTTTATCGACTATCTCCGATCAGCCCACGACCTGCATAAAAACATGAAAGCACCCAGAAAACTATCCGACAGCACCATCCATCTGAAGGTGAATATCCTGAAATCGGTATTGAGGGAAGCCGTGAGACAGGGATTGCTGGAGGAGAACCCATTCTACCTACTGCCCCATTCCTATCGCGTCAAAGCCCAGTACAGGGAAAGAACTGCGCTGACCCAGGAGGAACTCATCAAGCTGAGCGAAACACCCTGTAATACTCCCGAGCTGAAGGAGGCATTCCTGCTAAGCTGCATCACGGGGCTGAGGAAGAGCGATATCCTGAGCTTATCGATCAACGACATAGAAAAATGCGATGACACCTATTATATATATAAGAAGATGAAGAAGACGCAACGCTGGCTCCGGCTTCCGCTGCCGGAAGAGGCGCACCATATTCTCTCGAAGCTCCATGCCAAGAATGATGATACCCCCTATTTCTTCGCCCATCTCTCGCCCCATCATCTGGGCGAGCATCTGGAAGTATGGCTGGAGGATTGCCATATCCCCGACAAGCATATCACCTTCCATTCGGGGCGCCACACCTGCGCCACCCTATTATTGACGCAGGGCACGGATCTCTATACCATCATGAGGTATCTGGGGCATCAGAACATCAACACCACGCAGCGATATGCACATATCACCGACCAGCAATTGTGCATTGCTACCCACCAGATAAGCAATCAGCTCAGAAACATTGCGTGCTAAGCCTGATTGCCGGGATGCACATATTGCCCCAAGGAAGCTACAGGATGTCCAGCAGCTGCGCAAAGCGGGAGATGCGGCGGAGGTTGGGATGTTCAAACTCCTCTATCTTTTCGTGCGCCCAGGTAGTATGGAAAGGGATATGGACGGCAGAGGCTCCGATTTTCAATGCCGGCGCAATATCGCTCTTAAAACTGTTGCCCACCATGAGCAGTTCTTCAGGCTTCACTTCCATTTCCCGGCAAAGACGGCGGTAAGCCTCGGGCTTCTTATCGCTCACGATACTTACCACATCAAAATAGCGCTGCAGTCCCGAACGCCACAACTTATTCTCCTGATCCATCAGTTCTCCCTTGGTAAAGACAGCCAGCCTGTATCTTCTTTCACCGGAAGAACCATCCTCCTGCCCGGTTCTCATTTCACGGATGCGGGCAAGGGTAGCCTCAACACCCTCCAGCGGTTTGGCATCAAGATGCAGGAGGCTCTTGCCCAGATCCAGAATCTGAGCAATGACATTCGCCTCCACCTTGCCATGACTCACCCTGATGGCATTTTCTACCAGCGAAAGGGTGAAAGCCTTGCAGCCATATCCCAAGTCTGCCATATTCCGGCTCTCTGTTTCAAAGAGGGCTGCAGAAATCTCCTTCTCCTTGCCATAAGCAGAAAGAAGCTCGCAATATTCATGCTCTACCTCCTCAAAGTAATTCTGCAATGCCCAGAGCGTATCATCGGCATCAAAGGCTATCGCCCTGATATCTTTCAGTTTTTCCATTCTATGATTTCTTATACATTATTATATACTACTTTACCATAAAAACGAGTGCAAAGATAATGCTTTCTTTCTAAAAAATCGAAGAAAAATCGTTTTTAACAGGATTGTAACACCTGTTTAAATCACCTGTAACATCCCTTACGTACCTTTGCAACCGAAATGAAGGGGGAATTGAGATAATAAACAATAAACATTAATATAATAATGAGTACGATTTATCTTTGTATTGTGATCTTCCTGCTCTGTCTGGCAGTGTTTGATCTCTTCGTGGGAGTCAGCAACGATGCTGTCAACTTCCTGCAATCTGCCATCGGAGCTAAGGTGGCAAAGTTTCGCACGGTGCTGATCATCGCATCCTGCGGTGTGGTACTGGGTGCCATCATGTCATCGGGAATGATGGATATCGCCCGACACGGCATCATGAGTCCAGATCACTTTACCTTCGAGGAAGTGATGACGCTCTTCCTAGCCGTGATGGTGACGGATGTGATCATCCTGGATGTGTTCAATACGCTGGGTATGCCAACATCAACCACCGTTTCGCTGGTGTTCGAGCTCCTGGGAGGTGCCTTTATCCTCGCTACATTGAAGATGTACGGCGACGATAGCCTCAACTACGGCGTATTGCTCAACAGTAACAAAGCTTTGGAGGTTATCATGGGTATCTTCTCATCCGTCATCATCGCCTTCGTATTCGGTGCTTTCGTGATGTGGCTTTCCCGTATCATCTTCACCTTCAATTACCGCAAGCATTCACGCTACAGCATCGCCATCTTCGGCGGTATCGCCTTCACAGCCCTCTCTTACTTCATCTTCATGAAGGGATTGGGTAAGAGTCCTTATCTGCCTGCAGAATGGCGCGATTATATCGACCAGAACCTGGGCTTGCTGCTCTGCATCACCTTCGTGGGTTCTGCCATCGTGATGGAATTCCTGCATCTCTGCCGCATCAATATCTTCAAGTTTACCGTATTGATGGGTACTTTCGCTCTGGCGATGGCTTTCGCCGGCAACGACCTGGTGAACTTCATCGGTGTGCCTCTCGCAGGTCTTTCTTCTTATCAGGACTATATGGCAAATGCCAACGGAGCTGCTCCAGACCAGTTTATGATGACATCTCTGATGGATAGCGCCAAGACTACTCCAATGTATCTTCTCGCAGCCGGTGCCGTGATGATCATCGCTATGGCGACATCCAAGAAGGCTCAGAACGTAATCAAGACTTCTGTGGATTTGAGCCGTCAGGACGAGGGCGACGAGATGTTCGGAAGTTCTTCTGCAGCCCGCGTGATTGTACGCAACTGCCAGGCTACAGATTCTTGGTTGAAGCAGTTTATGCCAAAAGCTCTGATGAACTGGATCAACAGCCGTTTCGACAAGAACGATGTAGAACTGGAAGAGAGCGCAGCCTTCGACGTGGTTCGTGCAGCCGTAAACCTGGTATTGGCAAGTATGCTCATCACCATCGGTACCAACCTGAAGTTGCCACTCTCTACTACATACGTAACCTTTATGGTAGCAATGGGTTCTTCACTCGCAGATAGAGCCTGGAGCCGTGAGAGTGCCGTGTTCCGTGTAACCGGTGTATTGAGTGTGATTGGTGGATGGTTTATCACTGCCGGTGTAGCTTTCGCAGCCTGCGCCATTGTCTGCCTCATCATGCACTTCGGCGGTGTAGGAATCCAGAGCTGCTTCATGGCATTGGTTATCTTCCTGCTCATCCGCAGCAACATCCAGTATAACAAGAAGGCAAAGGAAGAGAGCAAGGGCAGCACCTTCCAGTTGATGATGCGCTCACACGATCCAGAGATTGTATGGGATCTGCTTCGTCGCCAGGTATCCCGCACCCAGAGCTTCGTCTGCCACTTTGCACTCAACGAGTTCAACCAGATTATGGATGGTCTTGCCAACGAGAATCCTAAGTATCTCCGTCATGCCAACAAGGATTTGAAGAAGGAGCAGGATATGCTGAAGAAGTACCGTCGCCAGGAGATGCTCGGTTTGAAGAAATCGCCTATGGAGATTGCCATCGAGCGCAACACCTGGTTCCATCTGGGAGCCAACAGCAACCAGCAGTTTATCTACTCTCTGCGCCGTATGCTCGACCCTATCAAGGAGCACGTGGACAACAACTTCAACCCACTTCCAGCAGAATACACCAAGGAGTTTGCTCCTGTACGCCAGAAGATCAACGACCTGATGCGTATGAGCTGCGAGCAGATAGAGACCAGCCGCTACGAGAACTACCGTGAGATTCTCGCCGAGGCTGATGCCTGCAAGGATGAGCTCAGCGTACTTCGCAAGAAGCATATCGACCGCATCCAGCATCTTTCAGATAATTCTCTGATGCAGATTTCGCTGGTTTACCTGAATGTACTGCAGGAGAGCCAGGAGTTCCTGAGCGTGATGAGACACCAGCTCAGAGCTGCCAAGAAGTTTATGGAGAAATAAAAGACGAAAGACATAAGGTAGCAACCTATGGTATAACAACAATATATCAATTCATTATCAAAAGAGGAATCCTCGTTTTTTGAGGATTCCTCTTTTTTAGATTATCTATCGTCGAAACTATAATTACTTTGTTTTTAAAGTCATTGGATATTCAAAAGACCAGATATCCGCACCATCAACAACATCTACCAGCATACAGCAATTGTCTTTTCTTTGCCCTATCTGCTTTATATTCCCCTTCTTTACTACAGACAATCCCATAGGTGTATAATATGTTCCTTTAGAGACAGCAGCTTTTCTATTTCCAAAACGGGTTTTTACATAAATAGCCCCTTCCAATGCTCCATGCACGTATGCTAGAGTTTCCCATGGTTTGAGCAGCTTCACAGATTCTATTTCCAAAGCAGGCATTTCAAGAACAGACTCTATTTCGTAATCTTGGCGAGTTCCATCCACCAACAACACCAGAGATGAGCCATTCAATGCAGAGTTTCCTCTAGTAGATTGCAAAGAAAATCTCTTTTCAGCTTTTACGTCACTGTTATACAATACCCTTACTCCTGGCATAGATCTTAAAATATCCAACAGAGTTTGGTAATTGTGTCGTTCAATATGATCGTGATCCACGTAATTCACGCCATAAAATTCTTCGGATGTCATAGGCTTTTCTCTACGATATTTAGCTTTGACTACAACTTCCGGCAAATATTGGTCTTTAAATTTTTCTTTTTTGGCGCCACTTTCATCAATACTAAAAATACTATTCATTCCTGACTTAATCTGATGAAAAGCTGGAGGAAAAGTCATATCTTCAAAATGAATAGCAGCATTGACTGGTTGCTCCCGTACATTTACAGGCTGCAGAAAAAAGGTATCTCCATCCTCAAAATCATCCACAGCCATTCTAAATCTACCTTTCTTATCTACCGGTGCGTCATACACCAAGGCATTCCTTGTATTATAGGCAACAACCTTTCCTCCTCTTAGCATCAAGTCATCTATAGATATAACCTTTCCTATAATGAGCATATTTTCCTCTGGCAGATGAGTATATATGGCAGAATCTTTCAAGAGGGCCTCAGAAAGTTCAAATCGCTTAAATCTAGCAGTATTCATCCATGCCTGCAAATCTGCAAAGCGAGAAGATGTTCTTTTCTGAAATACTTTTTTGGGAAAAGGCAATGGCGAATTATAATCCGACAAATACAGCAAATCACTTTCTGCATGAGAAACCCATTTGTCGCTATCAGAAACAAAACGTATGGACTCATACCTATTGCCAGCTAACACAACCGTATCATTGGAAAAGGTTCTTTGAGCTTCATTTATCAACGAATCTACATATTGCGGATATTGATACTTACAGACAATACTCGTTTCTGATAAAATCTGATGATTCTTATCTGTCAGAAACAGAGTTATGATTTTAGGGCTATTCGTAAGAAGCACAACCCCACTCTCACCAAACTTATCAATCTTACAAACACCATTTTCTCTACTGAACAAATAAAGTTCAGTATTATCCAACCTACCTTTTGCATTCAAGACTTCATAAAATAACTTGTTACCATTCACAGAGCATTGCACTTTCATTTTCTTGTCGTCAGCAAAAGGCAGCAGAATCCTTTTATCCTTTCCAGAAATGTTAACAGACAAACTATATCTTTTACCCATTAATGGAATAAAATGAAAGACTGTAAATCCAGAATTAGAAGTTTTGACAGAACTAATTGTATCACCAGCTTCATTAAGCAGAGCTACCGGTAAGGATTCCAAGGGTTCACCTTGAGTGTTTAAAAAGGATGCAGTAACCTCCTGTATTCTGTTAGGGCACAAAACTCCTGCTGTCGGATAAACATAACAAGAAACTTCATCATTATCCAAAGATTTGAGAGATGAAGGCTTGCTTCCGATATAAACTGGTTGATACGCAAAACTTTCAGAAGAAAAATTTCTCATCAGATTGGTATAAGAGCGTAAATAATAGGAGCCAGAATAAATTCGTTCCGTAGGAATTCGTGCCCTAAAACTTCCTCCCTTTTTACAATCCACCCTCTGTCGAACCAAAACTGAATCCTGACTGTTCAAGAGTTCTATATATAGATAATTACTATAAGGTAAGAAACGATTAGCAGCCAGACAAGTCACAACGCCATTTACCTCCAGTGTATCCCCTGGATTCCATTCCGTCTTTCCTAATTCCAAAAAAATCTGTTCTGTTCTAAAATCCTTTGGAAGCTGAGCAAAGCCAAAAGAACACCATAAACCCAATAAAGACAATATAAAAACAACTCGCATAGGCAATTACATTAGTTTATTCCATAACTATCAAATCAATAATGCAAAGAATTACTCCACACTTATTATTCAAACAAAAATAGGAAAAAAAGCACATACCTCAAAAACTTAAGAATAAACATTAACCATAATTAGCAGGTATTAACCGAAATTACATAGAATTCTGTCATTCTAGGACATTTTGACACCTCTTACCGACGTTTTGACAGAAGTTTGCACTTTGGTACGGGGATTGCAAAAAGAGGGAGTGTAAGCGGATCTGTAATTCGCTACACAACATAAATAATAACGAATAATAATAAATAAAAATAGAATCGGAGGTTAAGATTATGATGTACAGAAATTCTTGGATACCAGAGGTATTTAACGGACTCTTCAACGAGGGTAATATGCAGAAGGCTAATACTACAGCCCCAGCTATCAACGTCAAGGAGTCTTTGACAAAATATACAGTAGAACTTGCAGCTCCAGGAATGCGCAAGGACGACTTTGAGGTAAATCTCAATGAGAATGGCGATCTCCACATCAAGATGGAGAACAAGCATCAGCCTGAGCAGGAGGAGCACGTTTATCTACGTCGCGAGTTCTCATACGCTAAGTTTGAGCAGACCCTGATTCTCCCAGACGATGTCAACAAGGAGAAGATTTCTGCCAGCGTAGCTGACGGTGTGCTCACCATCCAGTTGCCTAAAATGCAGCAGGAGGAGCAGAAGATTGCACGCCAGATTTCAATAGGATAAGTGTTTTTGGTTAGTTTTTCATAAGCAGATTGTTTAGTTAGGTTTTGGTTGAATAGATTGTTTAGTTTAGGTTAGATTGTTTAGTTAGGTTTAATTGTTAGATAAGTTAGGTTTAGTTAATACATATCGCCCTAAGTGCTAGTGATAGTACTTGGGGCTTTTTTTATGCAAAAAAACGGGTAAAGATTTGGCAGTTAGAGAGAAATGTTGTAATTTTGCAGCCCGAATTAAAAAAGTTAGTATAATCCGAGTGCTTGGTAAACCTCGTAAAAAACAAGAAAATGGAAAAGAAAACAACTCAAGTGAGTATGCTGTTTATGCTTTTCAGCATCCTCTTCTGCGTTTGTCTCATTGCGGCAAACGTGCTCGAAACAAAGCAAATCGCCGTTGGTCCCATCTCATTGACCGGCGGTCTGATCGTGTTCCCGGTAAGTTACATCATCAATGATGTGGTATGCGAAGTATGGGGCTACCAGAAAGCCCGTCTCCTCATCTGGACCGGCTTCGCCATGAACTTCTTCTTCGTAACCCTGGGTGCCATCTGCGACTGGATACCAGCCGCTCCCTACTGGACCAACGATGCCGGCTTCCATGCCATCTTCGGTCTGGCTCCCCGCATTGCAGCCGCCTCTTTCGTGGCATTCATCGTAGGTTCCTTTGCCAACGCCTACGTAATGAGCGTGATGAAGATTCGTGATGGCGGCAAGCATTTCTCAGCCCGTGCCATCTGGAGTACGGTAGCTGGCGAAAGTTGCGACAGCCTTATCTTCTTCCCTCTTGCCCTGGGCGGAATCGTTCCAACCTCAGAATTGCCTTGGCTGATGCTCTGGCAGGTGGTACTGAAGACCGTGTATGAAATCATCGTGCTGCCTATCACCATCCGTGTGGTCAATGCGATTAAGAAACACGAGGGCGAGGATGTGTATGACAACAACATCTCCTACAACATCTTCAAGTTAGGGGCTATCTAGGATAAAAAGAAAGTCTTTTCAATAGAAGTTCGCCCCACAAAGTTAACACTTAACATTTAACATTAGAATAAAACAATGGATAGAAAAGAAGATGGGTTGAAGGCACTGGGTGCCAAGACCCAATATAGAATGGATTATGCGCCAGAGGTATTGGAGACCTTCGTGAACAAGCACCCTGGCAATGATTACTGGGTACGTTTCAACTGCCCTGAGTTTACATCCCTCTGCCCTATCACGGGTCAGCCTGACTTTGCAGAGATTCGCATCAGCTATATTCCTGACGTGAAGATGGTAGAGAGCAAGAGCCTGAAGCTCTATCTCTTCAGTTTCCGCAACCACGGTGATTTTCACGAGGACTGCGTGAACATCATCATGAAGGACCTCATCAAGCTGATGGATCCAAAGTATATCGAGGTAACAGGTATCTTTACTCCTCGCGGCGGCATCAGCATTTGGCCTTACGCCAACTATGGCAAGCCAGGCACGAAATACGAAAAGCTCGCTGAGCAGCGTTTCGCCACACACGAGTAAGCTCGATTTCGCTCTATGGAGTTTTACCCCACTGAGCGATATATCTATTTTCAAAATATAAGCAAAAATCTCCCACAGATTTCACAGATTTACACAGATAGGCTAACGCCCTGCTTTTTCGGAAGAAAAAAATATCTGTGTAAATCTGCTTTCTATGTTAAAATCCAAATTTTTTAACCATTATTTT
>ERZ1034949.905-NODE-905-length-16278-cov-15.392652_pt1 | contig 16278 bp, 13 predicted proteins | sample MGYA00520590_ERZ1034949 | MGnify/ENA primary metagenome ERZ1034949 (study PRJEB33766, sample SAMN09781752) | gut metagenome | biome: gut microbiome | host: Homo sapiens | place: Madagascar | study: EMG produced TPA metagenomics assembly of the PRJNA485056 data... | reverse complement strand
TGCCGAAAGTGAAGGGGATGCAACTAATCCAACAGCTGAAGCGCCAAAAGTAGCGAAAAAAGCGAACGTGGTAGCTGCCTCCGAGATAACAGGCACGTGGGGTACCAGTCCGTATACTTTTGATGAAAACACAGGAGTATTGACAATCGGAGCAGGTGAGTTAAGTGGATATACAGAATCCCCATGGTCCGAAAATAAAAACGTAGATGCTGAAGCAATCAAGAAAATTGTCTTGTCTGGAAAAGTAGTTGCTCCAAAAAATTCTAGGTTATTATTTAGTGGAAATACCCCTGCTGAAAAACTTACGAATGTAACTGAAATCGAAGGGTTAAGTCAACTGGATACCAGTAACGTAACAGATATGTGGAAAATGTTTAAAGATATGAGTAGCATAACAAGTCTAGGTGTAAGTGGCTTTGATACCAGTAACGTAACAGATATGCGTTCTATGTTTTATGGTATGAGCAGCGTAACAAGTCTAGATGTAAGCAATTTTGACACTAGCAAAGTAACATTTATGTCTTATATGTTTGCTGATGCTCCACTTAAGAAATTAACTCTAGGAGATACATTTAAATTTGTAGAAGCAAACGCAAGTCTTACTTCTGCTTGGAAGAGAGAAGATGGCAAAGGGACGTTTTATTCAGCAGAAGATTTCATGAAAAACTATGGCACCGGTGATCTGACTGCTGGCACGTATGTTTCCGTTGAAACAGACACGTGGGGAACTAGTCCGTATATGTTTGATAAAGATACAGGAACGTTAACAATCGGAGCAGGTGAGTTAAGTGGCTATAAAGAATCGCCATGGAGCAGCAATAAAGTAGATAATAAAGCCATCAAAAAAATTGTCTTGGCTGGGAAAGTAGTTGCTCCAGAAAATTCAAACTACTTATTTAGTACAAGTACCGTTGGTAAGGATCTTACGAATGTAACTGAAATCGAAGGGTTAAGTCAACTGGATACCAGCAACGTAACAGATATGAGTTATATGTTTTTTGGTATGAGCAGTGTAACAAGTTTAGATGTAAGTAGCTTTGATACCAGTAACGTAACAACTATGAGTTATATGTTTTATGGTATGAGCAGTGTAACAGGTTTAGATGTAAGCAACTTTGATACCAGTAACGTAACAACTATGGGTTATATGTTTAAAGGTATGGGTAGCGTAACAAGTCTAGATGTAAGCAACTTTGACACCAGCAACGTAACAGATATGACTGATATGTTTTTTGGTACTTCACTTAAAAAATTAATTCTAGGAGATACCTTTAAATTTGTAGCAGGAAAAGGAGCTCTTACTTCTGCTTGGAAGAGAGAAGATGGCAAAGGAAAGGCTTATACAGCAGCAGATTTCATGAAAAACTATGGCACTGGTGACTTGACTGCGGGCACGTATGTTTCCGTTGAAATAGGCACATGGGGAACTAGTCCGTATAATTTTGATGAAACCACAGGGACATTGACGATCGAAGCAGGTGAGTTAAGTGGTTTTGTAGAATCGCCATGGTCCGAAAACAAAAAAGTAGATGCTACAGCCATCAAGAAAATTGTCTTGTCTGGAAAAGTAGTTGCTCCAGAAAATTCTTTTTTATTATTTAGTGGAAATACCTCGGCTGACAAACCTACGAATGTAACTGAAATCGAAGGGTTAAGTCAACTGGATACCAGTAACGTAACAGATATGAGTAAAATGTTTAAAGGTATGAGTAGCATAACAAGTCTAGATGTAAGTGGCTTTGATACCAGTAAAGTAACAAATATGCAACATATGTTTTCCGGTATGAGCAGCGTAACAAGTCTAGATGTAAGTGGCTTTGATACCAGTAACGTAACAGATATGGCTAATATGTTTCGTGGTATGAGCAGTGTAACAAGTTTAGATGTAAGTGGTTTTGATACCAGTAATGTAACAACTATGGAGAATATGTTTTACAATATAAGCAGCGTAACAAGTCTAGATTTAAGTGTTTTTGATACTAGTAACGTAACAACTATGCAGGATATGTTTAAGGACACACCTCTTGCTAAATTAACACTAGGCGATCACTTTAAAGCGGTTGGAGACACTAAGTTATCAGCGCCGAAAGCACTGAACGAAGGGGATCAGCTGACAGGAAATTGGATTCGTGAAGATGGTCAGTCCAAAGGCTATTCACCTGCTGACTTTATGACAAATTACGGAACTGGGGATTTAACGGCAGGAACTTATGTGGCAGAACTAGTGAAAAGTGAGTTGAAACCACAAGAATATCATGTAGGAGATGTCAATATTACTGGAACCTACACAGGGGATATGTCTCTCGGACGATTAACCGTTAATGGCAAAGTTGTCAGCTGGGACGGTAGCTTCAAAGATGGTCAATTCAGCTATTATGTCGGTGTTGGCAAATTAAAAGTCGGCGACAAAGTCGTATTAGATGGCTACAACAAAGAGAAGGAATTGATAGATTCAAAAGAGATTGAAGTGATTTCCGAATCTTCAGGATCAATTGATCAGGTGGACACTTATAAGCTAGGTGATTCAACCATTACTGGAACTTATACGGGGGATATCCATAAAGGAAAACTAGTAGTGAATGGGGAAGTAATCAGCTGGGGCGGAACCTATAAAGATGGCAAGTTTAGCTATTATGTGAACTCTCAAATCATCAAAGCAGGGGATCAAGCAACGATTCAAGGCTATGATAAATTCGATACACCACTAGGGGACCCACAACCAGTGACTATAGGAGAACAACTGGGTCAATTAACAGAAGCCCATCGTGTGGGAATCAGTACAGTGATCGAAGGAAGCTACACAGGCGATGTTTACCAAGGAATCTTGTTGGTCAATGGCGAAAAAGTTAGTCAAGGCGGCAGCTTCAAAGATGGCAAGTTCAGTTATTATGTAGGAAACCTTAAAGTGTCAGAAGACGATCAGGTAGTCTTGATGGGTGCCAACAATCGAGGACAACAAATTCCAGGATCAGAGATTGATGTCACTATTCAAACACCAACAGCTGAAATCAACGAATTGACTTATAAAATCGGCACACAAACGATCAAAGGAGCCTATGGTTCTGATACCCAAGTTCACCAAGGGCACTTGTTTGTCAATGGTAAACTGATCAGTAAAGGTGGGAGCTTTAAGGATGGGGCAATCAGTTATTATGTGAAGCCAGACCTAATCAAAGCTGATGATCAAGTAACAATGAATTTCTATGATGGAAGTGGCAACTTATTGGCTGAAAACCAAACAGTTTCTGTTAATTAAGGAAAAACAAATTAATGTAAGTCTAAAAACTGGGGCATTGATTAGAAAAAATCTGATCAATGTCTCAGTTTTTTTGATTTAAGATACGCTCAAAATTCAAACAGGTTGAGCTAAATGATGAATACCGGAATGTGTACAGAGGTTTATATTTTGTGTCAAATAAAATTAAAAATTTATGCCATTTCAAAAGAAAAGTGACACACAAAAAATACATTATATCAGGGGTTTCTTCTTTTTTTAACTTGTGAACTTAGCTATCTTTTCCCTTTCTATTCTTACTTTTTAGTTTAAAAATATCTATTGTCATTGTGTCGATCAAATCTCCATTTTCTGGACATTAATATCTAAAAATAAATATGATGTAAAATTATGTGTTACTCAGTGTTGTGTAGTAATTACACTGATCAACCTGCCAAGAGTCCAATCACAACCACCTTTGAACAACATGAAACAACGATGACTAATAACAATGGATTTAACGCTTCGCAAAATCCATTGGATGGACAATGATATTAGCAATGATGATTTCCCATTCTGATTGTAAAAGATCAATAAAGTTGATATAATGAATACGAAAAGAGGAGTTGCGCTAACAACTCCTTAACAGCACCGTTTAAGACGGTGACCAGTTTAATATTATTTTTGAAAAATAATCGTCGACCGGCTAAAGCTGACGGTTATTTTTTTTGATTGTTGTTTACAACTGCCAAGATTCCAAAAATGATTGTTGCGATTAAAGAACCGAAACCAATCATTAATCCTAGCGCCGTTTCAACAGGCAAAAGGCTTCTCCTTTCTGTAAGATTTTGGAAGTACGCACATACGCACCACCTCACTTTCAATCGGATAGCCACCGTCACAAACTTTACTGTCTTGATTATTATTAGCATATCTAAAATCGATTAAAAATTCTCGATTTTAGTTGTTTTTTCTATAATTTTAGCGAGGTGATCGTGATGGAATAATCTATTGTTTTACTCGGTAAAATTCAGGAAATCAAGACACAGCCATTGCTTGTGCGATTTACATTACCAATGAGCCCTGAATCAATCAATCAGTGGTCAATATAGAAATAACGGATAAATTGCTTATTTTGGAAGAAGGCAATTATACTATTTCAGTAACAGGTCACTTCAATAAACGGAATCACTTAGTCATTGAATCGATATAAATTAAAAACCCCAATCATTTTATGCGATTGATGAGCATACAAAAGAAGAGCTGCACTCCTAAATGTGGATTGCAGCTCTTGTTGTTTTACATAGAAACAGGAACAAAGGTCTGTTTAGTAGAGACTGGGACAATAGTCTTCTTCAGTAAGAAAAATAAGCTTGATCGTCCTAGTCCCTCGTTTTTTTGAGAGGTGTTCCAGACTTTCTTTACTCTTTTTCAAAGTAGTCTTTTTCCGAAAATTCTGCTTTTTGGTAGACACCCTGATCGCCATAATACTTGTTGTAGCGTTGTTTGAACTTTTTAAAAGTAAAGACAACCAATAATTTGATCAATGTGTAGATGGGGATCCCAAAAATTACACCCATGAGTCCTAGTAAATCACCCATCACTAATAAAACAATCAAAATAGTGATTGGATGGACTTGAAGGCGATTGCCCATAACTCGAGGGATAACTAAGTCCCCATGAAGTAATTGGACGATGAACCAGACCAAAACAAACTTAATTGCCATGAATGTCGAATCTTGGAAAGCAATAAACAATCCAGGAAAGAAGGCAATAAATGGTCCAATGTAAGGAATGATACATAAAATCCCAGCTGCGATTGCTAGTATGCTTGCAAATTCTAAGCCGATCAATAAAAATGTGACCCAATAAACAGCTCCTAAGATGAAAGAAGCAATGATTTGCCCTTTTAAGAAATCACCTAATTGTTGATTGGCGATTTTAGTCAATGTGCGAAAATCTGTACGGAACTTGGGTGGTACGATCCCTAACACAGCTTGATAAAATTTCTGAGGATCTCTTAATAAGAAGAACGCAATGATTGGACCAGTAAACAATGTAATAAAGGTAGATGTTACTGCTGAAAAGATATTCCCGATACTTTGTGCGCCACTTTCCCAATAATCGCCAATAAACGAGGCAAAATTAGACGTCCAATCATCAATCGATGAAAAGAATTGATCGAATGTGTCCGCAAAAGGTGTTTGCGCTAGGAAGTTTTTCAAAGTTTGTATAAAATCGTTGAACAAATCAGGAAAACTAGTCATTAGTGTTTTGGCTTGTTGCTCCAAGAAAGGAACTAACCAAACACTCCCTAAGCCGATCAAAAATAAAATAATGACATAAACAATAGTAACAGATAAATTTCTAGATAGTTTTCGACTCAAACGTTTGATCAACGGGTCTAGTAAATAATATAAAACTAACGCAAATAGTACTGGAGCGAGTGTCGTCGCAAAAATCACAAAAAATGGTTTAAAAATAAAACCGATCTGCTGAAAAAAATAGATCACTAAAGCTAACATAATCAACAACCCTAATACATAATAGGAAGTTGTTCCTCCTAGAAAACGTATCAGACGAGACTGATCTTTAGAATTATTCTTCAATTTGTTACTCCTTTCAATGTACTAAATCGCTCTAAGTTCAAGATAAAAGTAAAAGGAAATTGTTTTTTACCTATCGGGAACGTCAAGCTGATTTATCTTATTATAGTCGGAACTAGTGACAAAAAGAAAATGATACTGTTCAGAAATGGCTAGAAAATAAAAAGAAATAGTTTTAAGAAAACGCTTGACTATTTATTTAGCGATATGATAAATTAAATCCTGTTGCTAAAACGTAAAGGTTACGATTTGGTAACTTTAATCGTAAAATGAAAGAAGATGAAGGAGTGTCGTCAAATGAAGCGTTTGGTTTATTTATTAGGGATAGTAGTTACTGTTTGTATACTTGCCAGTTGTGGCAATCAACAAGAAGCCGCGAACAAAAAAGAAAAATTGCAGGTGATGACGACTTTTTATCCAATGTATGATTTCACGAAAGAAGTAGTTGGAGATGAAGGAGAAGTTGAGTTATTGATTCCTGCTGGGACAGATTCACACGACTATGAGCCATCAGCAAAAGATATGGCAAAAATTCAAAATGCGGATGTCTTTGTCTATAACAACGAAAATATGGAAACCTGGGTACCAGCAATCCAAAACACATTGAAAGAGGGGAATGTGTTAGCAGTCAAAGCGACTGAAGGGATGTTGTTGTTACCGGGTAGTGAAGAAGGACATGACCATAGTCATGGCGAAGCAGGGCATTCTCATGAATTAGACCCGCATGTTTGGTTAGCTCCAAGTTTAGCAATGAAACAAGTAAAAAGTATAAGGGATCAACTGATCACAAAATACCCCGATAAAAAAGAAGCCTTTACTAAAAATGCGGAGAATTATTTAGAAAAATTACAAGAACTTCATCAGAGTTATCAGGATACCTTAAGTAAAGCAAAACAAAAATTTTTTGTTACCCAACATGCCGCATTCAACTATTTGGCATTAGAGTATGGACTGAAACAAGTGTCAATAGCTGGCTTATCCTCAAGTGAGGAGCCTTCAGCCGCAAGAATTGCTGAATTAAAACAGTTTGTAAAAGATCATGGGATCAAATATATTTATTTCGAAGAAAATGCTAAAGACAGTATCGCTAGAACTCTAGCAAATGAAGCCGGCGTTTCTTTGGCTGTCTTGAATCCTCTAGAAGGTTTAACGAAAGAACAACTTGCAAATGGTGAAAACTACGTAACCATAATGAAAGAAAACCTCAAGTCATTACAAAAAACGACAGATACAGTGAATCCACTGGAAGCCACACTGACACCAGAAAAAGAAAAAAATGTATATAATGGTTACTTTGAAGATTCAGCTGTGAAAGACCGCAAATTGTCCGATTGGAAAGGGCAATGGCAAACGGTCGATAACTATTTAGCTGATGGAACCTTAGATCCCGTATTTGAGTATAAGGCAAAAATCGATCCAAAAAAATCAGCAAAAGAGTACAAGGATTATTATACCGTCGGATACCATACGGATGTCGAAAAGATCAAGATTGACGGAGATCGAATGGCATTTACTTTTAAAAATGGTGAGACGAAGCAATCATCTTACCGATATGCAGGTAAAAGAGTTTTGAATTACGCTGCAGGAAATCGAGGCGTACGCTACTTATTTGAAGCAGTAGAGCCAGAAAGTGGCGCTTATCGATATGTACAATTCAGTGATCATTCGATTGCACCAACAGATTCGGAACATTTTCATATCTATTTAGGGAATGAAAGTCAAGAAAGTTTACTGGCAGAAATGGATCATTGGCCAACTTTTTATCCAGTGGAGATGAGTGGGCAAGAAATTGCGCAAGAAATGCTGTTACATTAAACTACAAAATAGGAACAAGAAAAGATAAATAAGAAAAAATGAGCAAAACAAACAGACGAGTTTTGCTCATTTTTTTGTTTGTTTTTGGGGAGAAGTCTGAGATTTACGAGATCAATTTTTTTAAACCACGTACAGAAGCCGGAATCACTTCGCCATTTGCTAACGTGATTTCACGAGTTTTTTTGTTGATCGTACGGACATTTTGAGTATTGATCACGTATGATTTATGGCAGCGGATAAAATGACGGTTCATTTTCTCTATTTCTTTGATTTTATCATAGAACTGCATTTGCGCATGAGTCAAATGAACCTCTAATTTATGTGGCGTTCCTGGGGAAGTAGAGAAATACTGGATATCTTTGATCGGAAGAAATTTTATTTCATCGTTAAATTCGATTTTAAAAATATCTTTTTGTAAAGGAGTCGCTTTGACATCTTCAAAGATCTTACTTAAAATACGTTCCACATTTTCTTTTAAATCAAAAATATCTTCTTTGATAATATAATCAGTCGGTTCAATATTACTCTTTAAGATAGACATTGAAAGATCCGTATGAGAAGTAACATAAATAATTTTTCCTAAAGGATCTAGATCTCTTACGCGTTTTCCGATCATAATACCATCTAGATCGCTATCTTTTAATTCAATGTCTAAAAAATAAATACCAAAAGATGAGGTTCGTACTCTAGCTGCTTGAAGAAGTTCAATTGGATCAGAAGTGGCGATATGGACATAACTATCCAAATTCTCAATCATAATTCGATTTTTGATCACTGCTGAAATTACTTCCAACTGTTTCGTGTCATCTTCGCAAATATAAATTGGAATCATACGAATACTCCTTTATTTTGTTTGTATATAGATTGTCTGAGAAAAACGTTGATTCTCAATAGATGTCTCTAAAAAGATATAAGGATTGGCCTTTGACAGCTCATCCAAAATGAATAAACCGAGTCCTTCGTTTTTAGGATCTTTTTTTGTTGAAAAACCTTTTTGTTTTAATTGATTTAACGGAAGTGTATTCATCGTTGTATTGATGACACGAATAATCACTGAGTTTTTCTTTTTTAAAACAAAGAGTTCAATTTTCTTCTTTTTAGTAATTAAAGCTCCTTCAATCGCATTATCTAAAATAATACCTAACATTCGGACGATGTTTACTGTGTGTTTTTTCTTTAAAGTGATCTCTTCTGGAATAACAAGATGCACGGATAATCCTTTTTCTTGTGCCATCATTAATTTCAAAGACAATAAGCTTCTTATTTCAGGAATTTTTATGTTATCTAACAGACTAAGGTTTGCTGGGAAAAGATCCATCATTTGACGAGTGGGTAAGATATTTTGATTGTAGTACTTACGTAATCCCTCCAGGTCACCTTCAGCAAGATAACTATTCATTGAAAAAAGCAAGTTTTGATAATCATGCTTGAATTCTCTAAGGTCTTGATAGTTTTTTTCTAGATCACGGATGTAATCTTGTTGCATTCGCATACGCTGTTCTAACAATTGGTCTGCCATTTTTCTCTTTGAAATTTTCCAATAATAAATGAGGATAAACAGCCCGCCACAGAGATAAAGAATGAAAAAGCCAGTGTTGATAGTTAAAATTTGGGGAGTCTCGCCAGAAAAACGTGTATAAAAGATAACGATATAATAGGTAAATAACATCAACGCGCCAACGGTTCCAATCATTCGGCGATCCAAACCATGAAAATTTTCTAAGGCTTTTTTAAAGGCTAAAGCAAGTAAGATCGATAACGTCGCAGAAATGACGATATGAATATACTGCAAGGAATCTCCTGGTTCAATGACAGCAGATTTCAAAATAAAAAAATCGCTGATGCTCGTCAAATGGTCTCCTAAAAGCGAAGTAAGCAATCCCCAAGGAAGAGCATAAACCAGTTTTTGCGGGGAAGTAGAAAAGAAGAAGAATGTTAGCATCAGCATACCTATAGCAAATAAAGCAGTAAATATCCCAAATAAAGGATACATAAAACCTAACAAGACACAAGAGATTAAAATAGTGGTAACGAATAAGTATTTCTTTTTAATTTGGTGTTCAATGAGTAATACACAAATTGTGTAAATTAAATATTGCAAGGCTATGGACCACAAAAACATAAAGTACAGCTCCCATTGATTTTTACCAAATTATAGCATATTTATTGAATTATTTTTTTAATTTTTCAGGGATTTTAAACTCTGAACTCATACCAAAGCAGCATCCAGACACAAAGAAGTCAGACAAATTAGTAAGTTGTTTAATGATTGTTTTTTTCATAGAAAATTCCTCCAAGATTCATTATATAATTCGTAATTGGAAGCAGCGTAGCTATTTCTAAAATAATCCCGAGAAGCAAGTAAGTAGAAAAGTAAGAATTAGGGAAAAATAAAATAGTTATTGCAAATAGAAGAAACATGAAAATTGCTTTTTTTAACAGTGGTGGGCGTTTTTCAGGTTCAATGGGATTGATTGCTGTACCTTTTGATCCATAGCGAAGCAACAATAAGAAACAGATGATCAATGAAATGACCTTCAGTGGGGAAGAGATGGTCACATCAAAGTGTTTCATTAAGAGGGGAACGCCCCACAAATAAAGCAAAGTCCATAGTAAACAAACAAATTCAGAATCAGAATGAAGTCCGTAAGCATAGCGACGGATACAAATATAAGAAAGAAAGGTCAATCCTGTTTCGACCCAAGAACCGGTTATTAAAGAAAATACTAAAACAACGGCCAATTTGCCAAGGTTATTCATTAATACATCAAGGGCAAATTTTACTTGGAGATAAACCATTTCATCTTCTATTTTTTCACCACTGAATAATGTGTCTAATATTCTATTTACAACTTTATTTTTCATCCAACGTACCTCCAATAACGATTTTATTCTAAATTTGTTAAAAATAGTGTTTCGATTCATAAAAGGTTGTTTTGACATCAAAACCGTAAAAAAAAGATCAAAAAATTCAGTTAGATCTTTCTTTTTTGAGTATTTTATAAATGGCAGATAAAAAAAGTGAACGGTTTTGACATGAAAAGGGCTTTTTATGGTTTTTATGTGTTCTCTGCCTAGAAGTGTGTTAAAAATTGATTGACTTAAAAAATATTGGAGGAACTATCATGGGGAATGAACAAGTAATGGAGAAAATGGATGAGCAATTATTTGAAGTTGGTGAAACAGGTGCTTTTGTTTCAGATTTATTTGAAGCACCTATCAAAGGAGAAATTGAAAAAGTTTATGAAAACAGCGTGATGATCCGGGTCATCAAATGTGCAGTAGAAGATAATGAAACTGCCGACAGTTTGCATTGGCAGCTTGTTGTTCGAAAATCAAGTGCGATAATGGAATGAATAAACATAAACACAACAAATAGGCTGAGGTACTGTCCGAGTATCCTGTAAATCAGTCTATTTGTTGTGTTTTGAAGTATAGTGATTTTTTAGTTGGCCATTAAAGTGAACACGCTTGTCCTTATTTTTTGGATAAGACTATATGACGTTGGTAAAATTTCCATACTTGAATGCTTTGAACAATTGCTATGATTAAAAATAAAACAGCCACTAATAAAATAGCAAAATGCCCAAATAAATGGTGGCAAAAAACGAGAACGCCTGCACCACTGATGAAAGCCAGAACAACTGTCAGAAAATGGAAAAAACGATCGAACGCTGCTTTTTCTTTTGTGACAAGAGAATCGTATAAGTTAGTAGCAACTCCTTTTAGATTCCCCGTAGTAAAAAGATTAGTATAAGCTCGTCCATCGATTTTATCAAAAGCGACCCATTGAATAGCTGCTGTAAATGCAATCATGATGGTTACGATGGCTGGGTGGATACTGATTGGAGTCAGACTGACTAAGAAAAAGATAATTGCTTCGTAGTAAAGAACATACAAACGCCAATAGTGTTTTTCTTTCTTTTTGAAATAATCAATCAAAAATTTTGTCAGTAAAATCCCTAAAAAAAAGAAGACAGTAGAAAGTATTTTTTTTCCAACGCTAATCCATTCACCATCGAAAGCTTGGATGATTGCTAAGACAATATTACCCGTTTGTGCTGAAGCAAATGCGTTATATTGAATATATGTATAACTGTCCATTGCGCCACCGATAAAGGATAATAAAAGTCCGATTGTCCGTCCTTCATGAAATGAAGTACTCATTTATATTCACCTTCAAATTAATATATTTGTCTTTTTTATTCTATCATATTGGTTATATGTTTTTGATATTTTATAGATAATTTTCAGAAAAGGTCAGTGTTTGCTAAAGTCATTTTAATTTTTAGAAAGGTCTGTTAGTATAAAAGAAAAATATTGACCATTTATATATAGAAAGATGTGAAAACAATCAATCAAGGGAATGAAAAAGAAATACTTCGCTTACAAAGAGAAATCAGTCATTGGGAAAAAAGATATGAGAGGCTCCAACAAATTTTCCGGATGCAAGAAGAGATCATTGCAAGCTATGAAGCAGCTTATGGTGAAGCACCTGGGCTGATTGAGGAAGAAAAAGAAACGAATAATAGTCATTCATTTTTCGATATGATGGAAAAGCGCTCCTACAATCGTTTTAATTACGAGCAAAAAGCAGCGATTACTTACAATATGGAAAAAAATCTAAGGATCATTGCAGGAGCGGGAAGTGGGAAGACCCAAACAATTTGTGCAAAAGCTGTCTATTTAATGACTGAAAATCAGGTAGATGAGCAACGGATATTGATGATCACTTTTACGAGAAATGCTGCGAATGAATTGAAAAAGCGAGTAGATAATTTTAGCCAACGGAAGACCAATGTTCATATAGGAACTTTTCATAGTATCTTTTTTCGTTTGTACAATGATATTTGTCGCCAATTCCCAGAAGTAGTCACTGAAGGGATACAGGGAGAATTTTCAAAAGAGACCTCATACAAAGTCAGTGGACTAATACAACAACTTATTCGTAAGTATAATTTATATGCTTTTGATCAATATGGAGAAAAAAATTTGGCGGCACGTCTTGATTATTGGCAGAATATGAACTTATCAATAGAAGAAACGCGAGTATTGATAAAAGAAAACTTTGACTTTATTGAACCGAATGCAACTATGCCGATTTCCGAAAGAATGACCCACTTCATGCGAGAACTGCAAGCACAAAAGAAAGAGCAACATCTTTTTGAATTCAATGATGTTCTAAGTAATTTAAAACAAGCCTTGCAGAACGAAGAAATCAGAAACTTCGTGGGACAAAAATATGATTATTTATTTATTGATGAATTTCAAGACACGAATCCTTTACAGTGGGAAATTGTTCGCCTGATCACGAAGGAAACACCAATGAAACTTATTGTGGTCGGTGACGATGATCAAAGTATCTATGGGTTTCGAGGTTCGGAACCTTCTTATATTAAAAATTTTGACCAAGAGTACGCAACGAAGACGCTTTTTTTATTAACCAACTATCGTTCACGTGCCACCATTGTTCAAGGAGCGAATCGCTTAATTACTTTTAATAAAAATGATCGTATCCAAAAAGCAATGATTCCAGCTAAGAAAGAGGCGGGGATTATGCAGGCGCTAGCTTTTGATGACATACAAGCTGAAAGTCGCTGGATCATTGAACAAATCAAAACATTGATTAAACATAAAGGAAAATACAAAGAATCAATCGTTTTATATCGGTCGTTAACGCAAACCCAGCAATTAGTCCAAGACTTGTTACAGACGGATATCCCCTTTGTGCTAGAAGCAGATGGCCCATACGAAGGGATATTTGGGATAAAACTATTTCAACAGTTCTATCAAAGGATTCTTTACTGGCAAAATGCAACTACTTATCAAAAAAAGACACAAGGTTATCAACAAGTACTCTATCAGTTAATGATTAATTGCTATTTCAAGAAGGCTGAATGTGAGGACTATTTTTCTAAACGAAATAAAGTAACAGATATTGTGGAATATATCCTTTCTGTAAAGCCGCATTTAAAAACAAAAGAAAAAGAGATTCATCGGTTTGTAAAGGACCTTCATACTTTTGATAAAAATGGCGGAAAAGGTTTTGATCGTTTAATTCAAAGCTACCTTAAATTAAGTCGACCAACTAAAGAAATAGACGGTAGTGAGCGTGAATGGTTGTTAGGAACGCTCAAACAATTTCCAACATTAGAAAAAATCAACCATTTAGAAAAAGACATCCAAGCAGTTGCGAAACAACTAAAAACTCGTTTAATCGCTTACCGACAAGGAAAACTTGATGCTTTATGCATTCAAAGTATTCATAGAAGTAAAGGCTTAAGCTATCGCAATGTTTTTTTAGTTGGTTGTAATGAAGGAGCTATTCCTTACAATGGTGCCTCTGATAAAGCAGCCATTAGTTTGGATAAGGTCAAGGCAGAGCATGTGACAACAGTCGAAGAAGAACGCCGTCTTTTTTATGTAGCAATGACCCGAGCAAGGAATCGTCTCTATTTGTGTATACCTTTGATGAAGGGGACGAGAAAATTGAAAACTTCTAGATTTAATTAGAGAAACAGGTTGTAAAATTAAAAAAATACATGTTTAATCACATAAAAAACGATATTATTAGGTAAAAAATACTAATAATTTCGTTTTTTTTATGTGTTTTTCTTCTTTTTTTATACAAAATAAATTAAGTTTTTTCATATAAACACAGGATTAAAAGGGTTTAATAGCAAAGAAGAATAAATTTTCTGAATTTTAATAGCTAATAATTGGTGTTTTTTATAACTTTCAGTTAGAATGGGATTATAATTAAAAAGGAGTGAGAGAATGATAAAAGTATATACTTCCCCTAGCTGTACTTCTTGTAGAAAGGCAAGAGCATGGTTGCAAGAAAATCGTTTAGATTTTGAAGAAAAAAATATTTTTGCAGAGCCGATATCAGAAAATGAAATACGTGAAATTTTAGCAGCCACTAACGGAGGCGTTGAAGACATTATCTCTACTCGCTCAAAAATATACGAAAAATTAGCTATTGACTTCAACGAGCTCACATTAAAGCAAATGATCGTCCTTTTTAAACAATATCCTTCTTTACTAAGACGTCCGATCTTAATTGATGAAAAAAGAATATTGATCGGTTTTAATGAAGATGAAATTCGTTCGTTTGTTCCAAGAGAAATTCGTTCAGTTGCAAGAAGAATGATTTATATGCAAAACAGTATCTTCAGTTAAATTTAAAAAAGGAGGAATCTTGTGAAGGTATACGGGTCGGCGCATTGTGTGACGTGTCTAAAAGCAAAGCAGTGGTTAGAAGAACATCATCTCTCTTATCAGTTTATTGATTTAGATCAAAGAGAGCTAACCGTTAAGGAAGCAAAAGAATTGTGTGGGTTTGAGAATGTTCACGCGGAACGACTGTTCGCCACTTGGTCACAAGGTTTCAAAAATCTGGAAATTGATTTATCTACTATTAATGAACAACAATTGATTGTTTTGTGTAGAACACATGGAGAACTAATCAGACGTCCGCTGATTATTTTTGATAATGTTTTATTTGTTGGGTTTAATGAGGAATTAATGGAGAAATTAATTGCAAGCCAATAAATACAGGATGACCTCAGTGGCAAAAAAACGAAATAGTCGGTTAGAGGAGATGGATGGCTATTCATTTCCTTTTTTTGTGAGTGATCTTTTCTAAAAGAAACTTGTCTCGGTCTCTTCTATTATCTCTAAAAACGAATAAACGGTGTTCAAGAAGCAACTCCTCAACAATAAGCGATGATTTTCTAAAATATGAGGAGCTATTTTAAAAAATCCTCTCTTATTCGCTCGGAGCTGAACGCTTCTTTCACAGCCTCTTGCTAAACGGTGTTCAAACATCAGCTCCTTGAAATAAGCCTGAATTTTTCAAAACATGAGAAGCTGTTTCAAAAAATTCTTTCTTATTGTCATCAGAGCTACCCGATGTTTTCACGACCTCTGATTCACGGTGAGACAAAAGCAGCATCTTCGGAAATTTCTTCTTATTTCTTGATGCTGCTTTTGTCTCAACCTCATTGATCAACGGGAAAACGATGAACGCTCATCAATGGGGCAACTGTGTGGAGTAACCAAAGATGTCATAAATGGACAACAGCTGAAAGAAGTCTTACGGTTCGATTATCTGGATAGCCAGAATCAGTAGAATGACTATGGCTTATTTAATATAGAAAAGCTGAAACCAAGAGTGATAACCTATACCAAAGGTTTAAATACTTATTGACATGTGTAAAATTACATGGTATATTCTTTTTTGTTGTTTTTAGTTACTCGTTTTAAAAAAAATGAAGTAATAAAAAAGATTCAAAAAGTTCTTGACGTGTGAGTTATCACATGATAAGATAACTGAGTCTTTAAAAACCGACAGCTTATGAAGCTTGATTTCATCGAAATAAACTTCAAAAAAGTTGTTGACAAATAACAAACGATGAGTTATGATAAATGAGTTACTGAAGCGTTTCTGAAAAACGAAGTCAAAAAACTTTTAAAAAATAGTTGACAAACAAATGTCGATCTGTTATGATATAAAAGTTGCTACGGAAATATCGAATGATTAATCGCTAGCTCGTTAAGAAGTTTCAACTTTAAATCAAGCAGCATTAATCAAGTAGACCTTTGAAAACTGAACAAAGCAAAGACAAACCAAATGTGTAG
>ERZ1034949.904-NODE-904-length-16284-cov-26.555364_pt1 | contig 16284 bp, 12 predicted proteins | sample MGYA00520590_ERZ1034949 | MGnify/ENA primary metagenome ERZ1034949 (study PRJEB33766, sample SAMN09781752) | gut metagenome | biome: gut microbiome | host: Homo sapiens | place: Madagascar | study: EMG produced TPA metagenomics assembly of the PRJNA485056 data... | reverse complement strand
AAATCCGTCATCTCCGTGGTGCTAAAGCACGTTGCACGAGCAAAAAAATCCGTGCAATCGGTGCGATCCGTGAGCGATAATATCAGAATGGGTTAACCGGACAGCAATAATTAAAAAGACAGGCTGCACCTATATATAAAATATAAGTGCAGCCTGTATTGTATTAACGTTAATACCCTAAGTCTTACTCAGGCACCACGTTGGTTGTACCACCAAGGTACTTGTACTCACCGTCAATCGAAATGCCCTTGGCCTTATTACCAGTCACAGTCATGTTGATGGTACCACCACTCAGCGTATAGTTGCCCGTTACCTTGATGCCGCGGCACTTGCTGCTATCTGGCAATCCGGTAGTGGGGTCGGTATATTTGTAAGTGGTGCCCGACACTGTCATATTGATAAGTGTGGTAGCGCCCTCGGCCTGAGCTACAAGCAGATTGCCACCCACGCTCATGCCCTTCGAGCCATCGCCCGACACAGTGGCCTTGATGGTACCGCCATTGATAGTCACGTCTTTTTCGCCCTTCAAGCCCTTGACATCAACCGCAGCCACGTCCATGGTGATAGCGCCGCCATTGATTATAATTTGACCATTTTGCAAATCGGCAGGATCCTTCGTGCAACTTGCATCCACGCAGTCACCCTTTGTACCACTCACATTGAGTGTGCCACCGTCCATTTGGAAATATTGGTCAACGTGCAAGCCATCGCTGACTGCCGACAACACATTGATTGTGGTGCCACCATTCTTAATCCAAGTGTACTCGTCCGAAGCATAAGCGTGCTTGGTATTGCCAGTCAAGTTAAGCACACCAGCACCCTTGATTTCGGCATGACCATTGATAAAGAAGCAAGCCTTTTGCATGCCACCGGCCCCATCGGTCAGCGAGTTGGTCGACCCATCGGCCAATATCACGTTGATGCGTTTGCCATTGTCTACGCACACAGCCGCACTGTCGGGATTGGTAAGGTTGAGGTTGTCAAAGCGCAAGGTCGACTTATACTGACCGTCCATATAGAACGAGCCGTTAGCGGCTGTGCCGCCCAAGGCATAAGTTATTTCCTCGGCAGTTTCGGGTGCGGCTACCACACTTACGTGGTCGCCCTTCACTGCGATGTTGAGCAACGACGCCACATCACCCGACACCGTCACCCAAGTGTTGCCGTTGGCATAAGCCACCTGCATGGTGCGGGCAGCGGCAGCCTGTGAGCGGTCAACTACAATAGAGTCGATGTCTGACGTGCTGAACGTTTTGCCCTGCAAGGTCAGCTGCGTGCCATTGTTAAAGTTTACATCGCCAAGCGCCTCGGCAGCGTATGATGTCACCACATGACCGGTATATACCTTCATGGTCTGTGCCACGGCGACAGAGGTGAGTGCGGTGGCAGCTATAAGGGTAAAGATACGTTTCATTGGGCTATAACTTTAAGTGTCTGGTTATTTACACGTACAAGGTAGGTGCCCTTTGTCAGGTGCGCCGTACCCACTTCTCGGCCGTCGATGCTGTAAACGCTCACACGGCTCCCCGCAGGTGCATTCACCTTGAGCTGACCGTTTACAATGCTGGCATGCAGCCCGTTGTCATTAGCAGCAACGGTGTTCACTGCCGTGGGAGTAGTGCTGAAAAACATTTTGCTCATGTCGGCCACCGGCGCAGTAAAGGTTTCTGTGCCATTGGTTGCCACCAAATTGTCGTTGGCAAAGGTTATCTTGAGTTTGTCAATGCTCAACGATGCCTCCTCACCCGTCGTTTTCTTAAACGTGAGGTAGTCATAACTCTGTGCTGATGCGGGCAGAACTGCTGCACACAGGAGCAAGGCTGAAAGCAGTTGTTTCATATTTGTGTAAAAGGTTTGGTTTAGAACTTAAACTTGTAACCAAGACTAAGCACATGAATATCTGAGTCGTTGTCGTCGTCAGCACCATTGCTATAAACGTAAGCTATGTCGAGGCGGTGCTGCTTGGTTATTTTCCATTCGGTCCCTACTGTGAGGCGCTGCTTGTCAAGATGCAGTTGGTTGCTCATGTCGTTGCTGAACTCGTATGTCAGATAAGGCGTCCACGCGCAATGCTTGATGTTGTACTCCACGCCGAAACGTGAGCGCAGGTAGTGGCGGTCCTTTGCAGCCTTTGGGCGCTCAGGGTCAACCTCAAGTGTGGCAAACTTGTTTCCACCGCATTCGTACACGGAGCCAGTGTAGCCTGCCAGCTGGTCTGCACTCAACGGCGATTTGTAGACAGAGCGCAAAGTGGTGGTAGCCACAAAGTGGGTGTACTGATAGCGCTCGCGCACCGACAGAGTGAAACGCCCCACGGGCAAGCTGCCTGTCACATCAAATGTAGCACGGTGCTTGCTGCGCCAAAACGCATCGTCCACCTTGCAGTTTTTGAGCGCGCCGCTGGTTCTGTATTCATACTTAGTTTCCTCCAGGTTATAGTCGCGCAAGAAGTTGTAGCCAGCTCCGAGCGATACATAGCTGCAAGGCTTATAGCCCACCCCTACCGACACACCGTAGCGCGTAAAGTCCTTCAACTTGTTTTCGGCACGCAAGTCTATGCCGGCATCAACCGACCATTGCTTTGACAGGTTCTTTTGCACCGTCAATTCGGTCCACACACCATAATCATCAGCATGGGCCGTATTGGCTGCTGCCATCAGGGCCAAGGCCGGCAGCAAGAGTCGTTTGTTAAGAACATTGTTTATCATAAGGCAAGAGGTGTTTATGCGTTCGGCTGGGGCAGCTTGGTCATGCGGTCAACGTCCTTGATACGGTTTTCGGGGTCAAGGTAGAACACACGCAGCATGGTCATATCTGTCAAGAAGTCGACAGCGCCCACCTCAACGCGGGTTATTTTCAAACCGAGGCGTTCCTCAAGGTCGGCCTTGAGTTCGTCATAGCGCTCGGGCTTTATGAGGTCAATATTGTCGTACTTTACAAACTTGCAACCCTCGTGGCTGGTGGTAAGGAAGTTTTCGCAGAGCCACACGCACACAATGAACACCACGTTCACCACGCCGCCTTCAAGCCAGCTGAGTGTGGTGCCCGTGCACTTGCCATTGATAACGCTCAATGCTACGAGGAAGAACAAGTATGTCATCTCACGAATGGGCACACTCTCGGTGCGGTAACGTATGATGCCGAATATGGCAAACAAGCCAAGCGCGGCACCAATACCCACATCATGGGCATCGCGCATGAGCAAGGCTATCAGCATGAATATGCTTACGCTGAGCAATATGAAGGTGAAATAATAGTCGCGGCGACGGCCTTTGGGGTAGTAAAAGAAGTGTACCACCAACCATGTAACGATGGTGTTGATTACCAAGCTCGAGATGAGCGGCATGAGATGAAATGTAGAAAGGTCTAACATACTTATAATATAGGTGTATGTGTGTAGTGAAACAATTAGATTTAGTTCGTTATTTGTCAAGGAGCAGCCCATTACGCCACAGCCACCAGATTTAGGCTTCGGCCACCTTGCGTATTTTTACCAAGCGCTTTTTGAAACGGTTTATACGCAAGTCCGGGTCGGTTACCGAGGCACCAATGCAATACTTGCTAAAGCCAGCAGGCTTGATGCGCAACTGGCGCAGTATGGGCAGTATGGGCGAGGGACAACGCCCGTCGCGCTTCAACTCAATCACCACAATATTGTTCATTGAAGCACGGTTCTCGGTGGCGTAATTATAGAATTGTATGCCAAAGTCTATAGTCAGTCGTTCAGTTTTGTCATAATTCACCAGCGTTATGCGGTTAAAGCGGTTGCCCACCGCCGGCCCCAAGTCGCACAGGTGCAACCCGGTCATTTCGGACAGGAAGTCATCGCCGGCGCCCTCGTGCATCACAGCCTCGAGCGACGGCACCCGCACACGGCTCTTCGAGGTCTTACCGTGATTATCTTTCTTTTTAATCTCAAGAAAGGTGACATCTGAGCTCAAGTAAGTGCGCACCCTCACCTTTTGGCGTGGCGCACGCCCCGTTTCGTGTTGGCGGAACATGCCCAAGGTTTGCAGGTCGTCCCAATACGTTGTGGCATAAGGGCTGACGCGTTGTCCGTCAATCTCCTGTGCGTAATAGCTGCCGCGCGTCAGCTCGAGCAACCTCTTGAGCGTAGGCACGTTGGTCAAGTATTTCTGATCGGTACGATTCATAAGGCGTATGCCCGACATCTCCTCCAGGGTTATAGGGGGGAGTTGCCGAGCCATCAGCTCTATGTCGTTTGCCAATTTATCCATTTCAATATATTTATAAATCAGGCAAGCTGTGGTTCAAAGCAAAGTCTACTATCCTTGCTTCCCGAACTCACCCTGGACTATTCAGCATTCCTTTTCAACAAAAGCCATGTAGTCTACCATTATTTGGCATTTGCATTTTTCATTGGCGCAAAGATAACTGATAATTATCATCTCTCAAAGTTATTTTGTTACAAAATGGCTAAGCTACAACGACAATCATCGAAAGATTGCAGCACTTCGTAGCACAAGTGGCAATGTTTATAGACAAACTTGTGCCAATAGTATATTTGACTTGTTTGTCAAAAAAAGGAGAGCGTGAATTGACCGCACCGGGCTGTTTTGACATCAACTTGCCAACCCTTAAAAGGCATACAAATGCAGTAAATATGCAAACAATCGAACCCCACGCACCGTTATTTAACACTCATAAACGCGTGATTGTCATGTAAATGTAGTAATTTTGTGGCGGAAATCTTAGCAAGCCACACTTGCATAACGCCCGATTGAAGATATGCGAAGGGGAAACCGGACGGCGCAAATGCGACTGGCTACTATTAAAACATTACGCAGACCAATGAACATATCCACTCTGCGACGTGCTGTTCTTGCCATTGCCATGGCAAGCGTCAGCACCGCCGCTTTTTGCCAAGACTTAATTGCTCGTCAAGCCCCCGTCGACCGCCGATTGCGCGCTGTCGACTCGGTGGCCATACAACGTGCTGTTGACCGCGACATCAACACCGACTTCAGCAGCGACGTGTACAACTCATGGGTCACCAACCGCGCACACCCCTACAAACACGACGAGGTGCCCGAAACCTACCGCATCGACCTGCGAGGCTTCTGCATGCCCACTCCCTCACGCAACGTAACATCGCGCTTTGGCTATCGCGCCGCCTTTAAGCGTGTGCACAAGGGGCTCGACATCAAGGTGTGCACCGGCGATACCATTGTGGCCGCATTCGACGGAAAAGTGCGCGTGGTACGCTACGATGCCGGAGGCTACGGCAACTATGTGGTTATACGCCACAACAACGGACTTGAGACCATCTACGGCCACTTGTCGAAACAGCTCGTTGAGGGCGACCAAATTGTGAAGGCTGGCGAGCCTATCGGCCTGGGTGGCAACACGGGCCGCTCGTTTGGCTCACACCTGCACTTTGAAACACGCTTGGCAGGCGAGGCCATCAACCCCGAGTTGCTGTTCAACTTTCCCGCACAGGACGTGACATGCGACTTTTACACCTTCCACAAAAACGACAGCGGCAATGCCTCAATGCTGTTGGCAGCCAACAAGCCGCACAACAGCGAGGACGCCATTGCAATGACTGCCACACACTTCTACAAAGTGGAGCGCGGCGAGACCCTTGCAAGCATTGCCAGCAAACTGGGCCTGAGCGAGGACAAGCTGGCCAAGACCAACCGCATGAAGTCAACCTCACGTCTGCGCACCGGCCAGATATTGAGATACTAATTACACAAGACCCACAATGGGCAGCTTTTCGCCAAAGCTGCTTGTACATTACTACACACACTACATCATCACACTCCTTGGACAAGATATGCCAACGGGTGTGATGATGTTTTTTTGTGCGTAGCCACTAATGCACAAGCTACATACGTATTTTGCCCAACCGCTCAAACACCCCAACTACCACCCCTCTCCTCGCCATTAAATGCCAAAACTGTTGCTGCACACAGAACAATGGACAAATTACGCCAGCATGAACGCTGATGTGTCATAAATAAAAATAAATTTGTAACTTTGCACCAGTTTTCAAGCAAGCAAGCCACCTGCACACGCTGTGGTGGTATGACACCGTTATCATTGCTGCTTCAGAAAGCTTTATATTATGACTCACAAGCCTTTGGCTCAAAAAGACACCTTTAGTTTTATATCGAACAAAAAGCACAAGTTCCACTCTTGGGGAGTTTGTGCACAACTTTAGTGCGTCTTCATGTAGCATCACCTTTCACAGGCAAACACACAATGCCCTGAAGGGGATACTTTGTACATTTTTCCCCCACATCTTATCTTAAACATTTTATTAAAGCCCATTTTCAATGAACTCGAAAATGAGAAAAATGGTTGTACTGTTTTGCAGTACAACCGCATTGTGCATGCCTCATGCGGCTTGCGCACAAAGCGACGAATTGAGTGGCAGCTTGTCACAACTCTACAACGTGGCACAACAGCACAATGCCACCTTACAACGTTGTCAAGCGGCCATTAACGAAGCACAGGCTGCCATCGAAACGGCACGAATGTCGAAACTGCCCGACATTACAGGGCAAGCATCGGTGTCGTATATTGGCAACGCACGGCTATGGAACCGGCAATTTGGCGAGAGCACGGGTGCGCCCATGCCACACTGCGGCAACAATTTTTTGCTCCGTGCCGAACAGGTGCTATATACCGGCGGTGCCATAAAGGGCGGTATCGAACTGGCGCAGCAAAATGCCCGTATGCAGCAGTTGTCAGCCCAAAACGAGGAGCAACGCGTGCGTTATATGCTCACAAGTTTGTACCTGCAACTGCATTCACTCCGCAATCAGCAGCAAGTTTACAACACCCATATATCATTGGCTGAGCAGCAAATAGAACTGATGAAAAAGCGACGTCAGCAAGGCGTCTCGTTGCGCAACGACGTGACACGCTACGAACTGCAACTACAGCAATTAAAGCTGGCACTTGCCACTGTCACCGACCAGCAAAGCATCTGGATCAAGCAACTCTACACAGCATTGGGCACCGACAGTCTGCAGTTTCAAGCACTCGGCGACGAAGCCTTTGCCGAACGAACTATCCTTGCCAAAGGCGAAGACGAGTGGCAACAACTGGCCATGAAGCAACATTTGGGACTGCAACAGTCGCAGTTGGCCATTAGCATGAGCCAGACCAAAGAGCGCATCACCCGTGCCGAGCGCCTGCCTAAAATTGCCGTCATAGCCGAGGACCACCTCGACGGACCCATCACCATCGAAGTGCCTCCCATCAACAAGAACCTCAACTATTGGTATGTAGGGCTTGGAGTGAGCTACAACTTTTCATCGCTCTTTAAGACCAAGCGCAAAATGCGCCAAGCACAATTAGCCACCACCCTGGCACAATCAGAACTTGTTGATTTGCAGCAAAAAGTGGGCGATGCGGTACACACCGCTTACGTCAACCTACAAACTGCTCGCACCCAACTGCTCTCACACCAAAAGAGTGTGCAACTTGCCACCGAAAACTATGAGGTGGTGAGCAAACGCTACGAAAATGGGCTTGCACTCGTCACCGACCTTACCGATGCGGCCAATGTGCGGCTTGAATCTGAACTCTCGCTGGCCAATGCCCGCATCAACTTTGTGTTCTGCTATTACAGCCTTAAATATGCAGCCCACTTGCTTTAAGCCCCCACCCCCATAAGTACCTAAGCAGATATTACCTACTTACTCTATAACAGAGTATACAATGAAACAAAAAGCTCTACTCCGAATCGTATACAACATCATAGTCTTTGCATTGCTCGCTGCAGGCATCTTACTTGTAGTGGACCACTTTGTCCATTTTGGAAATGGCGAATTTACCGACAACGCCACCGTCCAGCAACACATCACCCCCGTCAACACACGCGTACAAGGTTTTATCAAGGAAATACGCTTTCAAGAGTACCAGACTGTGCACAAAGGTGACACGCTTGTCATACTCGAGGACAGCGAATTCCGCTTGCGTTTGGCACAAGCAGAAGCCGACCTTGCCAACGCACTTGCCGGCAAAGAGGTTGTCAACACAGGCATGCAAACCACCCAAAAGACTATCGGCGTAACCGCTGCAGGCATTGACGAAGCACGTGCCCAACTTGACAATGCCCGTCGCGAGGAAGCCCGCTATGCACAACTGCTCAATGACGATGCTGTGACGCCTCAGCAATACGACAACGTACACACAGCATATCTTGCAGCAAAGGCCCGCTACGAACGGGCCACACGCAGCATCGACCCGCTGGCCTCAACCAAGCAAGAACAAAAGCACCGCTTGGGACAGAACCACGCAGGCATAGAGGTGGCACGCTCGGCCGTGAAACTGGCCAAACTTAACTTGTCGTACACCGTGATTGTGGCAACGGCCGATGGGGTTGTGGGCAAGAAAAACATTCACGAGGGCCAACTGGTACAACCCGGACAAAGCCTGGTTGACATTGTTGACAATTCAGACATTTGGATTGTAGCCAACTACCGCGAAACACAGTTGCCACACATTGCTACAGGCTATAAGGTAAACGTTAAAGCCGATGCCGTGCCGGGTGTGGAATTTCAAGGAGAGGTTGAACGCATAAGCGATGCCACAGGGTCGGCCTATTCCATCATTCCGCAAGACAATGCTACGGGCAACTTTGTAAAGGTTGAACAACGCGTACCGGTTCGCATACGCCTGAAGCCCAATGCCAATATAGCCAAACTCAGAGCCGGAATGAATGTGGAGTGTGTAGTAGATGAGCCTGAAGTAAAATAAAAGGTCTGCCTTTCCTATAAACATAACATCTTATGCAAGATAACAATAAACAAACAGCCCCGGCAGCAGGGCCACCTATGGTGTTTGCCATGCCCATGTATCACGATTGGGTGCCACAATTCGTACGTCCGTGGATATATGTGGTGCTTGCCTTTTGTTTTCAGTTCTCAAATGGCATGTATCTGGGAGCCATGAACAACGTGTTGGGCGAATGGAGCGTGATGCGCGAGGACGTGCAAATGTGCCTTTACGCCACGCTTATAGGCATGGCCATCTACTTTCCGCTCCTTTTCCGCATGAAGTTCCGCTTTAGCAATAAAGTTCTGCTCATGACGTCGGCGGCAGTCATTGCCTTATGCCAAGTGTTGTGTACATTACCGCTGCCCCTGCCCATGATATGGGGGCTATGTGTAGTGTGTGGCATGGCCAAGATACAGGGCACATTCGAGTGTATGTCCTCCATTCAACTATGGATGACGCCCAAACGCGACTTTGCCGTATTCTTCCCCCTGCTTCATATCATCTTGCTCACATCGATAGAGGTCACAGCCTACATTGCGGCATGGTTTGCCTACGACATGCACTGGACGTATATGCATTGGTTTGTTCTCGCACTGATGCTCTTCGTTCTGGCTGTGCAAGCAATCCTTACGCGCCCGTTTCACGCCATGCCCAAAATCGTGCCGCTTTCGGGCATTGACTGGCTTGGTGCATTGCTTTGGCTGGCATTTTTCATGCAAACGGCATGGCTGCTCAATTTTGGCGATTGGCTCGACTGGTGGCACTCACCCACATTCCGTTTGGTGTGTGGCACATCGCTCATCAACCTGACCTTTGCCCTCCAGCGCATGTTCTACAGGCCGCAAGCCTTTTACGAGCCTGCCATGTGGAATTATCGTTACCTCGTACCGATAGTGCTGCTCATCGGTGTAATCGAGGCTTTGTTCTCAACTGAGCATGTGCTCGAAATGGTCTATTACGAAGAGGTGATGCACTATGCCGACCACACATCGGAGCTACTCAACCAGTGGTCGCTTATTGGCATTTGGGCCGGTTGTCTGTTTACATTAGGGTGGCTCAAACTGATGCGTTGGAATGTATACAAACTCATAGCATTCGCACTGGGGTTTTACTGCCTGTATGTGGGTGGCTTTTATGTGTTAGTTGATGAGCAAATAAGCATAGGCCAGCTCATTTGGCCACTCATCTTCAGAGGTTTTTCATACAGCATATTGTGCATATCGCTCATGTGGTGTCTGCATGCCATCATGTCGTTTCAGCATTTTTTTCAAGCGCTGTCTGTCTTCAACATTCTGCACATGTATGTGGGCGGACTCATTGGAGCGGCGCTCCATGCTCACGGCATCAAATACTACGTGGGCGATGCCTTTGCACGCTATTCGCAATTTGTCGATGCCGTAAGGCTGAGCGCGTCGCCCATACATTTCCAGACATTCATGCAGCAGTTCGTGCAAGGCGCAATAGCACAAAGTATCAAAATACTTTTTGGCTGGTCGCTCATTATAGGCATATTCTTCGCACTGCTCATGCTCTTGTGGGATATTCCCATGGTGCGTCATCAAATAAAACATATACCGTCGTGGCCCCGTGTGGGCGTTGGCATTTGGCTCAAATACCGGCGTTGGCAACAGCGGCATGCAAAACGCAAATTTGCACAATAAGCAGGTGGTCAAAGTCAAAATAGTTAGACACTTAAATATCGCTATCCGGCAAAAAATCCAAAGCACATAGTAATGCTTTTACGCTGAAAGATGGGGGGGCAGAATCGGCATCAAAAGCGAAACCGTTTTTGGGGATTTTCAAGTTGCCTGAAACGCGCTGCAAAAATTCTACCACCTGACAGGTTTTGCACGGTTTTGTCTACACTCTGCACTTTTAGCATATAACGCACTGATTTTCAACAGAGTAAAGCGTGCAGACAACTCTCAAAAACGTGTGCACTGCCGTCTGCACTTGTCTGCACTGCACATGACTGAGGACGGACGTTCGGGGGCGGAGTTTCTGTTATTAGGGAGCGGAATTTCTGTTATGGGAGGGCGGATTTTCTGTCGGACGGACAAGTTTGCCGCTCCCCCTAAACTGTTTTATCTCTGTGGCACAACCTGTCTGCGCCGCGGCTGACACCTCGCGGCTAAAAGTGCAGACAAATGTAATGCGTGCAGACAATGGTGCATACTATCTGCACCATTGTCTGCACGCATTACTTATTGATAATCAACGGGATTACAAACCCGAGTGCAGAGTGTAGACAGTTTTATCATTTTCATCTTTCAAGACAGCGGACTGCGCAACACCCGGCCCACTGCATAACCGTTGGCAGCGGCCACACTACGCAGCACGTCCTGAAAATAGTAGGCCACACTGCCTACAAACGACACGGGCAGGTCGGGACGGCCATAAGAGCAGATGTTGCGTTTGAAAAAGCGGTCAAACTCCTCGTGCAGCAACTGCTGAATGGCGGCATCGGCCTTATGCTCGCTCAAGAATGGCGCAAAGGAGGCCAAGAAACGGTTGGCAAAAGGTTCACGATAAACGCGCCTTATCATCTCGTCGGCACTGATGGCATAACGGGCGTGGAAGGCACTGCACAGGTGGTCGGGCAACTGGTGCTTGAGCACATCGCCCACCAAACGGCGACCCAACACGGCACCACTGCCCTCATCGCCCAGGATATAACCCAAGGGCGACACATTGGCCACCACCTGGCCGGACACATACAGGCAACTGTTGCTGCCGGTGCCCAATATGCAGGCTATGCCGTCGGCATTGCCACACAGGGCGCGCGCCGCCCCCACCAGGTCGGAGTCTACTACCACCTCGTGCAGGGTGGGCATCACGCTGCGCAACGCACGCTCCACCACACCACACTGCACACCACGACAGCCTGCACCATAAAAGTGTACGGCATCGGGACACACAAAATGGGCGTCGGCCAGCAGTTCCGACGTCAGTATGGCGGCAATCTCTGCCTCGTCGAGCATAAAGGGGTTGATGCCCTGGGTGGCTATGCGTGCCACCTCACTATTGCCGGCCAGCAACAGCCAGTCGGTTTTGGTGCTGCCACTGTCGGCAAGCAATATTATTTTTTCCATTACTAAGCAGGTGTTCAGAGTTACTTTATACAATCAGCAGGTGTCATTAGTTCACGTTGAAAGCACGTTCTTGGGGCGCATCTGTTTCCTTCGTCCCCGGTCACATAGCCCGTATGCACCCTCACCCGAAGGAAGCATCTGCGTCCCGGTAACGCCTTTCTATGTAAAAATAATTTTGAGCACCTGCTTATGTATCGGGTTTATCGGTGCACAAAAGTAATACATTCGGAGAAAATGCGTACCTTTGCACGTACGGAAAAACATATTTTCCCAAGACTCTTTTCACAGACTCACTCATGTTACGATTTATATATTTGCTTGCTTTTTCGGCACTATGTGCCACAAGCACCCATGCGCAACAGAACAACACATCACCGGCAAGCTGCCCGGGGCGCACACTGCGCGTAGACTATGACTTTAGCGGCAACACCCACGCACAACACATAGCCGTGGCTGGACTCAGCTCGTTCAGCGGCTGGGCCGGACGACGGGTGCACACCGACAGTGTGCCATTGCGCGGCAATGGCGACATCACACTGCGCGACCTGCACACGGGGCGCGTGCTTTACTGCCAGTCATTCTCCACACTGTTTCAGGAATGGCTCACCACCGAGGAGGCCACGCACACCAGCCGCTCGTTTGAAAACACCTTTTTGCTGCCCATGCCAGCCGACTCGGCCGAGGTGACCGTGCGCTTGTTCAACTTCAAGCACCAGGTGACAAGCAGCCTGACACACAAGGTGGCGCCTGACGACATTCTCATACGCAACCTTGACCGTACCCCCGTGCCGCCCCACCGCTATCTGCACCAGAGCGGCCCGGCTGCCGACAAAATTGATGTGGCCATAGTGGCCGAGGGCTATACTGCAGCACAGGCCGAGGCGTTTTATGCCGATGCGCAAACTGCCGTTGACGCCATACTGAGCCATGAGCCTTTCAAGCAATATGCCGACAGGTTCAACTTTGTGGCAGTGGCCGCTGCCTCTGCCGACAGCGATGTGAGCATACCAAAGGAGGGCATTTGGCGCAACACGGCACTGAGTTCACACTTTTCGACGTTCTACTCCGACCGCTACTTGACCACGCTCCACCAACGCGACTTGCACAACTTGCTGGCGCGCATTCCGTACGAGCACATCATCATTTTGGCCAACACTTACACCTATGGTGGCGGTGGCATATATAATGCCTACACGCTCACCACCACACACCATGCGGCCTTCCGCCCGGTGGTGGTGCACGAGTTTGGCCACAGTTTTGCGGGGTTGGCCGATGAGTATTACTACGACGACCAGTACGAGAATTACTATTCGCCCGATGTGGAGCCGTGGGAGCAGAACATCACCACGTTGAAGAATTTTGCCGAAAAATGGCAGGACATGCTGCCGCGACGCACCGCCATACCTACCAAACCCGACGCCAAGCACCCCGAGCGCATTGGTGTGTACGAAGGGGGAGGCTATATGTCGAAGGGGGTGTACCGCGCATTTCAAGACTGCCGCATGAAAACCAATGAATGCAAGGCGTTCTGCCCCGTGTGCCAACGCGCACTGAGCCGCCTCATCAACTTTTACACGCACGAATAGCAATGGCCAAGAAACAAAATACAAGCAAACCACGGGCTGCCAAACGCAACCCGGGCAACACGCCTGCCCCGCTCACCTTGTGGCAACGCTACAAGAATGGTGAACTGGGCAACGCCGTCAAAGCTTATTGCAAACCCGACAATGTACGCTTTATTGCGGGACTGTGCATATTGGGCATCAGCTTGTTCCTCATAATCAGTCTCGTATCAAACATCTTTACAGGACGCGCCGACCAAACGTATGTGCAGAGCGGCAATCTGACGCACGCTGCCAACTATGGCGGCAAAATAGGTGCTTACCTGTCTAATTACTTTATGGACTCATGCTTTGGCATGCTGTCATTGTTCATACCCATATTCACTCTGCTTGTGGGGGTTAAGTTGATGGGGGCCTATCGTGTGCGCTTGTGGAAGTGGTTCCTCAACTTTTCCATCATCATGATTTGGGGCTCGGTGTTCTTGTCGCTTATAACCGATTGGCTGCCGGGCAAATTTATTAACTACTTCAGTTTCAGACTGGGCGGCGGGCACGGCGACTATATCAAGCATGTGCTCACCGACAACCTGGGGGCCATGGGTGCATGGATTGTGGCCATTGCCACAGCTGTGCTTTACCTTATGTATCTGAGTAGCGAAACGGTGAGCATGGTGCGCCGCATCATGAACCCGCAGGACTACATCAAGAGCAAACGGCACAAACACGCCGATGGCGATGATGGCACCGACGATGGCGAGGTATATAAGACTGCCCCGGAACTGCTCACCGAGGACAACGACACGTACGACGAAAACGCGCCCCTGCCACGACCGGACGATGACGAGGAGGACACGGACGATAAGGAAGAAGACAATGCTGCTGTGTCGATTGACCTTGACACGCATACAACTGGAGCACCGGCGCCAAATGGCGAGGCTGGTACGGGCGACGATGCGAATGAACTGCAGATTGACAGTCCGCAGGCACCCGAGGCAGCTGCGCCCAACACCGAACTGGCCATTGCCGCACCCATTGTGGACGACAAGGCACAGGGCAAAACGGTGCAGGAGGTGCTCGACATGGAGCCTTTCGACCCGCGCAAGGACCTGGAGTATTACAAGTTCCCTACCATCAACCTGCTCAAACACTATGAAGACAATGGGCCGGAGATTGACATGGCTGAACAAAATGCCAACAAGGACCGCATCATTAACGTGCTGCGCAACTTTGGTGTGGAAATTTCGAGTATCAAGGCTACTATCGGCCCTACTATCACCCTTTACGAGGTGACACCGGCACCGGGTGTGCGCATTAACAAAATACGTAATCTTGAGGACGACATTGCGCTTTCGCTCTCGGCACTTGGCATACGCATCATTGCACCTATTCCGGGCAAGGGCACCATTGGTATTGAGGTGCCTAACAAAAATCCGCGCATCGTGTCGATGGAGAGCATCATCAATACCAAAAAGTTTCAAGACTCTACTTTTGAACTGCCCATCGCGCTCGGAAAGACTATTACCAACGAGGTGTTTATGGTGGACTTGGCCAAAATGCCGCACTTGCTCGTGGCTGGTGCCACTGGTCAGGGTAAGTCGGTTGGTTTGAACGCCATCATCACTTCGCTGCTCTACAAAAAGCACCCCTCCGAACTCAAGTTTGTAATGGTTGACCCCAAGAAGGTGGAGTTCTCCATATATGCACCCATTGAGAAACATTTCCTGGCCAAGATTCCCGACGACAACGAGGATCCTATCATTACCGATGTGACCAAGGTGGTGCAGACGCTCAAGAGCTTGTGCCAACTGATGGACCACCGCTATGACTTGCTTAAAAAGGCTAAGGTGCGCAACATCAAGGAGTATAACGCCAAGTTCAAGGCTCGCCAGCTGCCGCCACAATATGGCCACGAATATATGCCTTACATTGTGGTGATTATCGACGAGTTTGGCGACCTTATCATGACGGCGGGCAAGGAGGTGGAGCTGCCTATTGCACGCATTGCCCAGCTGGCACGTGCCGTGGGCATGCACATGGTTATTGCCACACAACGTCCTACAACGAACATCATTACGGGTACGATCAAGGCTAACTTCCCAGCGCGTATGGCCTTTAAGGTGATGTCGCAAATTGACAGCCGCACCATTCTCGACCAAAGCGGCGCCAACCAGTTGGTGGGTAAGGGTGATATGCTCTTTTTGTGTGGAAACACGCCCGTGCGTGTGCAGTGTGCCTTTGTCGATACACCCGAGGTTGAAAAGATTAACAACTTTATTGCCGACCAGCAGGGTTACCTCTCGGCCTTCGAATTGCCTGAACCTGAAATGGACGAGGACAACGGTGGCAAGGGGGACTTGTCGGGCGAGACGCTTGACCCCATGTTTGAGGAGGCTGCACGACTTATTGTGGTGCACCAACAAGGCTCTACGTCGCTCATTCAGCGTAAATTCTCAATCGGCTACAACCGCGCCGGACGCTTGATGGACCAACTCGAACGCGCTGGCATCGTGGGCCCGACGCGTGGCTCGAAACCGCGTGAGGTGTTGTGTAAGGACGAGATTGACCTTGACCAAAGACTCGAAACTATCAGGGGCTGATAACTGACAGCTTACTACTTATAACTTTGAACCGCCTTGACAGAATGTGTCCTGTCAAGGCGGTTTTGCGTACTTTTTACGTATGAAGGGCTTTGAAGCTTTGTTATAGAATGACAAATGGAGGGCTATTTACAAATAAAACATTATATTTGCAGAAGATAGGCTGCACCTCGGCATAACGTTCAAGCAAGCTTGACGTTCTGCTCTCTGTTTGCACTATCTTTGCAGAAGATAGGCTGCACCTCGGCATAACGTTCAAGCAAGCTTGACGTTCTG